>Ga0126339_10000119_pt1 | contig 31175 bp, 16 predicted proteins | sample OrbTmetagenome_2_FD_92532 | JGI IMG/M metagenome (GOLD analysis project Ga0126339, IMG submission 92532) | Coral microbial communities from Petempiche,Puerto Morelos, Mexico - Orbicella T R C metagenome | ecosystem: Host-associated > Invertebrates > Cnidaria > Coral | place: Petempiche,Puerto...
GCACGTAAAAAATGGTAATGATTTCATCAGTGCCTATTGCTGGTAATTGAAAATAATGGTCACGTGACTATCACGTCACGTGACATCATTTAAGACTCAAAAGCATTAGTTAATTTGTTGTATTAAAAGAAAAGCAAGATACTAGGCATAGTAGTCCCAGAAGGCCAAAATAAGCGGTATTTTGAATCAGCCTCGTTCCCATGTAAGGGCCTTGTATACTATATTTTTGACATGCGCATTCCATGATTCTGGAAGCAAATTTGGCATGGCTCCATATCAGGAAATATTTGTCTTATGGAGGTTAGCTACCCTGCCAAGTTTGATGCTTTTATCAAAAAACGAACGATTTTGTCCCTTAACAGCTGGACTAATATCGGCCAATTAGCATTTGTTACGAATCCAAAGGGAAGTGGGAGTGCACTAGAGACGATTTTCGAAGTGTCTTCGTGCCAATTAACCACATTTGGAAATCGAATTCTGCCGGATAGATCCGTCAAATGACAGTAACAGCAATACTGAGCAGCAGCAGGAGTTGCAACAACAGGAACTATTGTCTACAACTGTCTATTCTGGTCTTTCGGAATTCCACCCAACTCAATTTTTAGTCTCCCCGTACAGTCAACCCTTGTTTTAGCGGACACGCTCGGGAAGTTTGTCGGCACCGCCTTTGAGTTCTTTTGGCTATAGCGTGAGTCCGCAATAGCGGGATAGATGGTTGTGAAGTGTCACATATAACAGATATAACTTTTACTGCTCTATGCTCTTTTATATTTAATGGTAAAATAGACTATATTATAGTTTTTGAGACACAGTGTACAAACTAGTAAACATTCCAAGACTGCAGAATAATTATGTCATTCAATACGTCCAAGTCTGTTGTGACGAAAAGCGAACAATGAAATTAGTTGGGATCACATGAAGTGTGCGCAATTTCTTAATAGCGGGAGTTGTTTCCATACGTTTCTTTGTAGTTTTGGCCGGGGATGTAGCTTTTGTCGGTAATAGCGGGGTGTCATTTAGGCGAGTAATGACTGCATTCCCTTTCGCGTCTGAGAAACTCTATATTCTCTGATAATCTAACCGATAGAAATCTAACCTTGATTAATCGATTAATTTTATTCTTTACGAGTCATGAATTCCGAACAAGGGAGGGGGTGAATTATTTAGTAGTTTATCGTCTTTATCGATGAACTGCATAAGTGGTGTAGCTAAAAGAGTGTGCATAGTATTTCAGATCAGGCGACGCGCATCAACTTTCCTCAAAGTTTACGTAAGAACGCAGCATTTCATGATTATAATTATATCAATACAGGAAGCAGCTCGCTCAGAAGCAGTCGAGGCAAACAGGCCTCTCTCATTAAACGGCCCATTTCCGGTTATCGAACGCCCGATAAACTGCGGGGTGGTCCTTAGATTGATATGAAAAGTTAGAAGTAACTTACAAATGGCACGCAACGCATGCAGAAGCGATGACGTTTATAATGTGGGCATTCCAAAACAAACTAACGGATGAATAAGGTAAATAAAAGTAAGTAAAATTGGTACAGAATGTGCGTGGAGCGAGTAGAATTGGCAAGACTAAACAGTTCTTGATATCGGGTCATCATTCTCTTTCTTTTTCCGGTACAAAAAAAAAGGCACCGATCTCTGCAATTTCCTACGTGGTTCGATATCAAATACTCCTTGTCAATCAAATGTCACTGTAATGAAGCTCACGCTGTCCATCACGCGACGACTCCTTCTAGAGGTCAGAATTTTACTTCTGCATACATTTAATGTTGCTGCAACCTCGAGAAGCTGCATCTTAGGCGCCAGCGTTAGATTTCGATTGGATTGCTCGGATGTGAACCAACTCTGATGCAAATCTGTTCACCTTTGGGCCTAGTGGTCGTGTTCGTTTACAGTTTCAAGGTGAATCGTACTAGCATTTTGGTTGGAGGCCAAAGACAGTGAAATAGTGTCAGGTTTGGTAGTGGAGACGCGCTAAATGTAGAACGACATCTTGTGAGGCAATCTTCAGGAAGATGAATGAGGATCACGATAAACCTTTTAAGGTGATCGTTTTCGGCGACGCAGGAGTTGGGAAGTCCGGTAAGACTATAACGTACTGAAATAATTCACTTCTGTGATCTGTAGCGTTGTTGAATCGAGGCAGCGATCAGCTGATTCGAAATTATCCCCAAAACAGTGGACTTTCGCGAAATGTTGGTATTAAAACTTCTGCTAATACAAGGCATACAATTTTTTTATGGATACTCTGGTAGCACTACATGGTCCTACATCTGAACCAGTTCGTTGTCAAGTAGGAAGACTGCATGATAACCTGTCATGTAAACTATGCAACACGTTCACCACAGATTACGATCACTTCAACTTTGTTTGCATGCACGCAATGTTCTTGTTTAGAGCTACAATCGAGATACGCGTTGCCATTTAAAAAATCCCTGAGCACGGTTATGTTCAGTCAGTTAATCCCTTCATTCTCAAGAATGAGGGTACTTTGCTTTTATTTTCGCATCTGATATTATCACACCGTCAATCGAACAGGAGGCCATTCATTCGGTGTCACTGAACTTGATGTAATTCTTCTTATGTAGCGCTAAATTCTCCAAAGTATGAATGAGAGAAATAAGCAAAAATCAATAAGGAGATTTCAAATTGCGAGCTCTGGGTCGGATTTGTTTTGACAGCACCAGACATCTGTTTGATTGACGGGTCTAATATAGGCCCAGCTAGAGAGTCACGCGACTCGGAAGTTCTTGCCAACGAAAATAAAAACGTCTCACGTATAATTTTGTCGAGTTCGGGATCTTTCACGCGATGGCCACAAAACTACACTTTTCGAGACAAAATCAAACTCAATTTTAGTTTTGCGGTTCATTGTTGTTAGTAAATCACGGTTCGAGGCTATTTGGTGGATCACACTTCACAACGATCATTTTCACGTTTCACCGAAGAACTGTCAAGTCACGGTTCATGAAAAGGAAATTCGAGGAAATACTATCTTATCATAAACTATGTTTTCAGTAGAACCCATGAACTGAATCATTTGCTTAATGGTTCTGGTCATGCCAACATTATGCTAGGATTTACGAATCTCAGTTATGCTATCTGATTTAATACAGATGTAACCTTCTGTAACCCTGAAACCTTTTCGGATAATCTTTGACGCCAGGCACGAACGTATAATATGTTGCCCTGGAGTGGTTCGCTGTGTTGAACAGAAAACTGAAAGTGATAAGACGGCCATTGACGGAAGTTCTTCAACTCTGTATTCTGGGCATCGCGCTAACAAGCCAAACCACGCTAAAAATGATTCGTTTAAACTTTGTAGCATATTTAGTCATTTTAATCTAAGCAAACAAATGCTAGCAAGAGACTCATTGTCAATAACATATATCAGTTTATTTTTGATGACCTGTAAACTTTCAGCTTACTGTGGAGACCAGGGGCTCAACCTACAACAGCAGTCGCGGATCTGGGATAAATGGTGACTGATTTCTCGAGACAACAAGCGACAAGCTCCTAAAGGGGACGGCCCAGGACCATCCCCCCCTAAAGTCCCTTTTCCTGGGTTTCTGGGTTATTCTGAAAAACCTGACCGATTTCCGTCAATTGATGGAAACCGTTTTGGATAAGCGGAGGGTGCGTCAGATATATGTTGCAAACAGTTCAGGGAAATCAGCCTCAAATGCCTGGAATCTTAAGCTCAAGCACAAGCATAACGGTAGTGAGGACGCCCACAACAGGAACATAAACACGTATACATGCGCAGAATCGATATTAATGCCTTATTTTCAATTCCATACTTCCTCGATGAAGTAAAACAGGATAAAATGCGAGGTTATGCTTATGCTTATGCTCACAACACTTGACATGATATAGGCATAAGCGTTAAGGACAAGCCTAAGAGGAACAAAAACCTTTGTTCTGCTTGTGCTTATGCCTTTGTTATGCACGTCCTCACTACTGACTAAACAGTGATGTTGTGCTTATGTTTGTGCTGTGGGAGTCCCCAATAGCGATATATGCCTTTGCTAAGCGAAATGCAGGCCTAAATGTCCGAGAAATATTGTTGATTATGCCGAGTGGAAAATCCAAAACTGGTTTTGCTTGTTTCACGTTATTTTGATTACACTGTACAACCACGCAGGAAAAGGTGTCCGCTTTGAGTCCTATTTTGGGAAGCAAATTGATTGGGTTTGGCTAGTGAAATACAACACCAATCCCGTAGGGTTTGGTCCACTGAACTCCATAAGTGTGGTACGTGTAGAAGGCCCACGTGCTGAGAGAACACAACATTGGCTTTAGAGTACCGTCGCGACGTTGGTGCATTTACGACGACGAAATTTTTGAATGAAATTCAGTGTATTTTTTCAGTATAACATCTTGTGCAATTCAACTGATTTGTTGTAATGGCATGTACCACAATAGTGTCCGAGTTCTTCGACTTTAAATCTTTAAGTGACCTAACTCTTTTATCCAATTTGTAAAGAGCACTTGAGCTGTGCAAACATTGCGTTTATATACGATAAACGCCGACCTTTCCAAGAGTTCACAAAAGCTTGGAAGTTGAAAATATATTCGTTGTAACTCGCTTACACCCTATTTTATCACGAAGACAAAAATAACAACAACAAAAACATTAACAACAAACATATTGATTTGCGGAAATGTAGTGCCCTTTTTAGGACGTTTCGAATGACCGTAAGCTATTTTAGTACTTTTAGTGAAAATATATAAAACAGGGGAACATAATATTAATGCAACATTCATTATTGGCATGCTTCAACCCCATGATGAGGTAAGTGACATGTAATTTAGTTATGAAATGTCTGGCTGCCTTGTAGTCAATAATCGTCAAATGTTCCAAGTTCGCTTCAAGTCAAGTCTGTTTAAACGACTCAAGAATAAAAGCTTTTTCAAATAGAACGGCAGGTAACTTATAACAGATTATTTCCAGCACCCAGATTCAGTTCTTATAAAAGAAACCCTTGAAATCAGTCTCGAACACGTTCGGTTTACGCTAAAACCTCGATACATGAAAACCATATTTCAATTAAAACAGCTGCATTCAGACCTATTCACGAAATAATCTTAATTGGACAACACTAGCAAGCATTTTTGGCGACAATTTCTCCCAGTCACCAGCCGTGCCAAGTGAAAAACAGCGATTGTTTCAAAGCAATAAAATAGGAAACTACTATGCAAGACAAAAATAGGAGAAGCACAGTGCAAAAACGACACAAAAGTGTGAACTTACGGTAAAATCAGTCCATACACTGGGAGACATTTCTTCAGTTCCCGCCGAAAACAATATTGTTGTCTACTGCTTATCGTTTCAATCGATCCATAAAGAGTGAAATTACGCACTGGCTGGGCAATAAACACAAAAACCCGCTTGTTGCCCAAAGCCAGAACTTATATTAGAAATCGAATACTGTTTTTGAATGGCGTCATTGCCATTTTCAGAAAGTGTTTGCTGACGTTGTATATAGTAAATGTTTAGATTACCAAGTTGTACAGACAGTGTCTGAAATCTTTCAGCGTCAATTGACCAAATTAGCTTTTTAAAATTACTCAAAGCGACGTTTGCTAAATGCTATTAAAGTACAACTAAATGTTTGCGTATTACCTGTTGATGTTTCTGTCTTCGAATTCAGGTGTCTATCCGTTCCTTCAAGTCAACATGAACCTTCTACGACTCAATTTCCACAATGAGTTGATTAGGGTTCTTGAATTTGTCTTTCTCAGTCCAATGCTTGCCCCAAGGACCCTAAGTCTGATGATGCCAGCAGGGTGAATAGAGAATTTCATATCGAGTTCTTCGGTTAACCGCAGTCATGGAATGAACGAAAAACAAAAGGATGCTTTGTAATTTGTTTTAAATCAAGAACGGATTAAATGGAATCATCAGTTTGCTGGTTATAATCCTAGTTGGTCCTGGTTGACCCTTGCATCATGGCGCGGTACAGTAATTTCTAATTTGTAAGTTAACTGGTGTCATCAACGACGTCTATAAGTTTGTTATGTAGAGTCTGGCATAAACTCGTGTTTGGCTTCTCTTCAAGTTGTATCGTCGCCTATTTTGGATAATAAATTTGTTCTTAGTCCAAACTAATCAATCTTGTCGATATGATGCGACTAGAGTATTCTAATACTCGCCACGCACAGGATAAACACCCACTCTTTAATACACCCTGTCTCGAAATACCCATGGCTGATGGAAAGAAATTTTTTTAATCCTCTTACAGAATCACTGTACTGATAGCATTGAGAAGTTGTGAAGTGCATAACCGGTTTTGTAGTTTACAAGTACTCACACAGCATGATTTCACATCATGTTTAAAACGTGATAAATCACATCATCATAAGGTTTTATCCATGCAAATCTCTTCCTGTAATCGAAATGATATACATGTAAATAAACATAAACAGGAAACTCGATAATCGTAACTTTTTTTATCCGTAGACATCTGCTTTCCGAGATAAGTGCATGGCATAGGTTATAATCAAACGCACTGCCAGAAAATCTGTTCGTTCGTCCTATTAGAGCTCGTGTTCTTGGCAGATGATTAAGCAATAAAGTGACTCTTAGAAGTGAAGAAAAGTTTTAAACTGTTAAAACAGTTTAGTTATTAGATATGTCTCGAACATTTAGCAGCCATTTTGGGAACCATAAATTATTATCTGTCAAATCAAATTTATCTGATTAAGTGTCGGTATGCTTTTATGACTGTCATTCATCTTAGCTTTTATCAGAGGTAATTGCACATTTCAGCAACTGGGAATACTTTCTGAAATAAAAATTAACGTCTTGAACCTTTTCCGAGAAACTATTTTTCGTTACTATATATAATCTCACCCACGATTTGATTCGAAGAAGTAGTTAAGACAGTTAACCACAAAGATATTGGTTTTGCGGTGGTTTTACTGATCATCTCCATACTCAGTACTGGAAGGTTCCCTTCGAGAATTTTATTTCACTAGACTCATTACTCAGATGCTGTTGTAGTGCGAATACCTTGTTTTCATGTGAAGCATAGTGCGTTAAAAATAGACATAAAAAAAGCAAACAGTAACCTAACGTGCTTACCATTACCTTTATAAACGTTCACTGTCAGCCATCTGAGCCATGTGTTTGCCGCTGCCTCAAATATTCTTGGTAAAATTAGTGATAAAAGTACTATGAGCATTCCAGCACGTGAAACATTTTTCGTAACTTGCGTTATATACTGATTTTCGCGTGAGGTTAAAATTTGCAAAGTCGTACACTGATATTATTGCAGCTAGGGTTTCCAGATACCTGTAGCAAATAATTATGAATAATGATCGAAAGTCCGACGACAGTTATCCTGGCTTGTTTTGTTCTGAACGTAGACATGATGCTGCTGATGACTAAGTTTTTTCATTAATAGAACAAAAAAGCAATATTCAGTGATTGTTTCATGGAACTAGTAGACGTATTTCTTTTTGTTTCAGTATTATTTTCCTCATCAAAAAGATCTTGACTATACGCTAAAAGATGATATAGCCCACACGAAGATTAATGCGAGAATTAACGTCATGTTGTCAGCTTTTTTTGTTAACTACAGCATTTGATGGATTACCGAACCAGTTTTCACTCATGTGGAAAATCACTTCTTCGATCCTGAGTAATCACACACTTAACCGAGTGGTGGCCCTGTTTTCAATGTTAACAATGAAACATTTTCAAATATTTGTTTACCAAGGTAAACTAGTAATTTTTATGGCACAGTTCGATTTCAGCCAATTCGAAGTCAACAAAAAACATATAAGTAAAGGACAATAGAAGATGTGGTTAAATGCCTGGATGACTAATTAATTAATTGGAGTTTTGGAATGCTTACCAAGAAAAACAGTCTTACTAGATACAAAAGGATAATTTCAATACCTATAATTAAAAACCTAAGTGAATAAAACTGGTGAAGAAAGCATCGACGAATCTTAATGATAGGAGTTGAATTTTCCCAATTTTGTCCAAGACGAAGGGGAAACGTATTTTGCTCAGTTTTGATCTAAATCTTGTGCTAATGTTGTGTTGCTTTAAATCTTGTGGATCAACGAGGAAACTTTTTCTCAGTCAGTCCCCAAAAGTCTCGTGTATGAAACAACCTCGTTTTAGTACGCTTAACGAATACATTTATAAACAATCACTTTTGAAAAACTTTGACTAAATTACCCCTTGCATGATTGATGAGTATATGATAAACACTGTACTGAATACGGGACTGTGAGTGTTATCTTGCCATATCACAATATGTAAATAGTTCCAAAGTATGATAGGAACAATGGTCTTTTATATGCAAGCAAACTGACTTCCCTTGATCATAACCGCGGTCGGTTATTGTGTAGTTACTTTGTTTCCGCAGCAACGTGATATGACGAAAGTGGGAGGTTAAACTCATGTAATTTCTTTTCTCGTTTCCTTCTGCGACAACCTGCTAACTTAATTGTGATCCTTTGCTGGTATTATGTTATGGCTAAAAGGTCAACCTTGTAAGCATTAAAAGAACAGAAGACACTGGTATTGAGCAAGGGAGCAAGCACCAAGTTATTAAGACCAATATACACTTATTACTATTGACACAAAATGGTGTTTACCCATCATAATTAACAAAATTAGTTAAATTAATTTTGAAGCACATTGTGTGAAACACACAAAGTTGTCTCTTTTTTTTCTTTCGGCGCCTGTTGTTCAGTACCTTGTTGTCTATTCATAAAAAAAATATAGCAGCTATCACGCAGAGAGGGATATTGCGTGGTGTTTTGCTGAAGCATGTTATCATCACGTTCCAATGTTTCGTGTTATCGAATCGAAAAGCGGCTTAAGGAAAATCACGCTAGAAAAAGACTAATATACATGACTTGCTCATCACGATAATGTTGAGATTAATGACTTCAGTTCTTCTATTTTATCAGTGGCTATTCATAACATGTCGATGGGCGTGATGAAAGCACGCTTACTCACTTTTTGATGTTGATAACTGTACTCTAATTCTTGAACTCTGAGAATTTTAAGTGCCTTCTTCGATTTCCGGAATCCTCGCTGTTCTGATCTATCGACAAAATCTACCAAATTAGACTCACTACTTCATTTGCTGCAAAACAGATTTGCCTCTCGAGTTAGGTCACGAATTTATTAAGAAGACGGATCACTTATATCCCTAAATACAGGCGTTTCAAAAAACCCTTGTTACCTTGAAGGTCGTCAACCGAGTGCGCTTCTTTGAGCGGTCTGTTTGTCACAGTACGTTCCCAGTTCTACTTAAACTAATTTTTGTGGTTGTGGCGATCTTCCTGTGAAATCCTTTTTTGATTCCCATAGTCATTTGCTTTTTCCATGAGAAATCCATCGTGGATTGGAGAACATAAAGGAAGGATCTAATCTAAAAGCTTCAATTAACGTCGATGACCTTGTGGTCCCGAAGACGTCCACGGATAGCTAGATGATGCCCTATTTTGTTATCCCAGCCGAAAAGCGCACTTTCCGTCGTTGTTTACTTGATCATCCGTACAGTAAGATTAAATTAAACGTACTTGAAACGTTCAAAGTCTTACAAGACTTGTTTAAATTGAGGTTAGGCGACTTGGTGTTTGAGTGCCCTTTTAAAAGAGCTTTTTAAAAATGATTACTTCCCAAGCACTGCTGATCTTGAAAACTAAGTTTTGTTTTCCAGATGTGAGTGGAAAAGTAAATTATCCCTTTCGTTAGAGTTATGTCTCTGCTTAAAAGTTTCTTCAATGCATCGAATGCTTGTCAAAGTTGATAAACGGAAACAATGGTTTTCATGCGCTGAAATGCCAACAAATAATTCAAGATATGATGTTGGCTTGGTACGAGGAAGCATATAGCAATTTCACTCTAAGGGTTGCTTTGTTGCTATAAACGTCTTTTCAAGCAAGCGGCGCTTTAATAAGCTTGAATCAAACCTAACATCGAATCTCGCCCACATCTTGAAAGCATTTTTGTTCCACAGGTTTTATGGGTCTAGAAGTACCGTTATTACACTAGTACATTACGTACGTTTGAGTTATTCATTATACACCTACCTTACTCCCTTGTTGATTCTACTTTATCTTGATTTGCAGCGCTGAGTATTCGCTACGTGTCTAAGGAGTTCTCGAGCACTTATGACCCAACAATAGGTAAGATGGTCAGATTTGTGAAGTGTCAGTAGACCGCATAAACAGCCAGATAGATACGTGTGATGACATTTCAGATCGATCGATGCGCATTTCTGACTTCAATTATCGAGTTTTATAAACAAATAAAATTAGCACTTGAAAGAGTCCAGCAGAGTTTAATTTGTTTTCTTTTGTGCGCGAACGCAACTTGTGCGCTACACCTAGTGGTTCCTTTGTTTGCTGAAATTATTAGTAAAACTTGTGAAATGTTTTGTGGTCAGGTTGTATATTGAATTTGTATTTTCTACTTTTATTCGTTGGCAGTATTCATTGACATTTGAGTCAGTGTACTCGCATTCATATAGTCCCGACAAGAGAGCAGTTCTTTGTTACAAGTCACACTAGAACACTTCTGAAGCAGAAGTACTTGCATAGTTAAAAGAGGCGCACATCCTCGAGCTCAGCTTCTGCTGTTCGCTTTCTATAGAGTTGATGTGGCCTATTATTTAAGAAGCCATACTGAGAGATGCATGAAGTCAGAACTGCAGCAAGATCGTTATTTTTGCAAGTCTTGTTAAATCTTTGTTATACTTTCCATACAGTTTTCGCTACGTCATCGTTAAAACAGTGAAGATTCATGTAATCGGATCATGCATGTTGATATTAGTTCTGCGGTAGGGAAACAACGTATGTGATAATCTCAGTTGCCCTTTCAATCTCTGCTTTATTGTAAGTTGCAATTTTACTTAGAAATTAAAAAATGTTGGCTCTCTACCTTAAAAAATGTGTCCGCTTTCAGAAAGTTGTCTGTACCCACTTAGCTTACTTTGACGGGCGGGAACTGATCAATTAGTGACAGGAATTTTCTGACTATCATTTGTCTTTTCAAAAGAGGATAAACCGTCTGAAGGGAAATTAACGATGAAATTAAATCTTGTATACACAGTATGTTCTTGCTTGTTTTTTTGTTAACGTTTCTTTTTTCCTCGAACTACATACTCAGGAGTTTATATCAAAAGAAAAAACCTTTTTAAATTTTTTTAACAGCATCACGAGTCAGTTTGCTTGGAAATGTGATTTAAGGAAGGTGGCTTACTACAGTTTTGATGGAGTATCGGAGCCCAGTTTTTAACTCTTTTGAAAAATTTTTCAAGATGTTTTCCCTTCCCTAATTACTGTTGTACCATTGTATGGGAAACGCAACAAATAACCAAACTGAACAACCGAGTACCTAAGGAGAGAATGGGTACTAGTGGGTTTAATTATGTTTTTCTCAAAATCCACCCGTATGACCCCAATTCAAAATTTCAGGAATTAGTATTTGGTTATGATTAAACATTTATGCCAAGTAAAATAAAAATCTTTTTTTTTTTTTTTTTGCAAACTAAGAAAATGTGAAATTTTGCCTACTTCAACAATAGCGCAAAATCTGTCTTACAGATGTTTTTTTAAAATTTCGGCCCTAAACGCGATTCACCCCTACAAATCAACTGTGCAAATATCATCATGGGTTGTACGGTGGGTTTTCGAGCAATCTTGGATCAAGGTTTCGCTTTTACAACCTTGGACGAGAATTAAATTGCGCATACTTTTCATTTAAGCGCCCGCTCATGGAACGCCATGCGTGAAAGCAAGATTAAATTGGAACTCTTTTACCAGTTGTTTATCGACCTGTTTCGGCATATTTTATTGTTCCTAGGCCTAAACACAAGTTTGTTTGAAAGCACTTTGAAACTAGCGCTACGTATACCAAAATGGTTTTACATTAATCAAGCGCTGAAGTTGTTTTCGTTTGTTCTTAGGATTACTTGCGTCCTTTTTGCACGCGCGATTAAACATGACGACTGGCAGGCGATCGTAACGCGCTGCTGAGTCTTGGTAAAACTGTAGTAAGCCACCTTAACGCACCGTGTTTGATGAATATTATTCAGTAGGCAACAAGTAATCTGAAACGTTTAACACGCGACGTGAGAAAGCTTGACTATTGTTGTTAGTATTTTAAATTTCCTAATGATCCAGTCAGAAAAAGTTTGACACAATAAAAATATTAGTTTTACTGGGTAGTTTAATGTGGTTTCCTGTGCTTTTTTTTACATTTTTGTTTTAATATGTGAGAACTGATTATACATTATCGTAAGCTTTATGGTAAGAAAGGGTCGTAGGTAAAATGGATATAAGCACTTCTGCAGGAACAAAGTCTCATCATTATCATTATCGCTACTGTTATTAAACCTTATACAAAAAGAAAGACACGTTATTGCTCATTTTCTTATCCAAACAACCGAATTAAGGAATGAGCAATATACCTTTAGTAGAGTGCAGTGTTCACTAATATTGAAACATCATGATCTCCGAGGTACTTTGCGTAACATTAATATAAACAGTTCTAAATTGAACAGAATCTAAAGTACATAACTGATGTTGAAACAACTTTGAGGTGCCTTAAATAACCTTTACTGAAAAAGAAAAGGTGTTCTTAAAATTGCTTTCCGAGACTTGGTAAGATCTTTAATTTCAATGTCTATTTTACCGCCTTTCAGATCTCTTTCAAATTTTACAGACAAACCGTGAAGCTAGTAACTGGAATTTGTCTTTGACACCGAACTTAAGTAATTTTAAAAACAATTTTTCACCTTAATGTCATCTTATTTCTAAAATGCTGTATTTTTGTCGTTATATTTTCAAGAGGACAACTACGAAACTGATATCGAAGTGGATGGGTGCCCGTTAAAAGTTGAATTAATCGACACGGCAGGAAATGTAAGTATGCAAAAAAGAAAGGCTCACTTAACACAATGGTCAAAAGAGTGTAGGAAGACGACCGTTCCTCCGTTTAAGCTTCCAAGTGATATTGCTGATACAACTAAGTAGATCTGCTGTTTTGTTGGCTGACAAGTGAAGCCCTTAGTTTATCATTAATTTGAAATTGATGGAGTAAATTAGTCATACTGATTAATATGCCCAGGATTCTCTCCCACGAAGGGCTAACGCTCAAAATATCAGCTGTTCAAATTTGATAAACGTGTTTGTAAATCAAACACGGTAATCTGTTGTTAAAATTAGTGAGAAGGGGTTCTGGAAGTACGACAAAACGTTCCTGACATGCAGTAGAAGTTGTTTTGATTGCAGTGTCTTGCACTGCAATTTATCTTGTCGGTTGAGAGCAACAATCGCATCCATGCAAAAATCTGTAACTTTTTTAACTTTGGAGCTCATTAGTTAAGAGCAGTCGCATGTAATGACGACATGAAAGTAACCGCCAAAAGGATATCGACTTGAGCAAGGTTTAGTACTTTTCTCTAAATAGTTCTCTACGTATTATTTTAAGGACGTGTTCCGGCGAATGAGGGATCAATACATTAAGAGTGGCGACGGATTTCTGTTGGTTTACTCCATCACAGACCACTCGAGCTCCCACTCAGTCACAGCTTTCCATGAACAAATCATCGCTGCTAGAGGAGAAAAAGACAAAATTATACCACAAATTCCCTTAGTCTTGGTTGGAAACAAGGTGAGGCTCAATATTTTTTTCTGTATGTTAGCTTGACCACTTGAACTCCCCGCAAAGCTTTCCATGATCAAATCGTCGCTGCTAGAGAACTGAAAAAGGGAAATTTTACCACAAATTCCCATAGTCTTGATTGGAAACACGGTGAGGCTTACTTTTTTTTTCTTGTATGTTTGCTTTTGTCTATCTGTTGTTGTTGTTGGTCGCTGTGATGGCGATCTTTCCTTTCGTTATCCCTTTCGAATGGAAGCGAGTAGAGAGTTTTTATGAAGGGTAGCTATTCTTTTTGTCTTCGCTTCAAATGAATTGTCCTTAACACTCAAAGGAGAACGTCAAATACAACCTGCGGTCTTTAACCTTTCGATTTCGGGTTGGAGGCCACCATTTTCGTAACTGGTTGTTCGAAAAACGTTAACGTGTCTACTGATGTGACGACCAGCTAATGTGAGAATCGTCTGCTGAATGGTAAAAATATTTACGCTGGAAATATTACCTTGCAAAAAATAATGAGGTAACAAATGAATCCTTGTGCCTCGAGGTAAATTTCGAAATCATGGCTGGGGTGGAGCTATATTTAATCCAGCGTTCATGTACTCCTACTTGAACATTTGCGCTGAACACACTGTATTATTTTTCTGTTGCCTTTTCATAGTGCGACTTAGAAGATGACCGTGAGGTTTCATATCTAGACGGAAAGAAAATCGCTGCCTCCTTTTCCTGTCCGTTTTTTGAGACTTCCGCTAAGAACGACATTGGTGTTGATGAAGTATTCATCAATCTTGCACGGCAAATGAAAGAAGCGAGAGCTGACTCGGTTCGAAAAGCCTTCATAAGGGAACGACGAAGATTCTCTCTACGAAATATGTCTTTAAGGGAGAGAAAGTGCAAGGAGAAACTGCAAGCTTTGAGGCCGAACGAAACGACGTCAAGTGTCCCCAGACGGAGACGGAGAAGTATGTTACGAGGGTTTATATGTGGAGCAGGAAATCTTGGTGCCACTGATATCTAGAGGACTTATATCCAGATACTTATCAAATATTGTAATTCGTGTCAAGACAAGGGAGTATGTGTTGACTTGGTACAGCTGTTACATGAACACTCAATAGATGCAAAAGATATGACAAGGTAAAATGTGATCCTTCTGCTGTCGGGAAACACGGACTGAAAAGAAGGGGAATTAAAATGCCAGGAACTAGAAAACAAACTTCTCTAAAATTGTCTGTTTCATGGTCCTTATGGATTCTAACAAATTGGCTCCTTAATAGCAAGCCTTGATGATGGTTCCTAAAGAATCCACACCATCTTCATTTTTTTGGTATAGGGTATAGGATTGTATACCACAAGACAAGAAGTAACTGTTGCTCGTACTAAAGGTTTGAAATCGGTTACTTCTGCTAAGGGCTCGTGTCGTGTTAGCCGACCAGGGGAAAAATACACTTAGAAGCTAATATCAACTATGTAAAGTTCACCAAAATGAAATTCAGCATAATGTATACGATTTCATCAATATATTTGTACTCGGCTTAAATATTATCTGTAAAAAAGAAGAAAATCATAAATTGTTCTTAAAAGACTCAGTTTTAAGTTGTAAAAGCAGTATGACTGTTATTGAGTTATTATTTGAACAAAAGCAGGCCAGAAAAAACTTGTATTGCATATTGTAATAGATTTTTTCAAAGCAAATATATATAAGCATGATATGAATTTAGCAAATTTTACTATCTACCATTACAAACACGTCTAGACCTATAGGACGCCACGTTTGACATCTTGAAACGGTGGCATGGACATGCAGATTCCTATGTGTGCATTAATTTTGAGAAAACGTGATAGTAATTATTTCACCTTCTACTCTGGTCTCTCATTTCTAAATCCTGAAAAGCGGGTTCTTTGTTTTTGTGGACCTTGAAGTTTGATGCTGCAATGATTGTGTATCGGAAGTCTCGTAAATGTAAATTCTGCTATCTCAGTTTCGATGGCAGGACCGGCAGAGAAACACGCTTGCGACCTCAGTGTAAGTTGGCACGTCCGATTCGACCTTGGTTCAAACTAGTCACAGATAGCGCCATTAGTTCCACTCGGTCGATAGCTTGGTTAGATCTAGTCTTATTCAGGAATCTACTGGTCATGCACTCTATAAAAATATTCATCTTACATGAAACTGGAAGAAGTCATTTGTGGCGTGCGTTCTCATTGAAGAGATCGTATGCAACTAACACTTGGACGTTATCTATGTTAACTTCATAGTATATAGTGAGTGTAAAGGCATTACGATTACTACGTGGCAACAGGCTCAGTAGGTCTTGCCGATATTTCCGATATTTTTTAATCTACACCTTCGACTTCGCTTTCTACACCCAGCGTCCCCTGTTACGAGTCAGTTCCCGGTACATCAATTGCGGTAACCGTTTGATTTCTTTTCTTCTTTTTCTCCCGTGGATGTGAGTTGTGACCAGGACGGCAATTCCGACAAGAACTACTGAGAGCATTATCCACCCTCCAACCTGCAATAAATGAGATCAAGACACGAATATCTTTGTATATGAAGCGTATTGAAGCTTATTAACATGGGAACACTCGTGTTAATAAGTGATCAGAGGATCAGAGAAGTGATCAGAGTGATTCAGTGATCAGAGGGGTCAGATCACTGAATAAAAAGCCATTTTTGTTACTTTTTGATAATATGAGTCTGTCGCGCTTTTGGAAACAAACATCTTATGGAGATGGCTTGCATGGGTAAATTGATGAAAAAAAATTGCAATGTCGTAAGTAATCCACCCAGAACTGTCTGAGGCTTCCATAAGACTCCGTGAAATTTACTGCCCAACCGATTAACGTTAACTAAGTTTTAAAATATTAATTAACAATTGAAGGTTTTTTCTGTTGTTTATACACAACAACTTTGAAGCGAAATTTGAAGCTTTGTCATTCAGCTTATGCTAATATGCTCTTAGCTTAAAAGCTCTTGTCAGATCATAAGTGTGCGCTTGCATATTATTATTTCCCCACCGACTGATGATAATAAGCAAAGAAAGCCAAAAAACAGACGCAAAATAGAAAATATAAATAGGACTATCCTCGTTTGAAATGCCATTTGATGCGGTCTCTTCTTTGCGCTTTTGACATATATTCTGAGTTTCTACTGTATGGCTTTTTGTATGTACATTTTAACAAATTGATTCTTTGATGAAGAATTAGAGGAAATAACTTTAGGTTTTCAGTATTTTACCATGAAATGCTTTCTGAACTTCTATATACATAATTCAAATTCTGAAATCAATTCCGTATGAGTAATTCTACCGGTGAAATGCTTCAAACGCTCACCCTTTAAGTTATTTATTATATTCAGGAAAATCATTGGCGTTGTTGACGGTCTTATTCCTCTGCATTCGCCATATCAGTTTCAAACCAATTACTATTACGGTTATTATCCGACGATGAGCTGCAAATGATTATTTAATGGTTATTTGCGAAAATGACGTTTTGGATGAAATATTGAAAGCGTTGTTCGCCTCTTTCCTGTTTTGCTTGTAAATCTAAAATAGCTTTCAAAACTAAAACCAATGCCTTGAAATATGAGAATACTGTACTTATATATAAATAATTAGGATTCAGATGAGCAGTACCGCTATACGTACGTGCATTGTATTAACACTTACATTAAGATAAAAGTCGACCCATCGAGTTACGTATGTATCGCACGATTTTTCACCAACGTTTCCCGCAGAACAGCCGTCGATGGCAGAATTCTCGCTTCTGTGGGGATAACCAGATGAATTTGACGGGAAAATAGTGGTGAAATTCCTTGAGTAGGATACTACGCGAGATGGTTGAACCGAAGAATGAAGTCTACTTGCCCCTGGAAGAACCGTTATGGACGAGACGACATGTGAGGCCAAAGAATAGACATGCACACTTTGCTTCGTTGTCCGTGGTTGCTTTGAATTTTTTGATGAAGCAGTTGCACTTTCTAGGATGGTTATTTGCGCAGTTGGCACGTGAAACGTTGAATAAATTGCTTCTGTTGTAAAGCTTGCAGCTGCTGTTTCTGAAGCAATGTCCTCTCGGTGACCGTACATCTTCATAGAACTTTTTACTTGAACGTCTAATGACGTTTTAATCGTCGCAGACGATATAACTTGGATTTCTTTGGCTTGAATTAATCCTTGATGATGGCTTCCAAGATACCCAGCCAGCGACAATAACATATACAGAACATGACTCTTCGAAGAAAACATGATGGCGTGGTGCTGCTGAAAAAAATCGTTGGTTTACTTTAGTTCTGCATCTGGTCGATCGCCTACGCTTCTGAAGGGAGTAAAATTAATTCAGAGGTCAGTTACGATTCACATTACAGCTGTTTGCATCACTTCTGCAGCTTACTGTAGCAAAAAAAAAAATGTTTTTTGGTACTCGATTCTCGATTTGCATTTCGAAATATGTTTATAAATTCTTAAATAAACATTTCGTGATGTCCCGTAGACTGTCCTTCTATTGCAGCTGATATATCTCGTCCTTTTGATAAAACCATCAAAGTTCATTCGACACGCTGTCAAAATACCTTTAAAACTGTCTCTCTAATCTACTTGCGCATGGCAACACGCCAGGGGCCAGAAAAAATTAACAATATCTTGACTTACTGCTAACATTCAATATTAAAAACAACAATTAGACAACATGAATAATTGTACTCGGCAATCTGTGTTTTTAACACGATACTAACGTGATTTTGTATTCCGTTTGTAAAATAATCACATTAAATGGCGATGTTTATATTATTTTTAATGTAAACGCCATTTTGAACCAATGAGAGCACTTATTCGCCTGCATGAATTAAACGAGAACCTCTGATTTATTAATTATATGTGCGTTTCCTACCAACCGGATTTAATCAATAGCAACGAACTTCGGCAAACGTTTTTGTTTGGATTAATTTCTATCTTCAAGGATAAAAATGCTTTCATTGTCTCCCATTAATTTCAGACTGTGACTGATCTTAAAATAAGGAAAAACGAAAATGAAAAAAAGATATCAATAATAAATTTGCGATAGGTTGATGTTACTGTTCCTAAGCTTTGCTTTAATTCATATTGGCAGACCAACCTGGACTGTGGAGTATGCAGAACACAAAAACACTCAGCCCAAAAATCTTGGCTTGAAACGTGCCAGCGTAATCATTTAGATCATCCCGCAACGCCATAACCAAATTGTTTTTCACCCCTGCAAATTTCTATTTCAAAGGCTTGCTGTTCTGTGAAAGGGTGATTTTCAGTTTCCTGCGGTGGCGGAGCTCGGTGGGCAATTCTCAATGCTGTTGGTAATTCTTCAAAAGACAGGATGGACGACTTTCCAAAGTCGCGTACGTATGTAATAAATTCATTAGCAAACTAGCGAAGATGGCGTACTATTCTATGCCTCTTCCATGGCTTATCAGTTAAATGAAGTCCCATGCGTTCGAAGAGAGTCGTAATTTTTAATAGTTGCGATATCCTGTAAGCATAATCATTTAAAAACTCAAAATGGTGATTTCTGAAACTGATGTTAACAAAAGGATGTAATATGGCAAAGTCTCTTAATGCATGCGGAGCTCTCTGGGTGCCTCTTTTCATCTTGGACCGATTTGTAAATAAAATTATAATATTCATAAGTGTTAGAGCTTTTTAGTCTCTTACGGTCCCCAGTCTCTTTTCTGCTCGATGTGTTATACTCAGGGACATCTCTTGAGATCGGTTGTAAAGCGTGACCCGTCAGTGGTTAATTCTCAATACAGGCGAGACAAACGTTTCGAAAACTAAATCACGTATATTTCTGAGACTTTTACCACTGTAAGATGATGAGTTACTCATGTCAGAAATGTAAAAAAAAAGGGGGGGGGGGGAGGTCACCGACTTCGTTTTGGAGAGAACATGCTCGGAAGAACACTCTAAATCTAAAAAAATCGGGCTCCGTTAGCGAATAAGGCCACAGTGTCTGTAAGCCCAAAAGTATTGCAATTAGATCTTTGAAGTGCAATGTTCTCTGCCAAATAATGTTTAAGTGGACCTATTGAGTGAATTTATATCAGTCAACTGGTGAGGTTCCTTAAAGAACAAGTTCGCATTTAGCGACCATAGTTTCACGCGCCTTGCAGCCGCAAGATGGCAGGATTCGATGTCCCGTGGACAGAAATCTTAAAATTTTTTTTTTTTTTTTTAACTTCCCACATCGATTTTTTGTTTATTTTTGGACAATGTGGAGAAAATTGTAAATAAAATCTCTTTCTGGAAAGAAAAGAATTGGTCACCGAACGTCCAAGGAGATCGTTAAATCCAGGCAAAGCTATGGCATCTGCCCTATCATTGTTCATTTTATTACTTACCGCGCGCTCTCATGCATGACGTAGCGTGTGAATTTGCGTGCGCAGTAAGGATGCGCCGAAACAATTAGCGCGAACGTCCTTAAATAAAACAAAACAAAACAATGGACTAAAGTCATTGACTGAAAACGGAGAATTGCCAGTGGTCTGAAAATTAAGGTTGCTTCAAATCAATAATCTTCTCCTACAACGTGCATATCCTTGTATGTTTTGATCGACTTATAATTGACGAAGACTTCATGGCAGATATATACTTTTGAAACACTCAATATGTTAAAAAGGGTCGCTGGGAATAATGAGAATGACTTGGTACTAGAAAATTCGTTGTTTTAATGTATTATTGTTTGAATGTGGATCTTTTGTAGTGACAGCTTTGCTTGTTCACCTATTTGTGGCATGCAATGGGTCTGTAGTTTTTGACTATGTTTCGCAGCCGTTCAAAGTGGTCACAAGCTCAAGAATTCGCGCGTATTAAATTTCCCACTTCACGTTACCTGCCAGTGATTTCCCTTTGTAGAAAAGAATCCCTCATTTATTTTTCTTGATTCCTTGTAGGCGGTGAGTTTCGAAAGGTGCAGAGAGAATTCAGACGTGGTAAAGCGTTACATTTGGTAGTCGTTTTATCGTTAGTAGCTGTTACATATTTCGCCGAATTGCTTTGCGGTGCAGGTGAAAAGAGCAAGACAAGTGGATAGCCATACATCATGAAAAATTAATCGGCGACAGTTCAGAACGCGCTGCCCCATTCATATTCACATGGAATAAACAAATAACTTTGTGGTTCTTTTGTAGCCGAATCACAAAACGGCGATGTATTCTAGCATAGCAAATGGACACGAAATCAAACGTTAAGTAGCTTTCGAGGACAAGGAAACATGCAATGTGGACGACACGTTAAGGACCCAAGTCATGGCGGTTCATTTAAGGACCATCTTTTGGATTGTTACCGTGATTTCACTGATTTGCATCGTCTTTTACGGAATGAACAATTTGCCCACGACAGTTTACTGCCCCACTACAGAGCGCAAGTAAGTGATGAAGATCTCCCTTGACATTTCTTTGTCAGGAGACCATCATGTGTTGCCATCCGCGAAATTATGGCTGGCTTGATTCTATCAAAGAGATAAAAAATAATATTGATGATTTCTACAGGTGTCGATCTCGATTCCATCGTTCATTTCATCTAATTATTATCCGTCATTTTTTTAGAAGGCATACTCACGCCAGTTGGGCTTTAATTAAAAAAAATTCTATTTTTAGTCGCCTTGATAAAATAATGTATAAGTTGAATGTCTTAACTTGTAAGTGAGGAGTTCGTAAATGGAACTTCGCTCGCAAATTAAGTCTATCGCCGCCAAATGTTTAGAGATACTTTTGTTAATTGTTTCCTGTTTCCTGCATAGTCGATCTGAAAGTCGTAGGTAACAGCTACTTTCGATTTTGCAAAACTTCGCCTCATCTCTCCCTCTTTAACCTTTTTTACTACTGAAATTGTATAAGGACTGGAGATAATATTTTCTTGATTTTGTGTTCCCTCATGACCATGTGACGGTAGGAAAACATAGCAAATATTACTGGTGCTTACGGACATCTTTTTGATGGTAATAATTCCTCTAAAATAAATCGACTGTATTGGTAGAAACATAAGGACAGATATAACTTTTGAGTAACTGTTTGCAATTGAGTAACAACTTTCGACGCCGGACTCTTGTTCAAATTCTATTTTGTTTAAGCTATTTTTTAATTTATTTGTTTAAACAGGATCACATCCACAAGAAATATAGAGTCCGAAACAGTTGACATCTTGCCTGCGAAAGTAAGGAATGTGATTCTTAAAAATCAATACTTTGTAAATATCACATCAGAGCAAGAAAGTCTTCACACCATTAAGAAGCACAAGCAAGCTTACAAGCAAACTTGTTCCCCGATTAATCATGTCCTATTTCTAAAGACGCACAAAACAGGTGGTAGCACCATAACGAATATTCTCAACAGGTATGGAGACTCCAAGAATTTGACTTTCGTGCTCCCGAGAAATAAACAGCTTTTCACGTTTCTGTGGCCTGCAAGATTCCGTGTCTCCTACACTGCACCTTTGTACAACTTTGGAGCCAACATCTTGTGCAATCACGCCAGGTTCAACAAAAGACCAATGAATTATTTATTTCCGAAAGATCGTAGTAGATATATCACAATTCTAAGGGACCCCGTTGCCCAATACGAATCCGTGTTCAACTTCATGCATTTTGCCAAGCCGCTGGGGTTTAAAGACGAGGAAGACCCCTTGGGAACATTTTTGAAATTTCCACCACCTTTCCAAGAAATTAAGCCACTAATGAAGGCCACTTTAGCCCTCCATTTGGTGCGGAATCCCATGCTTTTTGACCTGGGCTTGGACTTTCGATATTTCCAAAATAAAACTGCTGTAGATCGCTACATAGAATTCTTAGACAATGAATTTGACCTAGTGATGATTTTAGAACATTTTGATGAATCACTTCTACTGTTGAAGCGACTGTTATGCTGGGAACTGAAAGACATTTTACATTTCAAGCTGAACGAGAGGCAAGATATTCAGAAACGGAAATTCATAAGTCAAGAAGTTAGAGAGGACATCAAGAGCTGGAACAAAGCGGATTTCATGCTTTATCAGCATTTCAATAGAACCTTCTGGAGAAAGATCAAAGCCCAGGGTCCAAGTTTTCAAAGGGAACTGAAGATTTTTAGACGTAAAAAGGAAGCCTTGACAAGAGCCTGTCTGCAAAAGGGAAATTTCCTGGACGAAGCATATACTGGTGTTTACGTGAAGGGTTACTCCCTCAAGAAAAACGTACCAAAAAAGAAGAGAGTAATGTGTCAGAGCATGATGAAAAATGAACTGTCATATGTGAAGTTCTTTAGAGAGAAAATGAGCAAGGAAGTTAGACACATCGAGGAACCAGAGGAGTATCTTGACGATCCTAGGAACGACTGGGAGGTAGCTAGTGACTTGGAGCACGATCCTATTCTGTCAGGAGAAGAGTCGTCCGCTGATTCGGCTCTGATTCTGCCAAGGCCAGCGTCCATTGAAGGAGTCACGAAAAATTAATATCGAAAGCACTACCGTTGTTGGAGAAAACGTATCAGCTGGGAGCAAAGTCCATTCTCCGAGGAGACCACAATTTCCAACGTCATTCATTGATGTTCTTAAGCAACATCATGTGTTCTCCTCGCGTAGGCGCCATACCCGTGTGCAAATTTTCGGTTCAGTCGATCTTTTGATTTGGAAAGACCTTGACAGTGCAGAAAAAAAAAAAAGAGAAGAAAAAAAACAGAAGGTCAGGAATAAGTCTTAGAAAGGTTCGCCATAATCGCGAGATTAAAGAAACTTTCTGCTCCTCTTAGCGAGTCCGTGTTTCTAAACATTCCTTTGTGAGATCAACAGGCTCAGTTTGATATTCGTTTCGTCTTTATAGGCCCTAATGTTCAGTTTTAGGAATTTTACAATGTAAAAAATATCATTTATTTGTTTATTCGTGTCTAATGGTCAAAATGCGGGGGGAAAGTGCATTTTACTAGTGGTAGGCACCATGATCCTTGCAGATGAACGTTTTTCGGTAAAAAAAAGTCTAAAAACTGACAAAGCTCCAAGAACTGCAATGATTTGCAACGAACGCAAACGACTCGTCGAGTATGTTTGATTCATTTGGCTGTGGACATGTTAGTTTTGTAGATTTTGCTTTTATTTGGTTGTCTAAAGAAAAAGCCTAATCAAAGCGGGGAATTTCAAAGGAACAAATTTGGCCAGAAGGGTTTAATTTTAACTAATTACTAGTAACTAACTAAGGATATAATTGACTGAATTGAAGTACGAGTGGTATAAAAAATGAAATGGAATATATTATTTCGAATATAGTTCCGAACATGTCGTTGATACTTCTTAAATTACGTCTTAAATTAAACACTGACGCCACTTCATGGCTAATTCGCCTATATCTGGCAATGCATCTATTTCTAGATATAGATAGTACAGGCATTCCTTGTCTGGAGTGATTTCACAGACCCTGTTCATAAATGGTGGCCTATTAAAAATTCTTTTGTAAGTGTGAAAATTAGCCCAACTAACCTCGTTTTTGATTTGATAAGTCAAAAGAATTTTTACTCTCAAACAAGGTTAGTTGGGCTAATTTAAATGCATATAAAAGAATTCTAAATTGGCAACCATTTATGAAGAGAGTCTATTGAAATGCACAATATGGCTTTTCTGCTTTAAATTACAGACCCTCGGTTTCGATACGGAAAAAAGTGCCGAGCGATAAAAGGAGGCTGTATTAGCAGGTTACAGAGGGTTAACAGCTGGAGTCTGGAGGGTCCAAAAAAAAAAATTGGCGGACAAATTTAAAATAAATTTTCAGGGTATAGGTGGTTAAGAATTCAATGATTCCGTCTTATGGGAACACTTCGGTAACGGTCCGAGAGGCTAATGTTCAGTTACTCCATTTCTGTTCTGTAGCTATTTATTCTATACATCTATGCAACTGTCGGTAAATGAGTAAATAAATTTAAATTAAGGATGATTGAATTGTCTACAAGAAAATAAAATTTCTCAAGAATAAAAACAGTAATATTAAAAAAAAGAAAAATGAAATGACAAATATATAGTTCTTTCAAAATGCGACATCGGATTTTGGCGCGTTTAAACGCTTCACCTGAAAAGTTCTTGAAAGTAGAAGTCTGAGTGTTTTTTTTTTTCCCCGTCTTCTTCCGCGCGCACGATATTAGGTTTTATGAGTATACAAGGCGTTCGAACTCGCTTTATAATATTTTATTTCAATCTGAGTCACGTTCAGACCTAAAATCAATACAAATTGAGGGACAGTGTTTTTGCTCGTTGAGATTCGTAATGTGTCTTTTTTTCAGATTAAATCGCCATTAGCACGTTTTTGATGTTTGGTTTTCAGAAAACTTGCGATCTCTGCCACGTCGATAAGCTTTTTAAGGTTTTTCCACTTTTTCCGCTTTGCTAAACACCAGTTTGGTCACACGAATCTGGCCAATTTCGACTTTGTGAGAGCTTCAACCCACAGAATACGTGACAGTTGTCTTCTCCTTGGACGACGCATGTTCTTCATCCCTAGGTAGTGCGTGACGCCTAGAGCTGTGATTCCCGCCAAAACGATGCCCAGCATTAACCAGCCACCAATCTGCGAGGCAATCAAAAACTTAGCGTTAGTATTAGGGATATGATTCCCCCCAAACTTAAGCTTGTATTGCTAAATTTGGAACATAATGGCAAACCCTTTTGGGGTGCTTTACGGGCAAGTCTGGAACAGAATTTTAATTAAACAATAAGTGTAATAGAAATATTTACCAGCAACGCCGGTAGGCATAGCTGATCGAGTTAAGACCATCAGCTGATTCATCAAATGTGAGGCCCCGGCCACACTACGCTGGAGGAATCTGAAAACGGAGGTTTCACTCTGAAAACCGGTCAAATTTTTTTCGTTCACATTACGCCGGAGGAATTTCGAAATCACATGATTACCGTGACTATGTCCATTGTACACTGTTTTCGAAAAGCCCCGTTTTCAAAATGTTTCCCTTCTACACAAAAGCGAAAAGCAGGCCTTTTCAAATTCCTCCAGTTTGAAGAGCGTTTTCGAAGAGCTGCGTTTTCGTGACGGATTAGTGTGGACAGTAGGCCTAACCATAGAAATAAAGCGGCGTTTTCAAATTTCTCCGGCGTAGTGTCGACGCTGCCTAAATCAAAACACATAAAAAAAATACACGAAAGACAAAACAGCGACAATAAAAAAAGAAGGCCCCAAAAGCAAAAGAAAAGAAAAAAGCAGCGTTGCAACAACAGAATGAAAACACGAAATACAGAAAAAAGAAACAAATAAACAGGCAATTCGAAAGAGAACATCACCCGGATTTCATACTTTTTTTAAACCAAAGTTGTAAGTTTGGATTGATTCTATATGTATTCAAAGCGAGATGTTGATTTAGCGAGGGAGATGAAAGTTTATGCTCATCCAATTACTTAACCGAGGAAACAAATTGTTATAAAACAATGTTAATTTAAATCTTCACGAGACATTGTTTTTGTGCAGGAGGTACTTCCCCTCATGCTGTTGTTGACAATATTAGAAAAACAAAAACACCATCAAGAAATTCGAAACCAGCAAAGAAGGTACCCAAGTGAAATAATATATATAAATAAGGATCATGGTCCATTTTAAGAAAAGAAAAATGTCCTCATAAAATGCACACTTCTAATGGAATAAATCAAGTTAGAAAAACCGTACAAATTACATATGGTTCGGTACGGTAAGAAACGAGTTTCGTTTGCAAGATAATGCCCCTTTCTCAAAACATTTCTAAAGTACGTAAAAGCGATCTATAAAGCAATCGTATATCTGACTATATTTCGCTTCAGAAAGAAATCAATTAATTCAAAAACACGCATGTAAAACATGGATGTAATTACTCAGGCCCACAAAAATCGATTTATTAAAATCCAATATTCCAATTTTTTCTTCCCCGTAAACGCGGCGATAAATTTGCCAATTTTGAAGCTTTAAACCGTATATTCTCCTATTCAGAGTAGCCAACCTTTACAAGCTTATTACCATATAACGAAATTATAAACATGCTAGATTTAATTGTCCTCGAGAAACCTCCTTCGTATTAAACAACAGTTCAAGGCAGGCTGTTAATTTCATGACATACCAGGCTTTCTCATAACCACACAATCAAGTTTAATAATATTCTTCATACCTACCTTAAGATAAAATGAGGAATATTTATCGACATATCTTGGACAGTCTTCTTGTCGTTCACGGGAGCATCCATGTTTCTTCAAGTACGTGTCGTTCGCATTTCTCCGATTTTCCACCGCAATTGATGGACACATTACTGTCGCACTAGAGGATGTTTGCGAAATCTCCAATGTGCTGAAATTCTGTTTCCTTTGGCGGGTGGTAGTAACAGCGTCAGTCAAGTTTTTGGATAAAATTTCCGCACATTTTGCGGCTTGAGGTGACGAAGTTGTGGAAGGAGTCGAAGAGAACAGGGTAACGAGTTGACTTAAAACGATTAAAATCAGTATTTCAAGATGATTTTGTTTGAGTCTAGCTCGTATGGATGCCATTAAAAGAAAACTCTTAGCGTTTCTTGTTCACCAAGGACATGAAGAAAAACAACTTTCAACGCCGATCCCAAACAAGTGTGTGACAACTGGCAGCTTCCTCTGCCTCAAAAGCCGACCCTCAAATTGAACCCTTTTCAAAACACCTTTCTCGAAGCTCAGTTTTTCGAAATGTTACCGAGTGCTCGACGCTTAAGACACCTGAGGCAGTTGTGTTTCCGGATATTTCCAAATTCGAATATTCATATGCCAACTAGATATTTACATTTGTGCGACATTGGATAATGAATGAGTACATCTGGGGATTCAGAGATAAGCGATTTGACGAAGATCCTGTCATTTTGAATTTGGCGTGAACATCAGATTTGAATAGGAGTGGCTAAGACGAAATGAACAATTAAAAAAGATGTGAGAATCTGACTGACGGCATGAAAGCACTATTGTGTTCGTACATGTTGCTTTTAACATACTGGAAATACTGACTAGCTAGGTTCCGGTAAAGCTCTTTGACGATTCTAACGACAACGCAGCCGTAAGCACATTATGCAAAAAGATTCTTCTAACTTTCTATTTTCGGTACAAACAGCGCAGCTTTCATTTCAACACCTTGATATTACGTGTACTACAGTCTACAGATTGATTTTATTATAGCTTTGAAAAAGTCCGCGGGCGTTTAGTTGAAAATACGTACTTATGCAGATTAAAATCGAGTAATAAAGTCAAAATATATAAAACCTATTTCTCATGGCCATGCTAAAAAGCGGATTCATCGTCAATAATTACTTTAAAAAGGATTCACCAGAATTTGTGAACAAGATCTAACCCATTCACGTTTTAATCTACATGACGTTTTAATCTCCCACTACTGTTTTCACGAAGTTTCGATTTCGCCAAACGCTAGCTTTCAATATCGTGCGGTTAAAATTTCACGGAAATGAAAATTCTTGACATTCATAACTATAATTGATTAATTGGAAACAACCCGGTTAATTCGATTTTCGGAAAGTTTTACTCAATTTGATGGTGAGGTTATTTTGTAGGTTTACAGGGCTTAAAAGTTATAGATTCAAAGAGTTGCGGCGACCGTTAAAAGCCCTCCGGCACCACTCCTCTCGGTGTGAATTTGGTAACACAGATTATCCATTTTCCGTGTCTTCGTGCCTCATGGCTTCAGGTGAGTAATTTGGGGCTAGCTGTGTCATGCTTAAAACTAGTCGGTTCTTGACGGTATGTTTAACTCAAAACCTGTTTTAAGTTTTCATAATTTAGCCAAGATAGTCCGCAAAAGTGAAGAGGGCCAGGGCATCCACTCGAGTTTGGAAACTGGTAACTAAAGATTTCACGAACAGATCAATTACAAAAATAACAATTTTCTATAATTTTATAAAACGAAAATTAAGCACGAAGTACGATTGACATGCGTAAAGAGCGTGGAATAACTTCTTCAAATTGACACACTGGCGAACGATTTGTAATTTTGTTTTATTAAGAGTCTGTTGCATTGCGCACTCTATCCTAAGAAGCGTGAATTTATCAGGCAATCTTTTTGAAGTAATATTAAAGAACTAATGCTAATATTACAGAGAAGTTCAAACCTAACGCATATTGAGCAGTTTATATTACTCATTTGACACTGACATGCCATATTTTTCATATTATATTGAAAAAATATATTTCTATTTTTTGAAGTTAATTTTGCTTGTTTTACTTAATTAAATAGCGCTATAGCTTCGACCTATCTAAATAAATATCTTCTATAAAAACTAATCTTCATCTCTCCTCTTCTTTTTCAAGCTTCAGTGCATTGTTTCTGCAAGTATCGTCTTTCACAAAATCACCTTCAAGTTTCTTTGTCGCAACTCTAAATTATCATGCTTTGGCCCATTGTAAAGTACAGAACAAATTCTGAATTAGTTTAGCGCCGCTACTGAAAATGCAGCCAGCAATATAATTATGTCTTTGCTAGTATCAAATTCCAATTCATATAGTGAGTGTTTCAGCGAATAAAAAGCTCTTTTTATATGCTCGTTTAAAAAAGCGGAGAAATATCTGTAGACTAAATTAAACTTTCCTCTGTTATGACAAAGTTTTAATCCTATCTATTTTTCACATGCACCATGTTTTCTTCACTCTTTGTAGCTCTGTACCTAATCTCTACAGTGAAATGAAGATTCGTGCACTGCGTCTTGCTCTGCCTCGTGTTACCAATAGTTGATGACAAAAGCACGTAACATTACCTAAATGTATATATTATTTCAAGTCTACCAATTTAAAGTAGAAAATAACTGAGATAGTAACCCACCACAAAGGAAGAACAGGCTTAAGATTAAGACGATAACAAACCACAAACTCGGATTAGTCATGCTCGATTTTTCAACATGAGCCATCCATGGAGGAAGTTTGTTATCATATTTAAAATCCCTTTTCCATGATCATTCTTCAGATATAATCTAGATACTCATTTTGTTCTTAATTCCAACACGTCAGCTGCCGCCATGTTGTTCAATATGGCAGATTTTACGTGTACATGTAGATAAACAGTCGTATTTCAAGAAAAAGTAAACTCGTCACAGTTGCGTTGCACAACGAAGCAAACTCCACACAGCTAACTCGCTGTCATCTGACATTGACCTCTCATTCACACCCGTGGGGCACTTCTATCGTTTGTCTTGGTCGGTTTAAGCCTAGCGCCTTTTTGAATCTGACTCAACAGTGCTCCTCGACCAGCACTGTTGGGCGGTTTCGGCGGAAGAGGTTTGGATACCGATGCACGTTTTGTCCGCGGAGGTGGCGGGGCTTCCTTGGGGAGAGGGGGTGGATATTTGGGAGGAGGGGCGGCTGCCACGGGGTGGAACTGAACTACTGGAAGAACAGTTTTGTCCACTGACAATCGTTTTCCTTTTGATCTAAGGACAAAAATAGGAAAAAAATGACACAAATGTAACCTACATGCAAGGCACGATTTATCTCTAAACCATACTGTATCTAAAACTCCACTACGCTATTAACTCTTTATTCTCATTTTGTAGTAACGTACAGCTTGATATCCTTCATTTAAGGGCCACATAACAAAGTTTCATCAAAGTTTTAACCACCTTGTACAGCATTAAGAGATCTGCCCACAAGTGTTTCAGTCTAGGTAATCACTCACTGGGGTTTCATTTTAAAGACTTCAAAAGTTACCAATACCTTTTTACAGAATGCTAAAAACAGTATCACATTAAATTACTGACAACTCAAAAAAGGTTTTAATGAAAGGGTTACACGTTAGCAAAAACGTTATTTTTGTTACTTAAAAAATAGACGTTGTCAAATTATGGCATTTTTATGCCAGTGTACGAATACAGTAATGTACACAAATCCGATTGTCCTTCCGAATTTGTGTCAACCCTTGCCTTCACCCAACCAACTACAGAACTTACTTCGATTGACTTCCCTCTCTTGTAGGTACTGTACCATCATCAGATGTCGATTTCTTTGTGGACATTTTCCGTTTCCTTTTGATCGGAAAGTTAAAGCGAAATTACAAGAGGAATAACAAAAACGAAAGCAGAAATATTGTTATTGGAAATGACGCAGATGTTTCAATTAAAAGTTTGCACATTAATTTTACTAAGAGAACCCCCATTTTCACCGTGTGTAATGTTTAATTTCAGGACACGAATGGAGATAATCGCAACACCATTAACGTTGAAGACTTCTGCTTCAATACATGGGCGTTGTTCATTTACCTCTGTCCTTCGTCGCCATCTTTCCTACATAGTTTGAGGAGCTGCTTCACATTTGAACTAAAACGAACCTGAAAAAACAAACAAGAGAAAATGTTGAATGATGTCGTAAAGAGAAAAAAGAGCAAACGATTTTACACTTACGGGACCAGGGTTAAATTTCTTTAATCCGCGGACGTCACCGCCTCTGAAGAATGGATGAGCAACGAGCTGAAATCAAGACAAATGAGAAACGTTTTCGCTCCCCGTGATAAGAAATCTTCTAACTTTCAGTATTGGATTTGCATAACATCTAACAACAACCAA
>Ga0126339_10000120_pt1 | contig 31155 bp, 30 predicted proteins | sample OrbTmetagenome_2_FD_92532 | JGI IMG/M metagenome (GOLD analysis project Ga0126339, IMG submission 92532) | Coral microbial communities from Petempiche,Puerto Morelos, Mexico - Orbicella T R C metagenome | ecosystem: Host-associated > Invertebrates > Cnidaria > Coral | place: Petempiche,Puerto...
CCCCTTCTCCTTTCCCCCCCCCCCCCCCCCCCCCGCCCGGGGAGTACTCCCTTTATTGACCTATACGGGGAAACCCCGCCTGAAAGGAGCACCTTTTTCAGGATTCAGGTATATAAAAGGGTATAGGTAATTCACAAAATGAGGTATGTAAAAGGGTAGAGAAATCTGTCATTTAGATACGACGTGAACCTGGACTGAATTAATAATACTTGTGTTTTGGTTGACATCTTTTCTGGTAATGCTTGATGTTCTCCAGTGTTGCTGTTCGTTAACTTCATCCCAAGGGTTTAGAAAAGGCATATAGTGTTCTTAAGTAGGTATGTGAATGGGGTAACCTTTCTTTCGATGAAAGCTAGGTATGCGGAAGGGATGGCTTTTTGAACTGTCAAAATGGTATACAAATGGGTCAGCCTTTCAGAGTACCCCGGGGGGCTTTCAAGTTATGTAATATACCAAAACAATAACGAAATAATTTGGGGTTTCTTTTTAAACGGAGTGTAAAAAAATTGTTCTGAGCTAATGAAAAGTTGATTGGAACAGTGAGGAATGGATGTGTGGCTAAAAAACAGAAATTTGTTTGAATGTCAAAATGACTAATTGCTTTTAACTAGCTTATCTGTAGTTCCTACACTATCTTTACAACAAACAAACTATGCTACGCCGGAGGAATTTGAAAACGGAAGTTTCACTCTGAAAACGCACCAAATGTCGTTCCATCCACTGACTACGCCGAAGGAATTTGAAAATTAAACGCAACGATAATCGGTCATCAAAACTCGTTCAGGGCCGGGATCACATTATCTACGCGATGTCATCGTTTTCAAAAAGCTCAGATTTCAAAATGTTTTCCGTCCACAATGAGGGTGGGTTCCTTTGGGGTGATCTGGATCAGGATCAGTGATCCAAGATCACTCGGATCAGAGTTCATCAAAGGAACCGATGAATCCGTGACCAGAGTGGATTCATCGGTTCCTTTGATGCACCATGATCCGAGTGATCTTCGATCACTGATCCTGATCCAGATCAGCTTAAATGCAGGCACCCTTGCTGTGGACGGAAAACATTTAAAAATCGCCAACCTGGCGTTTTAAATTCCTCCGGTTTGACTTAAGAACGTTTTCGAAAAGCTCCGTTTTCGTAACGGGTTAATTAGTGTGGATGGTAGGCCTAACCGTAGAAATAAAGCTGCGTTTTCAAATTCCTCCGGTATAAAGTGGACCGGGCCAAAAAAACTCACTTTTATGATACTCAGACAAATCCAGGCCTGAACGGCCGAACACCGGCCCAGGATCCAGTCCATATCACTCGAATAAGCAGAGAATGGAGAAGTAGAAACAATACAAAGACAAGTGTACCGTGAAGCAAAACCCTTCGTGATGACCCATCTGTGACCAGCTGTCGCGAGTGGATTACTCTTTTTAGCTGTATCACCCCAAGTTAAAGCAACCACCGAAATCTGCCGCCACACAATGGACCACCTTGGCCCACGGCCAATTCTACCGGTATTAGCACAGGATGTATCAATACACACACAAGCTATATGTAGTCAAACAAACTACTCTAGATAGCTCAATCTTAAACTGCACTCGCTTGTTTTCTGGTAGTCCCTCTTGCTACATGGCTATGAACTTCTTCTGTAACTCAATTTCTTTTTCATACGTGACAAAAACGGTATAACTGTACGACAACATTTACTCGCCAGTGCAGAGCGGAGCAAAGAGCTTCGTTTCGAATATTTAAGCGTACCAAAGGCCACTTTAGACGCTACAACTTGTTACGACAAGCCTGGGACACGAAACGTTTTGTCAGTGGAAATCAAACCTACAAGACGCTTAAATACAACTATCGTCAAAAAGTGGCGTAGTCTATTAAGAATGTTTTCATAAGTGATGCACTCCAACAATCATGGCCTCAGATGATGTTTAATCATTGGAAAAAATTTCTCAGTGACGATCGCCCCCGCTGTTGACTGAGCATGCCTAAAAATAAAATTTCTATCTTTTATGCTGTACCGGTGGAGTAAATGGAACCGGCTGACATTAATTAAGGATTGTTTAATTTGTCTATGTCAATGTGGACGGACATGTACGTAAAAGGCTTTTCAGACAGTCTCGTGACCTTTAGTCCATGCTTGGAGACCCAGGGGCAGCGCAGATGATCGGGCCGGATACATAAATAGCGCGATAGCGATGTAGTGGTGTAGTAAATAGTTTACAAGAGATGCGGCGTAAAAAAAATGTTGTGATCTGTTTTGTGGTGTAATAAATTAAAAAAAAACGTTGGACTTCTCCAGAGCTATAAAATCTATGAGATGGTGTGGTTTATTTACAACTAGCTAGGACTGTAAGAAAATATCCGTCGTAAGTTAATTTCCCCTCATCAGGATTTTATCATGCGCGCATTGTCATTCGCAATTTTCCATCGATCCGCAATTTTCCATCCGCATTTTTCCAACCGCATTTTTCAATCCGCATTTTTCCAACCGCATTTTTCAATCTCCATTTCCTCATTTTGTCATCCGCATTCGTCATTCGCATTCGTCATCCGCATTTTTCCATCCGCTTCCATCCGGTCCTTTTTTTTTAACAGAGACCCCAAATAGATATGAGAGACATTCACGATAGATTTCTAGGTCACGCAATTTGTCAACGCAAGGAAATTTCCTCTTTCTACTAGAGGAGACTTAAACTACTATCGGAAGTCTTTTTAGTAAAGTTGTTTGATATTTAGCTAGAAAATACATTGTGTCATATTGTGATCAGAGCTGTTTATCACGACTTTCAACTTTGCGGATGTGAAATAACGCAGGGATTTATATATTATTGCACCCTGTTGCAATCTTTCAGGAAGTAAAATTTTATTTTTGACACGTATTATATTCCCCTTTCAATTTGCATTTCCTTGTATTCTCTGTTACACTGGAACAACAAGACAAAAACTGTGAAAGAAAAACAAATAAACTAGGAATTTTTAAAATGGACTAGTCGCTTTGCCAATGGCCGCGCTCGAAGCAGAGTTTCAGCAAGAATTTTCAATGTTTTGATCGTGGATATAAAGCTGAAACAGAATGTGATTACGTGCAGAAATGTATACAGAACCTTTAAAATTACTTATATAGCGGAACCCCGCCTTACGGTCACCTTGTTACTATAAGGCTACTCTTTTTGTCCCAGCGAAACGCCCATACATTTAACTCCATTAATACGGCCAACGGCAACATTCTAAAATCCCAACCTCTATAATCGTTTATACGGCCACCTCGTTATTACGACCACTTTGTTCTCGCCCGAATAAAATCTCAGTCAATCATTTTCTTATTTAAATAACCCCTTTAATAGGACCACCCCGTTAATACGGTTAGATTTTTGTGGTCCGTTGGTAACCGGATTAACGGAGTTCCACTGTAGTTTTACCCCGTTTGTACGGCCACTCAAACTAGTTATGTTCATTTTTCCATTGTTAATATTGTATGTAGTGAGCGAGGGTTCTTTCTCTATCCCATCCCGGACACGCTACTCATGAAAACTGAATTTTCAGAATGTCAAATCTATCAATATTTTACGATGTTGATTACGCATTCAAAATGCATTATAGTCAAGCTTATATTATTACACATAGTCTGAGTATTTTAATCGCGTTTACGAAAATACGCGGAAACGGAAGTACACTGTATCATCCACTAGCATTTTAAAACGAGTAGCACTGGGAAGGAGAATGGAATACACGGTATACACCCTGACTGAATAGGCCATTTCCGTGTTTTCCGTTGCCTCTGTTTCAAAGCGAGTCTTCATGTGAAACCATTCACGTGACATGCAAATCAAACTCATTTTCATGTTAAAGGTTTTGTATGAGGACTCGTTTTGAAACAAAGGCTCAAGGTACCTCTGAAATGGCCTATCGCTTTTAGGGACTTGTCAGAAATTAGCAGGGGGAGGGGGGTGGGGGAAAGGAAGACAGCAGCTGGGTCACGGTTTTTTGAGGCCTTCAAAAACAAAGGTTATGAAAAAAAATGACAGGAAAAGAGGGAGGGTTCACAAGAAATTAAGCCATCATGATCGCAAAGGATTGCATTAATATTATGTTTTACAAGATAACAGAATATCCATGAAAATCAAGCCATGCAATTATTTCCTGACATATTAAAAATACAAGGTATTGAAAGTATAAATGTAACAACCCAACTTATAAAACTTTTGCTCTTGCACATCAACTGTGTTGTATATCACTCAAAAGAACTGATTTCTCTGACGGCATCACCATATCAGCATTGCTGCCGTCAAGTCATCCTCAACATTATTATCACCATTGCCATCATCATCGTCGTCGTCATGATTCGGACATTTTATTTATCCAGGGGAGGTTCATGGAATTTTAGGACGAGTTCCAGGGTCGGGTCGGGACATTTTCATCCCTTACCTTGGAAGGGTCATTTTATTTTTATCGCTTAGCTAAAAATCTCTTTCCCCTCCCCCTCCCCCCTCTGCTAATCCCTTAGCATTTGCACGCACGCGTTTTATACCGAGTTTTCTTTCGTTTATTATTATTATTTTTCCTTAGGGTAGTATTTTTTTTACGTAATTATGTATAAGATAATTGAAACCCAACAAGCCTTAAAAAAAAAAAAAAAACTCAGTCAGTTGTTTTCTTATCCCTTTATAAGACCACTCCGTAATACGGCCAGATTTCTGTGGCCCGTTGGTGACCTGATTAACGGGATTCCACTGTACTACCAAAATGAATGCGTGGAGAAATTTCATGCCATGATTTCCTACTGTAGATACGAAATCTCTTTTCAGATCACTAAGCGGCCAAGACCCAAGGATATTGGGTAGTTACCAGTCTCTCTTGAGGAAGGAAGACAAGATACTGGGGACGGATGATGACGTATCTTTTGTCATGTTTATTTACATCTAGTTTTGCAAAACAACACTTACTGTGCATGACGGCGCACAAAAAATATTGCTGAGATCAGAGCAGAAAGCTTGTGTTATAAGAAGCAGCTCCAGTCAACAATTCACTTATACTCTTGTGCGAACCAAATAGCTGTTTATATCACTTTGAATTGAAGGGAAATTTCGTTATCGACGAGAAGATGGCACTTTCAGTGAAGGCCTACATCAACCCTGACACAAACCAACAAGAAATTCGACGCTTTGCGATCGACGAAGGTGCCTCGGCAAACTTTGGCTATTTGAGGCAGAAAATAGAGCAAGTCTTTCCCTCTGTCAGGGGGAAGGCGTTTAAATTGTTTTGGAAAGGTACGTTTATTTGTTATGGTCTTAATTTTGTATTGTACGCCCGATTTCTCAAAGTTTCCGCGACAAACCGTTTCAAAGCTCTTGAGCTGTTAGATATGCTTAATTTCATTACGTATGACTTTCGATAGTTAGCCAGAAGGCTGAATATTTTCCTTCTCCCAAACGATGGCAAGAGGATAACACTTTCTGCTCTAGTTTTGTAAGTTACCTTCCACAGTAAACGTCCCTGAAAGCTCCGTGAAGGTGAAGCCACAACAGATGTGCTTTGAAACCACTACCACCAGTACGCTGCAGTTGTAGTTTTATTTATGAAATATTTTCTCTTATTCTTTAATTGTTTTCTCCAACAGATGCAGATAACGAGATGATAACATTTTCGAGCGATGAAGAGCTGGTTGAAGCCTTAGGAAGCTTTAACGGGGATGTCTTTCGTGTGTATGTGAAAGATCTAAACGACGAACAAGATGCGACTCGGTTTGTTGGTGGGTAGCCTAGAAGTTTTTCTGTATTTAGACCTATTTAAAATTGTAATCGAACGTTTTAAAAACGTTATACGTGTGAAGTTCGGACTTTACAGATGTCAGAGACCTTTTTTTGTTTTTTTGCACTGTCATCAAATACACCCCCAAACAAAACTTGACGTGGCACCGTGAAGGCAGAACATTTTTTGCCTAATCACCATGAATATGCATTTGAGTACTTTAAAAAATATAATTGGAGAATTGCTGAGAGGTTTTTTTATTGCTGGTAATTCCTTTGCAGTTTTTCCATTTTTAATTTTTCTTTTTTTAAATCTGTTTTTCTTGTTTTTATTTAACAGCAGATGAAACAGAGGACCCAGACCTAACTGGCCAAGCTCATCCTGGTGTGGTCTGTGACAGTTGTGACAAGCACATTCATGGAATCCGCTTTAAGTGCGTAGTGTGTCCAAACTATGACCTCTGCATGACCTGCGAGACCAAAGGGATGCATAAGGAACATGAGATGCTGCGCATTGCCACCCCAAGAACTGCTGACAACAATTGGTTCCATGGCTTCAATCCATTTGCTTTTGGACATCATCCACACCACCCCCCACATGGCCCGTCACCACACCACCCTCCACATGGACCACCACCTCATGGAATCCCACCCTTTCACTTTGACTTTGGACATGGATTTGGCCCATGGGGGAGAGGAGGGCGTGGTCGTAGGGGAGGAGGCCGTGGTGGTCGCTGCCCTAAAGCTAAACGGTGCAACAGTGGAGGAAAGAAGTGTGATCGTCATGCAGCAGCACAGTCCAATCCAGGTGAAGTTCCTGTAGGGCCACCATTTCTTCATGCTGTGGGAGAAAGTATTGCCTCATTCCTGGGTCCATTTGGGGTAGAAGTACACACATATGCTAGCAATGAACCAGGTTTGTCCTCTTCATATAATAACGTAAACATTGCTTGAAGAGTTTTACTTGTTATATTTGACAAAAATCTTGAACTTGGCCTATGAGCGTCCAGCTCGAGTCATGCTGTGATTACCAATGACTCTGTATAGGGAAGGAAACAAAACTGAAAAAGAAAACTACAGTATTACCAGGTGTTTCTTGTGACCTTGTGTGCCATATACCATACATCTTTGATGAGTTGCTTACTTTTCAGCTGGATTTTTGAGAGGGCACGTGGTAACTGACTGGCTGACTACATTAACATTTTGGTCCATCCAACTTTCTATTTCACTCTGTGTACAGGAGAATCCCATTTCCAACAGCTGATACTTATCTACTTCTACACCTGCAATAATTTTTGGCTTTTACGAAATATATCTACCTCCCTATATATTGTGCTTTTTTCAACACCCAAGAAATGACTCAGGCTTCTTAATTCTAAAGCCCTAGATTTACAATTGAGTTAACTTATTATTATCACACATGATACATGTCTTTATTTGGGTTGTAGTGTTAATTTTTAATCATTTCATGCAGATTGTTGTCAAGGCAGATGTCAGGAGACTGAAAGCTCAGAAGACACTGCACAGGCTGGTCCTTCAGGCGAGCCCACAGGGTCACCAGCAAATGATGCTATGGAAGAAAGTGCCCCAGAGACAAGTTATGGAGAAACTTCAGAAATGGTAAGGGCTTGACAGGACACTTGTTTTAATAATTAACTGGTATTTTTAATTATTTTCTTTGTGTAAGCTGTTGCCATGGTCAAATCTGGTTTAAAGAGAGAATACTGTGTTAAAAGTCTTTTTAGAGGTTAGGCCTGGGTTGTTCAAAAGGTGGATGACGCTATCCACCGGATAAATCACTATCCAAAGGATAAGTGCTAACAAAACAAACCACGCTATCCACTGGATAGCGTGGTTTGTTTTTAAAATTATACTTACTATCTACTTTCATGTATTTGTCAATTTGGAATGTTATTTGTCTTCAAGGGTGAAGTTGTTATGGGAAAAAAAGATGTCTTGTCTTAAAACATAACATAAACATCATAGCCAGTGCAGATCTCATGATCTACACACCTCTCATCACCCCATTCATGTGCTAAATTTATAGCAATACCTAACATGTAGATTTTCATTATGTGAAATCAATGATTAATCATGAATGGCTAATTTGGTTAATACACTTTCTTAACAGGATGTCCAACCCCCTGAGGAATTTGTTTTGGTTGATGAGGAGAAGACTGCAGAGCCTCAGCAGGGTGAAGCCTCAGGGACTGCTGCTGATGAAGAGCCAACTGACCCGCTGGAGGTGGCCATAGCAAAGATGCGTGCAATGGGATTTGAAGATGACAGTGGCTGGTTGAAGCAGCTGATTACTGCCAAGGAATATGACTTGAACAAAGTTCTTGATGCCATGCAGTTTGAAGGAAAGCACTGATGTGTGCATCTTTTAATGCATCTTGCTCAATATTAATCCTGCTAAAATAGAAAGTTTTGATTTAATGTTTCATTGGTGCTGAGTGGTGTTTGTTGTAAATTATGTTTTTCAGGGTTTTAAGTTACTGTTAAAAAGAACTGTCATTTTAAATGGAAATGTCAACTAAGTCTGACTCTTAAAGGAGGTCACTCCAAAAACTTTACTTTTTTTGTCTTTGCCTATAGCAAATAAACATTAAGCTTCTCCACTCACCAAAGTTTTAGCCTCTGAAGTGCCCACTATCCTGATGAAATTTGTCTCGAAAGAAGTGACTTTGGAGCTGCCATTTTGAAACTATCTTGGCAGCCAAGTCGTGTTTATGCGACGTCATTCTGTCCAACTCGAAATTGGCGGGAAGGAGAAAAACCTGCAACTGACTTGGCATCCTTCACAAGGTCAGCAAACTCTATTTTTCCCAAGCAATTATTCACTTCATTATATTCAATGCTATTACTTTAGAACTTGGAGCATGTTTGGCACAAAATAATATGGCTCAAGAGCAGCCATAACCCAGAGTGGTAGTAAAAAGACTTGTCGGAAGCCATTTGGACAAAATCTTTTGGACGGAATGACGTCACGAAAACGCGGCCTGGCTGCTGAGTAATGTTCAAAATGGTGGCAATGATGTTCGAATTTTAGACTTGGAGACAACTTTCATAAGGAAAACCTGTGCTTTTGAGGCTGAAACTTTGGTGAGTGGCCGAACTTACAGCAAGGTTTTCATTAACATTGACAAAAAATATACGTTTTTTGGAGAGACCTTCTCCTTTAAGGCTTACTAAGATTCCTGAAAACCGCAATCTCTAAGAAGAAAAATACCATCAGTCTTGAGAGCCCAAGTTTGGAGCTCAACAAGACATTTCATTATTGTGAGTCATTCCTATATTCTGTCAGGTGCTAAGGGTTTGGTTGTCATTGGGTAAATGTTGTTTGGTTTGGTTAGTGAAAGTTGTGGAGGGTGTAGAAGTGTTATTATTTTAATTGCAATATTAGCAGCAATATGTGTGAAATTTATGTGTGTAGTAGCTTTGCTTGTGAGCAATTGATGCAAAATTAATTAAAAGCTCTTATGGAGAGACATAACTACTGTTGGTTGTTCTTGCTTGTATAGTTAATAAAATCAGTATAATTATGTACAGCCATCGCGGGAAGAAAACAGAGACCAGTTGACAGGTGCCATCTCCCCCATTCTCCAGCCTTACCCTGTTCCCCTCTAAGTACAATATATCATTTCAATGTTTGTGACATCCCTTCTTTGTAGTTGTAACCCTGACTTTAAAATAACAACAACAAGGTGCATAGAAAACAAATTTTTGGACTTACACTTTGGGTAAGTTCCAATTATAATGCACTACCCCAAGAATCATTCTCACTAGCCACCAAAAAGTTTCTCTCTTTCAGTACTTCAATTTGTAATTTGAATATACTCTAAAATTTTCCTAAGAAAACTTCACTTGCCATGGGCAAGTGACAGACAAAATCCACTTAATCAACTGAAAAATCCACTAGTTCTGAGCTATCAGAAAGGACTTCCTTTGCACACTGAGCAATCAATAAATAGACATGCCAGAACACCTGGCCCAAATGTGCTTATAAGGGTGATCATGCACCCCAGATGCAAGGAAAACTTACAAGGCAGTATATTACACAAAGTAATGTTTCCTTTAACTTGTCACTCAACGACACACAAAAACATTTGCAAGATATGATACAGACATTCCCTTGTGTAGCGGCCTGTCTTTCTGCATTCTTGGTCAAAGCAGTGCCAAACTATGAAGTTGAATACCTTTGTCTGTACACAAAAATGCTCTTAGAGAACCAGCATGAACATCTTCAGTGAATTGTCAAAGGGAGAGCACAATGACCACTAACTCGATCAGGTGATGTCATGGTGCTTTGCAACTGTGGGAACTTAAACTGTGAGTTCAGTCAATTCTTAGAGAAAGTCTCTCTCCACACAAGGACTAAAATTATTTCCTGATCCCTCAAGTGTTATTTTGTTGATCACGGTTAGTATACATAAATGTTAAGTTTCTTGACCAATTCCCTCCTCTGCTTGTAGAGCTTCTTTAACACAGCTACATGCTAAAAACAACAAATTGTAATTGCATGGCAAAATTTGTAAAACAAATACAACATCGTACATGAAGACATTTCTCTACACAAAATGAAAGAATGAATGGGTAGTTCTTTTAATTTACATTTCTACATCGTAACCATATGTCCATCATTGTGTCATCAATATGATGATGAAGGTTTTCACCTTAAGTTTGTACAATATGTGGCTTAAAAGCATAAATGAATTATATTTTGGTTAACTTTGTATTTATAACCAGACACTAATATTAAAATACCAAAACACGATAGCAGAGTAAAACATGCTTACATGTTACTAACATTCATCAAGGATAAGAAAATGCTACCTTGATGGCTTTGATCACAAACTATGTACAAGTCCTGTAACTTTTAAATTACATCAACACGTCTTGATAACTTAACCAGTCTCAAAGAGCCTAATGGACAGTCACATGTACAATAAGGTGTTGCCATCACTTCCATTGCTGGTTTCTTTTTGCATACATAAGGTTCACAGCTAATCTACCATATTCCAAATACTTTCCTGTGTTTATAACTGGATGTACATGTACACACTCAAACCCTCCTTCAATGACATGTACATGTACCGGTAATGTGACTTATTGTTCATCATGGCAAAATTTCAATGGTTTTGTCAAGCCTTTACTCTGCTTGCTGACCTTCCACCTGGCCATCTTTACCATTCTCTCCCTCGCTTGTTACCCCTGAGTCAGTTCCGCCATCAAGTTGCTCATCCTTGGCTTCCCCTTCAGGGGCTGGGTCAATGATAACATTTTCCTTCTCTTCCTCCCCCTCAACAGAGCCACCGTTTTCTCCCGAACCCACAGCACTACTGGGCTGACTACCCTCATCACCTTCTTCAGCTGCTGATTCTTCTGAAAACGTGTCCCATCTTGAACTCTTGAAGTCAAGTAATCTCTGCATGTTACTCTTGCCAACTTGATCCATGCATTGAGAGTAGCGTGCAAGAAGTGTGTGGGCTAAAGCAATTCCATATTCCACTCTTGTGGTTTCTGTGGTTTCCACTGCTGCAAGGTCCTGAGCAATCTCAAAGCCTCTTCTGTACATGCGGACAGCATCTTCGTATTTACCCTGGCACATAAAAGACAACACAATAGTTACTAAAGCAGACTCCCATTACAAGGTGAGGACTGCTTGCAGGTGAGGACTGTAATTATTATTTTGGTCAAATAGGCTAATAAACTACTGAAAAGAAAGTGATCTTGGGGGTCATGCCTTGCCACCTTCTCACACCAAATTTTTTTGTGCTTTTTCAATGATCTATGAAGTGAAGGCAGGTGGCTTCAGGGACTAGCTATTGTCTTACCAGAGAGTTATATATAGAACCAAGACTAGTACAAGCTTTCTGCTGTTCTGGTAACTCCTGAGATCGATCGGCCAGTTCAACAAACATCTCAAGATACTTCATTGCACTTTCCACATCTCCTTGCCTAGGAACAACACACAGGTAAGTTAGATCTTTTATCACATCATACTTATATTATTGTAACTGCCAGAATTTTCTCTCTACTTGTACAACAATCCCTTTTCTTTTTTTTCTTTTTTTTTTTTCTTGATACTTTGTTTTTTCCTTTCCTTTCAACAAACATAACAAATTGCATGTTTTCTGCACTGTAAAATTAGCAAGAAGTGTAAAGAGTTAACAATCCAAAAAAATAAATAAATAAACAAAAATAAACTTACATTTCATAGGCCCTTGCCAAGGCTTGACAAGCTCGCCCCATTCCAACATCATCAGAGTTCTGCTGGCATTTTTCCAAGTATCCATTATGGTACTGGAACAAATGAACAAAACAAAGTGTAATGTAAAGTTGAATTTCTAATCATTTGTCACAGCAAAAGGCAAGAAAGGATCACAATAATTATTTTAACGTGCAAATCAAAGGAACCATGAATCCTTTTCCAGAGTGGAAGTATTGGTTTCTTTGATGTACCATGATCCAAGTTATCTTGAATCAAAAATCCTAATGAGAATTTTCACAATGGAATGTACCCAAAGTCTGTTGAGGAATCAATCAGAGCTAATACATGTTTAAATGATTGAAGGACACTGGTTTTTAGGATGCTTTTGATGTTAAATTTTAAAAATGTTCCCACCAAAATGGCAGTCTCCGCATCTCCAATTTCTTCATAAGTATTTCCCAGTCGATAACCAGCTAAGCCTTCTTGTTGACTGTCGCCACCTATTGTGAAAACAAAATTTCTGTAGGTTAATATAAATTAACTTTAGTTACCCAGGACTTTATATTTAAATTATACATCATTCTAGATTTCCAGGTTAGGTATTAACGTTAAGCAATAAATTAATCTGTTTCAGCTAAATTAATATTCTGACTTTTAATTACGTGTTGGATCTTAAGACACCTGCTTCAAAAACATACATACATGCATGTACATAATTTATAAGCTGCATTAACCGCTAATATAATAAAAGCTCTAAGTTCTCAAGCAAGCTCTTGCCAAATACATTTTGTACATTTATTATGTGATGTCCACACTTACTTTCTTTAGCCATTCCATATGCTTTCAAGAGGTATTCTATGGACTTCATCAAATCATCTTCCTTAATCTACATATTTTAAAATATAACAATCAAAAGGATGAAAAAATTCAAAATTCTGAAATGATATCATGTGCATCAAACTTGCGAATCAGAGTTTACCTCATCTGCTATTGTTGTGTACACTCTTCTGAGGTGACCGCAAGACAGTGAATGAAGATTTTCTCCATTGTCTGTCTGCCATAGACGCCCTTTGGTCAAGTTGTAAAATGATTCTAAGTACTCTGCAGCTTTAAACAGATCCCCTATAATGCAAAACAGCAACAATGTAAACAACTCAATTATGCAACAAGTAATAATTTATGACTCAAAATATTGAAGGTACACCATAGATATGTAGGCAACCAAATAATCAATGGCCATTTTTTTTTTGTGGGCACTTGAGGTCATTCTGCTGAAATAGAACCTGCACTGAGAGTTTTGTGAAACTTTGCCTATCGATTGTTTATATTATAGGAACTTAGATTTTGAAATAAAAATGACGGGTCCCCATGATCATTTAAGAGCAAAAGCACCTTGTTTATACTCATATAAATCCAATCATCATAATTGTAATTACAATTGCTTGCTAAATTCACATTTCTGACGATTGCTTTTTGTTCTACACTGAGAATTGGTCCATATTTATTTTATACAGAGAAATTTATTACTCAATTCAAAACAACAGAAAAAAATGATAGGTCACCATACTCATTTGGGAGAAAATGATTATTTACCTCTATGGCAAGGTCCAGCTGTAAAGAAAAAGCCACCATTTTTTAATGCGCATGCACTAATCAGGCGTGAAATTATGCGCAGTACGGATGCACAATGCAATACTGGGGAATGACCTTAAGGTTAATTTACATGTATATGAACTTAATTAAAAGGCCACAAACTGACGAGCTTGAAATTAAAGTTGTTCAAGATGCCGGAGTTAAAAATAAGCCCATATATTTTTGAAAAAATGTTTCTGACTTACAATTCTCTAATCTTATCTACCTTAGATCAACTCAACTCAACTCTGGCCCATGACTCCAAGCCTAGGGGGTCATGGCACAAAGTGAAGTGTACAGATCAACTCACCTCTTTTCTCAGAGGCCAATCCCATGTTACAGTTAGCCTCTGATTCCTTCCTTCTCCCATCACCCCTGATCTTCAGACTAGTCTTCAAACATGAGCCATAAAAGTGATCTGAAAGCCAGAAGTCCTCTGTCTCCTCGAAGAATCGTGCCAGGGCCAGTAGGCTGTGGTACACCTGGTCCATTTTACCTGCATGCACAAAAAATTAAAATCATGGTACTTCATGTCGCATGGGACTTCACCATTTAACTGTCTCTAAGACTCACTTTCCTGCAGGCCTTTTTTAAGATGGATGCTTTACATTTTGAAACCATGTCAGTTACCAGTATTGTCAGTGATACAGATATGTACGAAATTAAATGCAGAAAGACTTTTAGGTTGAAAAGTGGACAATTTGTTGTTTCAGTTTGTTCTTTTGATCTTTCTAGAAGGTTATCCATTTTGGAACTAACATGTAGTAAAATATCTTAGTTCCCACTCAGTCTATGCATCCTATGTATGTACTGGTATATTCAAGTTCACTTGATAAGTGCCACATTGAAATAAGTTATTCACCCCTTCTCCCAGCAGCCTCTGCTGTTGTAAGATGATGCTTTAGTTGGTCGAGTTTCTCAGGTTCATCCTCCAGTAAAGGCTGATCAGAAAGACCAGAATCTGCTCCTAAACTTTGCATTTCCTGCTTCTGTTTCTCCATTAGGTTAAACAGCTCCTGAAAGGACTGATGGAAGCCTTCTTTCAACATGTCCAGACACAGATTGTGTTCATAAGTGTTGCGATATCTGCCATGACATTAAACAAATGTTGATATAGTACGACTGACACAGTCCAATCTCCCTGAGTCACTACCTCTTATAATGTAACCAGCTCTATAATAAGATCTCAGTTTCTCACACTGTACAAAATGTGGTCTTTCGTATTTGATATACTGTGCATATTACTTCTCACACTGTAAAAAACGTCAAAGCGAGTCACTTGATTAAATAGATGCCAAATGAAATTCATGAAATTAGATACATGTACAACTGTACACATAGAAAGGTTCTCAATGGCCAATTCCCTCAATGAGGTGTGCCTGCAGGGGATCATGGTTATTGCACAAGTATTCATCATTTACAAATATCCAGTCCAAGATGATGAACACAACTACCATGATTCCCTGCACCTGCATCTCCTAGATTCTCTAAGAGGGAATTGGGTTTTTTTTAGATCAAGAGTTATTTAAGTGTGAGTTTTCAGGGCTCGACACTAACGGTAGCCAACTAGCCACAGACTAGTAGAAATTTAGTTTTAGCTAGTAGCTTGTTGATTTCCACTAGCCACTTTGGCTAGTCAACAAAATGAAATTGGCTGAACTAGTTTCTGTCTCCTTCAAGGAAGACAAACACAAAATTTACACTTTTCTTGGAAACAAGGCCAGAATTTCATTGTGGACATATCATGGTACAGGGCATGTGCTGTTCAGCACATACATGTATGCAAATTTAAGTTTGTCTACTTTTCGCTGGGTGGTACGTAAACGGGGAACTGAATGTGTTACTTTTGTTGAAAGAAACATTTGACAAACAAGACAGCATTTTCTGAAGGTACACATCAATGCTCTTTTTTGTTATGAATTTTTTTCATGCGCAAAATAGTGCGGAGCTGTAAAGAGATAACATTTCATTTAGCGTAACAATACACGGGTGATTTGTTGTTGTATGCTTACTTACAAACTTACCACTACAGAAATAATTAGATGAGAAAGATTTATTTCCTTCAACATTTAAACCAGCCATTTTTAGCAGTCGAATTTCGCCAGAAACAGTTTACAGTATTGTTTAGATAACTGTTTTGCTTTTGAAACATTTCTATGGGGCCTGTCTGTGAAGAAGTCTCGACAGTTTTTACAGTGACATTTTGGGGGTCTCGATATTTTTCCAAGGAAGTCTCAGAGAAAAACTGAGTCCTGAAAGTCTTTTCGGGAGCTGGAACTTTTTTGAAACTAGTTTAACTACATTATAATTACCAACATTACGTATTAAAGAGAGTTGCTTGTGTTGTGCTTTCAAGTCTTGCTAGTAATTCTGTTGTTATTGGACCTACCTGAAATTTTCGTGACACGTTAATTTTGCGAATTTCCCGATTTAAAAAAAAAATCGCAAAATTAAAGTCACGCGAATAAGTAAGTATTGGCAACATAACACACTATGTTACTGTTGACATATAATACCGCCATTGTGTTTTTGTTACTTTTGACGTTATTGTATCTTTGATAGAGTCAGTTTACCAAATTTAAAGACATGTTTAAGTAACATTGCCAAGGAAATAAATTTTGTATTAATAAATTCGCAAAGTTAAAGTGATTCAAAATACAATTTTTTTTGCAAAATCACCAAATTGAAGTGTCGCGAAATATGCCCACCCCCAAATTGTGAAATAAACGTGTTGTGAAAATTCCATGTAATAAGGTACATGTAGCCAACCACAATGCTTGGTCAGTAAAAAAAAGTTTTGGCTAGTAACATCTAAGTTATCACTAGCCACTAGGCTAGTAAGCTGAAAAGTTAGTGTCGAGCCCTGGTTTTCATTAAGGCAGTTTGAAGACTGATATGGGAAAAAAGTCTCTGGATATTGTAAAGGTACAATCACTGAATAAATCCCCATTGCAGTAAAAGATGGCAGAGCTTCCGTGCAGCACAGCATACCAAACATGTGTTGTAATTAGTAGCTGGATATACAGTAAAATTGTACAATTTAATATAATTAAACTTGTCAAATGTTGTTGATGTCATTTAGAAGTTTTTGTTCTTGACTAGATTTTATTTTTTTTTTTCCTATTCTTTCATTATAATTTCTACAACCTGACACAATGGGATGAGGAAGAAAAACAAAATCAGACCAAAAGCAAAATTAAGCCACAATAGCGACGGCATAAATATTATTGAAAGATTCTGTTTATAAAGAGCTTACCTTGAAGTGTCTATCTTGTCAGAACTAGCTGTTTTCTTTAGATCAGAAGGAGGGCTTCTGACAAATGAACCCTCAGGTCTCTGAATTCCTCTGCTGCTGCGTTGATATGGACTTCCTAAGGAAGACCCTTTGGCTGGTGGAGATGGAACATGTCTGATGACCTGCTGAGTGACCTGGCCACCTACCTTGATGGGAGGCAACTGAGTGGTCAGCGTGCTCATTTTGAATACTTTACAAGACTTCTTTAGTACTTGTGGACTGAAAAATAAAATTAAAAAAAATTAATAGCAACATGAATATTGAATATTGTCCTTCAGTAGCATTTTCAATTTTAATAAACCTGACAAAAGTTCAAATAAGGTCTGAAGCTACAGGGGGCTAAATGTAATTTAGGCAAAGTTTGAGTCAAGCCAATGCTGGCCAGCAGTCTCTCAAGGTGATCATGCTCAGTAGGGTCTCATACGGGGTTTTGCAGGGTTTATGTGGTTTGCTTACTAGCTGTGTGAGAACGTGCAGTTTGCCTTTGAGTGTCATTTATGCCTATTGAGTGCTGAAGCTACCGTAAAATTGATTGATTTTAAAATCTTTTTCTAAAAAAATCAATTTTTGTTGCTAAAAAGCCTACCATATTATGTTCTGTCAGTGCTAATTCAGTTATCACTGCATTTGCAAGTCACAGAGACATAGGTTGGAAGTCTTTTGATGATAAACTTTTGGGCTTGAATTTTGTGTATATAGTACAAAATTTTCCATCTTGAAGAATTATAACTTGCTTTAACATTGGGTGTTTCAATCGAGCATGTGCCCCTACAACATGCTGAACTGGATGTCTTTGAATATCCGAGATCCCGCCAACTGCTGAATAAAGATAATAACAATCTTTATTCATTTAGATTATTATCCGTACATTGCTGTTCCTAGATATAAATACTGTTTTGCACTATAAGGACTTAAATTTATAGGTAATAATTAGCTTAACTTTGTTTATTTCGATTATTTTGTGTGTACCTGTATGTCTATGTTTGTTTGTTTGTCTCCCTAACTTAAACATGTAAAATAATATTATCTTTTCTTTTTAATGGCTGCCTGGCATTTTTAACTCCTACATTATTTCGGGTAGCCAGCACCCCTATCATTTTTTTTTATTAATTCATAACATTGTAATAAATATTTTCTAACTCTGGGGTGAAATAAAAGTTGTTTTTGTTGTTTTTAAAAATTGGATGCGCGCATGATCAAACTGTTTTTTTTTTTTTTTCCAATCTACAAACACAACTGACATTTAAACCAATCTCAGTTGTTCACTTAGCCGGCGCACTTAGCCATCACATAATTCAACTGATTTTTTGTAACTTTCAAGCAAATCAAGCTGAGAAGTGATATGATCGATATAATCGAGTCAGGCTGGGCTAGATCTAGATCCAATGTTTTTCATCTTCATTTGCAAGTTTTATCCGAAAAGAGCAGCAAAAAGGCATATGATTTCTATTTCATCTCAAATTTGCTGCCACGTGAATAAAATCTCAAGATTCTGAGCTGAAAAAAGCATGGAAGTTTAGCTAGTGGGGCTTCAAATCTGGAAGGTGTGAAAACTGACAAAAGCTAAAGGCACCAATTAATGACAAAAAATGTCCAAATGTCCCCAAAAAGTATACTTTGAGTCGATAAATCTATTAATAAAACATCAAACTCACCTTTCTAGGCTATATCTTGATTACTTCACCGAAAATAACACTTGTCTTATCCGACTGAAAACTTACTTTCGCCATGTTTTCAGTGCCATTAGCTGTGACGTCACTACCATGGCTACATTACAAAACAATCCCATGAATCTTTACGTCCAAGTGTTTGGGGGTCGAAAAGGTGTCTGGGATATCAAGGGGAAAAGAAAGCGATGACGCAACATCGTACGAAGATCACCCGATCTAGGCGCGCTGTGATTGGTTAAAAAAAATAGATCGGTGATGGAAGCCAAAATGGCGGACCCTCCAAGTGAAGGTTGGCCTTCATTTTTGAGCGAAACAATGTCTGGTTTAGAGGCAAATTTCAACAATGATAGAGCCATAAATGAGCCCATGATGGGGGACTTTGACGGTAGGTCTTTTGGCATTTTTACTTTGGCTATTAGCACGCGTGAAATTCTCTTATTTCTGGCCAGAGAACAATGAAGGCCGCTCGTTGTTTACGCGCCAACTTTCACATGTACTCTAGTTTCATGCTTTCCAGAGTAGAAGATAAGGGTCAGATTACGTGAGTTCAGTTGGTTAGGGCCTATGCCTTGAAACTTGTGAATAATTTTTTTTTTTAAGTGTTATTTCTCGAGACGAACACCTCTGTTTAAACTAAGCTTACATTTCTTGTTTAGTTTTGTTTTCATGTGATAACACGCACAATTGCGAACGTAAGCACTATATTTCATTTCCTTATCGGTATATAGCGTATATCTCTTTCCACGTCGTAAGCAGGTATGGAAAGATAAAGTTTGATGTCATTTTCTGTTCTATTTCATTTTCCCCCAAATCCCGCAACTTGCTGTACATTTTAAGCTTATTTTATTGTTTGTTAAGAAAAGTCATGTGTTGGAAAGTTCATTATAAAAGGGTTGCAATTGTGTCTATTGACTGAACTTTGTACACGGAATCTTGTGATCTCTGCGTGCTATGCAAACATCTATGCATCTAAAGTAATTTTTCCAGTTTCTTATATTTCCAAAACAAAAATCACCCCAGCCTGTAATGTAATATGTATCCGGATGCGAAGAGAAAATGTATACCTTGCTTTTGAAGGAGTCTGTCAGACATTTATTGTGTCAATCATATGTAAATTGTGTGGATCATGGTGTAGTCAATAAAATAAATGGTGCTTTTTGTATTTGTGTGAAAAAAAAAAACCTTTGAGGACTCTCTACTAAATGAAGCAGTACAAGTTTTCAAAAAGCAAAACAAGATGGGATGAGTGTGTACCATTTGACAGCATATGAAAATCGTCCAGTGAAAAGGTCTCCATTTGTCTCGTCGCCACACGAGAGTGGCCACTTAATATAGGTTTGACTGTATTTCCTACTGAAATAACTGTGTGTTTCATTAAGGAGGGTAGAAAGAGTTTGAATTAAAGCAAATGATGCAGAGATATTTGGAGAAAAGAGGAATACCTCTGAAGCTATTCCTTTTTTTCTGCAAAAGCTTTCCAGTGGGAAGGCCAGTTCTATTTAGTTTGATCCTCTGGATAAACCAGGTTTTCCATAAAAATGGGAAATGCCCAAGGTCAAACCAGATTTTAAACCTACAGTAATCCACAGATTGAGTTACCCAGTTCACCAGTTTGTAAGGCAATCAAACTTTGATTACTGTCGCTTGCATCTAAGCGTGAACACGTGACGCCGAAACATGCTCTAATTGGGTGTCAAATGTGGCATGATTGGTAATCAAACATTTGAAGTTTAGCAGACCATAACGCAAACTTTCGCACTTTGAGAGACTCTGAAAGTCCTGCTCCCGCCAATATTTCATGGTTATACTGGAAGTAAAGCTACTTTCGCAAAAGGTGTATGAATATTGGCACAGGTCAGGGTCAATTTCTCTCAAGAAGTTGTCAATGTCCAATCTTCTGCCATTTCGTGTGTTAAACTTTGAGCATGAACGTTCGCGCCACGGTCTGCTAAACGTAAAATATTTGATGACCAATCATGTCTCGTTTGACACTCAATTAGAGTATGTTTTGGCGTCACGTGTTCACGCTTAAATGCAAGCAAGGATATATTCAATTTTGTTTGATTACTGAGGACAGCTGGGAGGATCAATTCATGGATTTACAAAGTATTTGAAATTCCTTGTGTGGTTAACATTGATTCATTATGGGAAAAGTAATGTCCAAAGCACATACCATCTAGGATAATGCACATGTACTTACTTTTGTTTATACAATATTGTATTCAGAGGGATTTTTGGATTACCTTTGTGGAGCAGCTGCAGACCCCAATTCAGAACATGCTAACACAACAGTTGGGGTAAATGTAAAGACGGATCCATCACAAATCATTCTTTCACCACCGATCACGCCTCCAGAGTCAATGAATACAGATGATGATCATACATCATCTTTTAGCTTTGCTGAGTACCTCTCAAAAGCAGCAACTCAACAACAAGACCAGTCAGTTCTTTCAGTGTTCCAACCTCAAGTCCAAGTGAAACAAGAAGGTGGAGTGTTTAATGCCAGCCAGACTGTTACGGTGACAACAGAGAGTCAGAACACAACTACCCAGTATCTCCTCAATTTACTCCAAGGACAGAAGACGCAACAGGCTCCACCTGCCATGAATACCAAAACCTTAGAACAGCTTCTTCAGGAGCCATCCATTCTTGCTCCATCTTCTCAGCCACACACCGTCACTGTTCAACAACCACCGCAAGTCCAGCAACCAGCTCTTGTAACACAGCAGGTAAGTGAAGTCTTCTCAGTTTTGAGAATGACAGCTTTTCTTCTTCTTTCAAAGTCTGATAAGTATCACTAAACAAGGTAATGATCCTGATATTTGCCTTGTAAGTACCAAAATAATAGAGGAAAGTCTAAATTTAAAAATCGTGTTAAGAAATTGTCAAACATTTTTTTCAGAAAATTGCAAAAACCAGGATATCTTTTATATTAATTTATAAATCTTGGAAGAGAGAGGTCTGTACAGTTTGGCTATAAATTATTATAATTATACATGTGCAATCCTGTACATTGCATAGAAAAATAATTTATTGCAGGGACAAAACTGTTTTAAGAGAGGCAAAGAGAGCTGCTTGGAGATTTATGTTCATGAGTTATTGCTCATTAATAATTATTATAGGATATACTGTGTATGCTATAAGTTAGTTTTTTTTTTTCTTGGGCCCTGAAAAACAAATTTGGTTCTTGAAAAGTCCTTGAACTACTAATTACTTGAAAATCCTATGTATAAACTGCAAGTTGTTACTGCCAAGTATCAGTGTTGTCTTATTGAGCTTTTGTAATTTTTTGGTCATTTTACCATCAAAAGGTTCAACAAACTTCACAGACAACTCCTCAGCTTTTGCAGCTGTTGCTACAGCAGCAACAACAACAGTTACAACAACAGCAGCTACAGCAACTTCAACCAAAACCTCAGCAGCCAACACCACAGCAACAGCAGTACCCTGCTGTCCAACCAACGTCAAATCAGAATGTTCTGCTTCAGCAGCTTTTGCAACAGCTTGGTGTGCTCCCTAAGCAGACGGCTACTTCAGCAGCACCACAACAGCAACATGTGACAGTTCCCGAAGAACAGCTGTCTCCACAGCAACAGGTTCCTTCTCCTGGGTCCGCGTCATCGTTGTCATCAACTCCAGGATCCCCTCTTCAGCCAAGTTCTCCAGTGTCTCCTGTTCATTCGCATTTGCAGGTTGCCAGTCCCCAGACACAACAAGTGAGTGACTTCATTATGAATCCCATCATTTGGACTTAAATCTACATGTACCTTAACCAAGAAAAATGAGTGCATAGGTTTCATTTTTCATTGCATTGTACATATCCACTAGGCTCATCTCCAGCCACAGATTGTCAAGACTGATTCTGCTGCTACTGTCATTGGAACTATAGATTTGAGTCAATCACAGATCCAGCCTACACTCTCTCAAGGACCCAATGGTGTCCTTACAGCTACCATTCCCATTGTCTTGGACCCTAACAAGATTCCTATCAGTCGTCTGACAAATTCCAAGGGGCAAGGGGGAGTGAAAACAGAAAAGCGTTCAGCTCACAATTTGATCGAGAAACGATACCGCACCAGTATTAATGACAAAATTGTGGAGTTGAAAGACCTTGTTTGTGGGCAAGATACCAAGGTATGGCCATAGTTGGTAACAGTATTTAACTTGTATTTTCAGTTGTTGGAGGAGGTTTAAGAGTTGTCATAGTTAATGATAAGAACTGGTGACTGGCAAATACTACCTTCAAGTAGTTCTGCGCATGCTGGGCACATAAGGAACAATCTTAAAGTTCTATTGCTTTTACAGTAACTGTCACCTTTTCATTTCTCCTCCAAGCTGAACACAATGAGAAGGATGTGGGGATTTTGCTTATAACCTGTTTGTGTTATGTTCATCATCATTTTGGTGTCTAGAGTAATTCACAATAATATTATTCACACTGTTGTTTCAGATGAACAAAGCTGGTGTATTAAGGAAGGCGATAGAGGTTATACTGAAGCTTCAGAATGACAATGCACGTCTCAAACAAGAAAACATGGCATTGAAGATGGCGCAGCAAAAGAGAGGTAAGAGTTGTTTAATTTTTGTTGTTTGTTTCGTTACAACTTTTATGTTGAAATGTGCTGGAAACCAAGGGTCATGGCACTGTACTCAACATTCCTTAATTTAATTATTAAGCTCGGTGTGTTGCCATGACTGGGTCACTTTTCTTAACAAAACCAGTATGGTGCATACATACATATTTACTTTTATTAAATTGTTAACATTACCAAGCACATTCATCAAGCATTCAACCACAACTAATATTGAACTGTCATTCGTTTATTATCAACTAGAAACCATCACTGAGCTTGTTCGAAAGCAAAAGGAACATCAGATAAAGAAGGAAATAATAGAAGAAAGTGATATCACTGACTCAGCAGTTACACAGTCTCAAGATGCCAGTGAGATTGAGGAAATCGCCAAGCCTAGCACTGTCATAGCCAATCCATTAACTCCACCAACTCCAGATCCTTTGACGAAGGACAAGACTCACATCAAGGTGGAAGCCTTGCCTGTCAGCAGCTGTGGAATGATGGATCGAACCCGTGTTGCTTTGTTTGCATTCATGTTTACCTTCTTGTTTGTCAACCCTTTGCGTTATGTCATTCCCCAGCTGGACAAAGGTAATTATGTGGTGCTTTATCTAGTAAATCAAGTCTTTGGCATGTAATAATTATATACAATATAGGGGAATCTTTGTTTGCAATGTTTTCCTCATTAGTACAATCAGTTCAGTTTCTGATCAAGCTACAAAAATGTCAGTCCTTAATATAGGGGCATAGCATGAATAATTTCCCAAAGGAATTTGAGCCCAATGTATTGAATACTCCTTTTTGCGACACTGGTATCAAAAATTCCAAATTTTACAAAGAATGTATGAGCTCATGAGCACTTTTGCCACCCAGACATTTTGCAGGTTTTGAAAGCCAATTACAAAGTTTTACATGATTCAAGCTCTTTAAATGTTTGGAGTCAATTTCCTTCTAGCATGATGCCTTCCCAGTGCAAAGTTCTATGTTAATGTACAAAAACAGGAGCAATGACTTTAAAGTTCACTCTATGTGCTGTAAGCGTTGGCAATTGTTGTAGATATTCTGTATTGACAAGATGACACTGTGCTTTTTACAAACAGGCATTCTTTTCTCCGACTCTTTGCAAAGCGATCGGCCTCATGCTGGTGGAAGGACTTTGAATTCATACGATGATGCCAGTTCCATGCAGCAGGACAAGTGGCTGATAAGTATTGTGCTTCTCACAGTCAAGTGGCTCCTTCATGCAGTCATAGCCATTGCAGTGCTGGTGCGCATCTTTGTGTTTGGTGAACCGGTGACGCGACCACACTCTAATAATGCAGTCCTGTTCTGGAGACACAGAAACCAAGCTGATGACGATTTGGCCAAGGTACATGTATGCATGGTGTTATTTGCCTTGGGGTGGCTAAGATTGAGCGATTCACTGAGGGACCTTTGTCCTAGGATGGGTTTTGAGACCAAGTCCTTCCACACATTCTGTTCCATTGTCAAAACTCAATGTAACTGTCTTTATGGTCTCATTACTTGTAGGGTGACATGATTTCTGCCTCACGGCATCTGGAGATCTGCCTGAGGGCTCTGAAACGTCCACTTCCTGTTTCCAAGCTTGATGTAGCCTGTGGCCTGACCTGGCAGTTAATGCGTCATGTTCTTCACAGGCTGTGGATTGGAACATGGCTTGCTTCTGCTGCTGGGGGAATAAAGCTGCGGAGTGGAAGCTGTGACACCAAGGACCATGCCAGAATATCAGCAAAGGATGCAGCCATGGCGTACCATCAGTTACACCAATTGAGCCTTACAGGTACTATAGATTTGATATTTGAGAGTGAAGTGAAGACACGATTGATCGTTGCAGTTATATACACAACTTAATCAGTTGTGAAGCTAAGGCCTGAAAAAAAATCTGTTGTTAGTGTTGATTAAGTGTGGTGAAAACAGATAAGACGAAAATGGAGATAAATCTCTTTCACACCCAGTCATGCCTCAAGTCAATTTATGTGGTCAATATGTTTGTTCTAGGTCATGTTTCTGTGAATGGATGGCGATCTTCCTTTCTTGGCCTGGCAGCAGTGAACCTTGCAGAGTCTGCTGGGAAGCTAATTAGCATAGATGTCTTGGCAAAGATCTATGTGTCAGCTGCAATTCAAATAAGGACTTCATTCCCTGAGGGGCTTCACTTCATTGCAGTAAGTTTGACTTCATTCACAATGGTTTCATATCAGGTACTTCCAAGGACTCTTCAAGCTGTACATGTATTAGTATTACTGCTTTCATGGGACCTTTCACTTTACTTTTCTTATATGAGGAGGGCTTGAAAAAGTGCTGTCTGGTCATCCAGGATAAGTGGATTTTCCTGTTGTCTGATGTGCAAGGTCCCAGACAAGTTGTCTGCCAGCTAAACAAAAAAAAAAAAGTGTAAACTAAAGATTTGCTCAGGGCAAGCAACATTTGAGAGCTGCTTGTCTGAAGGGAAAGCTGAAATACAAGTTTTTCTTTTGAGCCCTGAATGTGACTAATCAAAATTTTAGTGTTCTCTGGACTGCTTTTGTAGAATTGCTAATTTTAGGCTACATGATTTCAGAGATACTTTCTTAGCCGTGCACAGGCATCATATGCAGGTCATGGTACAACAGTTCCTGCTTCACTTCAGTGGCTCTTCCGGCCACATGGACATCGTTTCTTTGTCAGCAGCCGGTGGTCTTGCAAAGGAGGGGATAGCTTGTGGGCCAGTGTCAACAATAAAGGTAAGAAGAACTTGACTGGTCGTATTAGACAAATTTAGCTAGTTGGACCTAATGTGTTTTTACAAAAATGGATGTCAGTTCTCTCTTGTTCATAAGCTAAGCAGGGTGGGTTAATGCCTGTGTTTTACCATTCATTGTAAGTTCTGCTACAATCTACTGTAGTATGGTCTACTTAACATGCAAAAAATTTCGAGCAATTCTAATTTCAGGCAAAAGAAGTGCCTGAAAATAAAACTGTCCAAAATTTTTTAGCATGCAAATTTTTAAGCATCTGAAATATTTACAGTACTGTGTAAGACTTTCAATTAGTTTCAAAGCTCTTAGTGCCCTTCATGGAGCGAACTCTTGTTATGACACAGGTTGAAATTCATAAGAATTTGAGCTACATTGTACAGTGTAAATCTTCTTGCCTGTGTACATGTATCTCAGTCTGTAAAACCTTGAAGGTGCAGTAAAACTATCATTTCACAGATGGTGTCTGAAACGTTTGTACAAAATTTGTGTGATATGCGATGAAAAATGTCCAAAAATTAAGCATCCAAAATAAAACATCCGAAATTTTTTGTGAGTAATGTACCTTTGGCAAGCACATCCATTGGTGAGTAGTTAAATGTTCAAAAAATATTCAACCTTTGCTAAAGAGACAACGGTTTAAATGTATTATTTTCTATATAGCTGACCCAGTTGCCCATGTAAGTCAAGCCTTCCGGGAACATCTCCTTCGCTATGCACTGTCCTCCATTGTATTGCCCAGTTCAACTGATGACGACACTACAGGAGATGAAAGTGCCCGTGATGCCCTGAGTTACCTACACATGCTGAATGAGTGTGCGTCCACCAGTGAGAAGCACATGAACATGTCGTCAGCTGTCGGCGATGATCAGGTGGCAAAGTGGTGGGTGGCAGTGGGGATGGTGGCTGTTTATTGGTTGCAGGGTGAAGACGAGGCAGCTGAGAGGTTTTACAGCACAGTGGAAAGTGTTCCCAAGAGTCTGTGGAATGCAGAGTATGTTGGGATAAGTTGAACTAATACGTCTGTATCTCTCTATATAAAGCCCCTCCAGCCTCAGGCTTAAACCTAGATAACAATCATTTCTGGTTCTGTGTAGTTACTGTGTTATATATATTTTTTATTATTTAGACTAGTTTTTTTTTGGGGGGGGGGGCAGGGGGGAGCAAGCAAACAACTAAAAAAATAATTCAAATTGAAAACAAAATTGTTAAGAATCCCAACTAGTTTATTTGATATGAGTTTTTCTGTTCTGATTCTTAGCAAGTAGAGCAGTTACTTGATTATAACTGTTTGTATCATATACAAAACGAAAACATGGTCGCACATCCCTTGTCTGCCATCTTGTGTCTATCCAAAAGGGCATTGCTTGGTGTACCTGTGGATGGATTTGTTCGTCGCGGTCCTGAATTCAGTTATATACATGTATGTAAACAGTAGCCTCCATTTGGTGCGAAAATATGCTTGGATTTTTGTCCTCAGACATCATCTGTTCCGAGAAGCCAACTGTGAGCTTTGTTTGCAATATTGGGAATCAAAGAAAAATTATTAAGTCCTTGAGGAGATTTCCCATGTTGACTTTGACTCCTTCATTTTGCAGAGACCCTGTAGCAAACTGCAGAGATCCATTAGCCAAAGCTCTTCTAAGAGCTTATCTGGCCAAGAAGCAAATCCTGAGTGGAAGCACACTGCCTAGCTCCCTCGAAGACTGTACACAGCTGTGCAAGAAGTCAGGCCTTCATCTGCAGGAGAGCATCAACCTGTCGTCCTCTTTGTACCAGTCCAGCACTAACCGACTGCATCAGTTGGCTCAGCTGCTGTGCTGTGATTGGCTGCTGGGTACACGCAAAGACATCTGGGAATTATCACAGAAGTCTCATTTTGGCACGACGGTCCCAACTGATCCAGTGGAGCTACGTTCATTTCAGAATGATCTGGAGAGTTTACAGAAACTCACACACAACCTCCCTGCAGCTCTTCCAAGGGTAAACTTTCACTGCCTAAGTCTGTTAAGCTTTTCATCTGTTTTTTCATGTGGTGCTGTTTATAATGTTGTACCCATTATGTTTCTAGCTTTGGATGTGGTTTAAACCCTAGCGTGTGGCTGTAAATGAAAGCTATTGAACACCTCGTTCATGTGGTTCTGTTTATTATGTTGCACAAGATGTTTCTAACTGTTTCTAATAGTGTAGAAGAAACCCTAGCATGTGACCATTTTGTTTAAAAGCTACTGACCAGCACAAAGGACAGTGTAATGACAGTTGAACTGGAATATTTCATCACTCGCTTAAGTTGCAATTGGCCACATGAGGTTGCTTTTGGTTAGATGGCAACGGTAGTTAACTTAATCGCTCTACACCATGAAAAACATTGTTTCGTTTTCTTTTATCTGTCTGCGCAACGGTAATTAATGTGCTGCTTCACTTAATTCCTTTTTATTTTACTCAGCTGTATTTGTACGAAGCTGTTGCTCGTCTGATGGCAGGAGCCAATCCTACAGAGACTCACCATCTGTTACAGAGGAGCACCTTGAGGCAGCGAGTGGTTACTTCTCATCATCACAAAGGACACCAGCCTGAAGATGCAGGTATATTAGTTAGCCAATGATCGACTGCTAATCTCTCTTTGTAATCTTTATACATCGTCAAGTGGGCAGGTGATGAGAATAAAGACGTTTATGTAGAGGAAAACTCTAACCTAACTTGTTCACGTTACGGTTTTTCATTAACTGTCCAAATCTTCTCCTTGGTGCTTACTGGCTCGTTATCACCTCTTGGGTGTTTATCTGTCGTGGAAAACTAAAAATATATTCTACGAAAGTAAAACCCGCATGTAAGAACCTAGTGGTTCAAGAACCTGATGGGAGATATTTGCCATTTTGTGAAACCCCCATAAATTAGCATCTGTCTAGCCGAGCAAGATCAAGCAGGCTCTTAAATGTGGGTTACAGTTAAATTATGAACTCTTGTTATAGAGGCAACACTACGCAGTAGTCATCCTGTAATCAGTTGTGTAAGGCTTATCATAATACAGTTGTGAATAAACACTACATTTAAGGACCAAACCCAAGTTTATTTATTTTCTCTGGTAATCAAAAGCTATGTCTTCCCCATAGAAATTAGGAACCTAATAAGAACCTACATAGCCAGAATTGTCAATAAGTGCTCCAAACTACAAGAACTCGCGTGTTCTTACATCCGGGTTTTAACTGTTTTTGGCTTGATAACATCTTTACTATTTTTCGATTTCTTTTTGCAGGTGACGAGGAGGAATCCACGTGTGTAGCAGGCGAGCGGGAGAAAGCAGCAGCCCTTATGATGGCTTGTCGGCATCTTCCTCAACCATTCTTGTCCGGCCCATGCCAGCGGAAGAAGATGCTGGTTGAAGCTGCAACGTCCTTGGAGAAGATCGGAGACAAGCGAGCCCTGCAAGAGTGTCAGCAACTTCTGCTACAGCTTAACACGGCTGTTGAATGACACTGGATTGCTTTCATTGCTTAATTACATGTAGTATTATTTTGCTTGCTGTAATCAGTGTTCATCTTGGCATACCGTGAGACTTTTTGTAAGCGGCTGTAAGCCTCAGTCCTCTTGTGTAGTCAAAGCATTAACGACTAGAATTCATGAAAAGGAGGGAGAGCTTGTGATTCGCGTCGCGTCGTCCTTGAATTCCATCATAGAGCGGTTTTTACCACAAGGCAATCAGTTGTTGAGTTTCTGGCCCAAGAAAAATGCTTTATTTTTCCTTTATGGTTAACTTATTGTAATCAGGAGCTCCGCTGTTAGGCTTGGCTAAGTCTACGTATTAGAGCATTTTTCACCTGAGTGTAGAAAGTAATTCGGATTTGTTTTGGTCTACACGATTGGCTTAAAAAAAAAAACTCGCGCCACTTAATCATCCAATCAGAAAGAAAACCAAAAACATTCGTTATTTGCCCGCGCATGTTTTCCCGCGCTTTTCGTCGCTACAAGTATTTGATCTTGGAAATTTGATTGGTTCACTGGATTGTCCGTGTCCTTTGTGATTGGCCAAAATGATAACTTTGGTGATGGTTTGAGACACTCAATTGAAAACCTTTCTTGTTGAGACGTTTTTCGTGTGGTAGCATTTTTGTAAAACTGCGACTACCGTGTTTTCTCGATTTAACGCCCCCAGCGTTTATTTCAAACTTCAGGTGTTTATTTGATTTTTGCAATTTATTCGATTGTATTAGAGTTTTTATTCATTATTTGTAGAGCTTAGTATCTTATAATTATACCTAAAGTTTATTATTCCTCGGACATATAATCCCTGAGGGTCTAGTTTAGAAGAACTGACTTTTAGTCGAGACCTGACGTGTAATCGAGAAAATACATTACACCATTTCACACTTTACAGATAGATTATCTTAAATATCGAATAAACATAGATACTATAATTTGCTAAAACAAAGAAACCGCAGCATTTTATTTTACGAGTGGCGAAGTGAGAGCCTAGTGAAGTTCTCCGTTAAGAGTGTGAATTAAAAATGTGTACTCCACTTGTTTTATCAACAAAAAGTAAAAACATATTTATAATACGTAATTATATGTGCTAGAGTTATTTTATTCTAAAGCTCCTGAGAAACAGGCAGGCGAAAGTATTTGTTGTTATTTGTTAAAATTATTTTTCCCCATCGCGTCCAGCGGTTTCGTGCTGGAGAGTTTTAAGAAAAGGGTGCATTCAGTGAAATAAAATCCGGAAATTTGGGTTGAAAGTCAAATAGTTCAGACAATTTCCGTTGGGAATGGAGCGTTGAAAATGTACTTAAAGTTTGTTTTTCATTCCTCCAGTTCCTAATCTGTTATGAAACGGAAACGATTACCAGAAACCTTTTTGTAAATGGTAGGCACGATCTTATTCGGCGGTTTCCGAATTTTAGAGAAATACCCCTTTATCATACGTTATTAAACAATCATACCAACCGGTTCCTTCAGACATGGTAAACACCTTAATTGATTTGACTTCATAATGCAAGTGACCAATTTCTAAGTATGACTAAGTTTTGTATGTTAAATTATGGAGTACCAGACGCGAAGCCATAGACACTTGTAGTTAAGAAATTGTTTTCAAAAATAATGTAATATTAATAAAGAACATTTTCTCAGTCTTCTGTTGTAGTAGTTCCAGGGGTCCGGTTCTCTTCTTGCCTGAACTCTTAAGAAGTTGGCGCTTCACAACATTGTAGCCCGCGCAGCAGGATGGAAGGAGGGGGACTTCCTGGCGTTATTTGCCTCCCTACCCCTTCCCCAACTGA
>Ga0126339_10000121_pt1 | contig 31100 bp, 26 predicted proteins | sample OrbTmetagenome_2_FD_92532 | JGI IMG/M metagenome (GOLD analysis project Ga0126339, IMG submission 92532) | Coral microbial communities from Petempiche,Puerto Morelos, Mexico - Orbicella T R C metagenome | ecosystem: Host-associated > Invertebrates > Cnidaria > Coral | place: Petempiche,Puerto...
CCCCCCAAACCTAGCATCTATCAAAAAAGGACGTTAACGCCACAAAAAGAGCTCCCTAAATTTGATAACCAAATTGTTTCACTTACGCACCCACAGAGTACAAAAGTTTCTTTACAACCTATCCTTTCTTAATCTATATTTAACAAATAAAGAAGCCTAGGCCGTGTATTACACTGTGATAAAACACGACGGGCATTTAAGAACACGAGGGAAATGTAGAAAACACTCGCCTGCGGCTCGTGTTTTCTACATTTCTCGAGTGTTCTCAAATGTCCGTAGTGTTTTATCCCAGTGTAATACACGGCTTAGGCCTCTTCATTTGCTTTATGATATAGGGGTAATGTGGCGACAAACAATAAAACACGCTTTTTCTATGTTTTATACTCTGATAAAACATGGGTTTTCGACCAGTCAGACCGCGCGCGGGGTCCTATCTATATTATAATTCAAGTTATGAGGACAAACATTCCATCTCTTTAGGCTACTACTAAATCAACATCCAAACGTAAAGCTTAGACTGAAATGACACACGAAACTCACCTCATCCATGTCCCAACTGTCAGCTATCTCTTTTGCCTCTTGGCATTGTGAATAAATGAGGCTGGGATCATTGCACAGTTTTTTTAAAGCACCAATGCACACCAAGTGTCGTGACCCTCCAAAGGAATATGACGTCAGACATGACCGCACAGCACGCGATGTAAGAAGATGGCGATACAGTGAAAGCTGAAGAAGACTGGGCCGACAGAACACGACTGATTCCACTGAGAGGAAGCGAACGAACAAAGAAGTGATAAGCTATGAGCTAGCAAATATCTCTGACTTTCTATAAACCGCAGTGACGCACACTCGTTGGGGGAGACTTGTTTTATAAGCTGCCATAAAGTACTCCCGTTCCACCGTAAAACTAAGGCGGGGTAACAGGAAAAAGTTGCCTGAGTGTGGGTTAAGCAATCACAGTAGCGAGATTTTCTTTCCAAAAGCCATTAAGAGAGATGGTGTTCGCGCTACATTTCCAAATCACTAGATGACAAAAATGTTTTTCTTATCTTATCTCTATTTAAAGGAATCGGACTACTCACAGGTTTTGCTAATATTGTGATAAGTACTTTACTTTTTTAATATTGTCAAGTGCTTAACGTTATCGTTAATGCGCGTACCTTTAGGAGGAAGATAGCGGCTGTTGACCTCTGCTGTCCGCCTCAAGAAAAACAAACTCGTCAACCTATTGAGCTAAGATACGAGAAAAAAAAACAAGGAAAAATATCTGTGAGCGAATTTATCTATTACCAGACAGTATCGGGGATCGAAACGCCCAAAAGTTAAACTGCGTCAAAGAAACGAGCTTGTAGCTGCAGAGAACGTTTTCTAATCATGTACGATTCTAGGTCCAAACTGGCATTTTCAACCTAGAATATAAACTCAATCAACTGAATGCAGTAAAGTTTATTTTAATGTTAGTTTTGAGAATTTATCGGTGGATCAAGACAATATCCACTGATTGATGATTATCTTTATTCTCATGTCCTCGTCGCTTCAAGATATATGATATTGTAAGGAGAAAATAGCGGTTGATAGCTGTTGATTACCTCAGCAGCTCTAAATTGACCTAGTAGTTTCTCCTCACTACTGGCATCAGGTTGCTGTCCCCGGACAATGGGTTCGTCGTACAATCGGCGAAAAGATGATTGTGTACCTAAAGAAACAGGTATCACCATTAAACATACCAGTGGTGGATCTGGGAAATCAGTGGGCAGAGGAGTGTCGAGCACACACCCCTCCACCCTCCCCCGCCTCCTATCTTTAGCTAAAAAATACGAGGGCCGAAGTGCTCTAAAATGTTCGACTTGTTGGGGTCTTTCTTCACTCCCTGCCCCTTTTCGAGCAAGAATGGGCTCACTTTGACTCAAAGTTCCTGCCCCCATTTCCCCACTCCACTCTCTGAATCCGTCAATCCGTCCTTTATCATTGTCTCGCTAACTCGCTAAATTCGTCGCGACCTTTGTTTTAAGCGCTTCTAATTTCCCGAGTATCAAGTGAGCCATATGGAACAGAGTAGGTGACGAAAATCACTGCCTTGTTCATGTCTAGTTTTTGTTGTTTTTGTTTTGTCACTCCATCACTGGGTAAGCTGTGTTAACAACCTGAGGAAAACTTGAACAATGGTAAACGGTGCTATTATGACAAGAGGAAAGCCGCGACACGTCATTTTTCCTTTCCATGCACAAATATGACACTAAGGAAGGCCTGATAATCAGGCTAAGATGAAACGTACCAAGAATCCCTGGATTACACACATCAATGAGTGAATGAAATTCTTTGAGGTCATTCTGTATGTCAAAGAAAGAAAAGAAATGAAATAAACAGTTTGACCGTTTCCTCCTGTACTTATACCTGGCACAAGTGTGTAGGCTTGGGGTGAACCTAATGTAGTCTCATTACTTACGGCAGTTAACTCTGAATCAGATTAGCAAAATACACGGGTTAGCTTCTTCAAGACAAAATTAGAACGTGAGAGATAAACTGATAGTCTTGATCAGGAGAAAATAGCGGCCAACCTGCACTGGAGTTCCCGTAAGAAGAATCCGCCGCTTTGTCTTGAGCCCAGAAATCATCTGCAAGATGAAATAAAATCAAACTGATGCCGCCCGACTCTTTTATTCCAAAGTGTGGGGATAGGATATCCTATTTTAAACAGCGGAATCAGAGAAAGAAGAAAAGCTAACAAAATTCCCAGAACTCACCGTAGCAGTTTTAATCGCGGTGTTTTTCAACCTGTGTGCCTCATCACAGATAACGAGTCCAAATTTTATGTCTCTGACTTCTTCTACTGAGCGTAGGAACATCTCATAGCTGATAATCATCACTGGATAAAGAGGACTGTTGATAAACTCCTGCAATAAACATTTAAAACTGTTAGATTAAGGCTGCGGTAGGATGACTCACCTACCACTACCATAGCCACTACCACTAGAATCATCTCGAAACTCGAAAGATGGACAGCCAGAGTCCAGTTCGGTGGGGAGGTGGATTTTTCACGTCCTCCGTCAGCTTTGGTATGAAATCCAAGAACGAGAGAACACTCGCCCGAAATACCTGTATTCAAACCTACGTTGTCTACAAGAAATGCTCTGTTGTACTTTTTCAGGGAACAGTAGTTTGGAAATTTTCTGCCAACACCTTGAGCTGAACCACAATTCTTCACCTTGACTCTCTTGTCGGAGTTGACAGTATAGACTTTCAGCCTCTCGTTACCAAGCCACTTGCGGAACTCAGAACTCCAATTCTGGAAACGGCAAGAAAGAAAGAATTTAGCCACGAAAAACCTTTCAACAACGTTCAGTAACTGACAGTAACAAAATAAGTAAAGAAGGCCTTTAGTAATGTGTCGAATGTCATCAATTACTGTATTGGTGACACAGTAAAAAGTAAACTTAAAAATACTATGGATAAAATATGCCATCCTGATATTTTTTTTTCTTGGTTTTGTTCTAATCTAAAACGAAACTAATCATATGATACAGTTAAATCCCGCTAATTCGAGTATATTAAATTAGTCTTGGTACAAAATACCTTGACGAGACTTCCTGGTGTTATAATGAGTGTTCGCTTGATTGAAGGATGTCCACCGTACACGCCTTGTTTATGAAGCGTCCTGTTGTAAAACATCTCTTGAAAATCAATTTAACTTGTACGAGTATTGCAGAATATAAAAAAGAATTTCAAGAGCGTCGGCAAAATTACGGCGGAATATCTAAGTGCACGGTTTTGTTTAATCAGAGCGCGACGCGAACGCGAAACTTAAAATATTTGTCATCCACACCAGTGACCAACCTGTCTCACTCCCACCAAAAAATTGCAAAGTGGTGCAAGGCCTGTACACACCTATAACAAGAAAAGGAGTTCTTCGACAAATAAGAAAACTAGCAGTCTTACCATATCAAAGAAATGCACTGAAGAGTTTTACCCAGTCCCATATCGTCCCTAAACACAGAAAAAAGAAAACAGTTTCAGTATCAGGATGAAATACCGATAGCGTTACAATGTTCGTGACGATGCATTAATTTTAAAGTGTACTTTAGTAGTTAAGTAACGTTACCAGCCAAAAGCGCGCGAAATAGCCAGCCAGCAAGACATTCCCACGTCACGACCATGAAGCTATTTCGCGCGCGGTTTGGCACAGCAAACGTTGTAATCAATTTTCGACTGCTGATGGAATTCTTGTAGAAGATTCCTACGTGATCCCTGAAAACTGAGTAAGCAGGTGTTTGCTCTGAAAGCTAAACGTTCCGATTTGTTCACTTAGCTCCTAATCCAAGCGGAAATGTAGCCTTTTAGAGCCAAAGATATGAGTAATTTTCTCCGCACTTCAGTTCCTTTTCTGATCGGTTTATTCAGTTTAGTAATCAGAATTTTGAGTCAATCAAGAGCAAATATTATTTGGGTTGCACACTTCCTTTCACCAACCCATCACTTTTAACCGTTATATCGATTTATTTTTGCCTTTTCACACCTTAAAGATTGTGGGGTTTTTTTTGGGATTCAACGCATTTAGCGGAAACACGTCATACCTCAGCGTACAGTCGTTCAGTGCAAAGACTTGCAAACAAAACCCCGGCCCACTAAGTCTGATAATACTCACGCTAAAACTGCACCGTTTCCATTGAAATTCCTTAACCCCATCACACACTCGTAAAGGAACACCACACCTTCCCTCTGATGGGGCCTCAGATGCTGCGACAAATGTGGGTCCACCACAACGTCTATGATATCCAGTCCCCCTTGATTGTGTTCGAGCTGTGTTAGGAATGAACAAAGTGCGACAAGTTAAGTGAAAACTAAACAAAGTGAGCCACTAAGGCAATCGTTAATACACTGCGATATGTACATGCAAAATAATTCAACAGCGTAAGGGTCCGAAAGTAAGAAATAACATTTCGCAGTTGTTCGCAAATCTCGAAAGTAACACACCCCCAAAAATAGCGGCCTCAAACGCAACTTTACTTTTCAGATACGAAACAACAGATAAAACAAGCCTTTAATAAACTTATCTAGTTTTTCATTTAAGTTAAGACGGGCGTTACTGTGTTCAATACGACGATGAATAATTTTCAACATGTTTTATAGACTTTCTCGAAGCCCTCTCGTTCCTCTTCGCCGCCATCTTCGCACACGAGTTTTGAGCGTCGCGGACATTTCTCTCGCAACGAACTTGGAGTTCGAGCTCGACTAGTGAGCAAGTCCACTAAGTGTACTATATGGTCCAGAGACTGATCGCCTTAAATTTTTATCATGCAGTTGCAAACCTCCGAAAGTCAAACTAACGATAGCAAAACGCTGCTAAATCCGAAAATACCGAGGGAAATTACCTACAGGACTTTACGGTAGTTTGGCGAGTTGATAGAGGAATTACGTAATCGCCATGGAAGGCGATACAACTGACGTTTCGAACGTAAGCTGTTCATCAAAGCAAATTCAGAAGTTTGAAAAGCGGTTACCTGATGAGAAGCACTGGGCCGAGGCATGACAAGAGCTCCAGGGGAGTTGACGTCATGACGTGACGTCACAGCCTTCCGGGTTTCCGCTTTCACATCTGTCTTCACGTTGCAAACGAAAGGCTTGTGCAAACCTTGGTAAAGAATGCAACATGGAAGATTTAGGAAAACGTTTGGTGAAATTTAAAATGAGTTTGGTTTATGAGGTCGTCACACTATACGGGACATGTTGCGGGAACGTGAAGGCGATTTTGGTTCATTTCTATGTTGTATCATGAACAGTTTGCAAGGGCAGTGCAAACAATGCGATTTGAAAATTAAGGTCATTATTTCACTGTTTCATGGAGCACGAATTCAAATCCGTTGAATTTCATGCAACATGTTACGGTGACAAAATTTTGTTCCGGCAACGGAATTTTTCCGCAAAAACGGACATGTCATGAGAGAAAAACTGTCCGTGCAACATGTTCCCTAGTGAATGTCGACCTATGGAGTCTTCGAATGCCCTTCCCACAATCAACCACATCTAGCCAATCACAACAAGCGCAAACAACGCAGTAAACCAATCAGGACTCGAGACAAAAACGTGCAACCAAAGCCAAGCGCGGGAAAACGGTCGTGCTTCTGATTGGTTGAAAAGAGTACTACGCTTAGAACTGGTTAGATTGAATAGGAAACTAGTTACACAATGAATCATGTGTTTACTTTGCCTACTGTCGAAAACCCCTAACTGTGAGGGAAAATCGAAACGGCAGTGAAAAATCTCGCAAAATCGGCGAAAAATATATGTTGGAGAAAAAGCAGCGAGATCTTTCCGCGCCAGTTCCAAACAGGTCTATTAGTGCTGGCGACCTCCTCGTTAATGTGGACAACAACCACCCTTTGAAGTCCCAAGGCTTTATTTGGTAAATGTATTAGGAAAACATCTTCATGCTGTCCAATTTGGAAATAATCAGCTTGCGAGCAGGCTCACCGTTGAGTCACAAGCGCAAGCGAAGCTCTGATCCGACGGAAGGAGATAATATAATGAATTTATAAATTTATCGCCGGGGTTCCGCTTTATTTTCATCTTTTGTGCAAAAATACACATTGTTCAAGCGCATCTTACCGACAGAAAGCAGATTAGGACTACGGCATATATTGCAGCTCAAAGACCTCAAAGCTCCCCAGCAATAGTACGCTTCGTTAATCGGTTATTATACAAGAGTGCAATTCCGATCATTGTTCTCATACAAGGAAATTTGATAAGTGAAAGTAACTGTTGACTTAGATAATGGATTATGGATGTCTGGTTGTCATGTAAAGTGCAACCGCATAACCGGAAACGAAGAAAGATCGACTTGTCCTTTCAAATACATGCAACTGAGTTTCACTATCGGCATGGCTAATTCTGGACCACGCAGTCCTACACCAGACGACTTTGACTTGACCGCAATACTAAAATCCGGTGTACCCGGAGGTTTTTGGCCGTCAGACGGTGTCGTGCTTGCTGTTGCTAGAGGGAAAGATGGAAAGATTGTGTCACGGAAGGTCTACAAGAGCACGAGCACGCACGCTTACAAGAAATCTATCGAGGGGTTGGAGGAAAAGCCATTGCAGGGCGTAAAGGACTTATGCCTACTCAGCAACTTCTCACCGTGTGGAGACTGTGCAGAAAAATTGTGCGAGTGGAGCGCGCAAAATGAGGGGGTGTGCGTGTCGATTCGCTTCGCTCATCTTCATAACATTCACGTCCGTGTGCACAAGGTCGCCGAGGATAACGCCCTAGGTTTGAGAAAGCTGGTGGAGGAAGGCGTTCAACTGAAGGCTCTTTCAGATTACGACTGGCTGCAGCTGTTGATGATCGACCGGGGATTTGCCGCCAAGGATGAGTGGATCGCAAAGAGGAAGCAAGTGGACGAAAAAAATCAAAAGGATTTGGAGGAAATACTTCAGTCGACAAGCCTGGACGAGACACTGGAGAAGATGCGACTGTACTGAACAATTATTGAACATTTTAAGTTTCGAAACGGAACGTTAAAGTTAAACGAGTGAACAATGAGTATGAAAAGGAAATTTCCCAACCAAATGAACAGAAAAATTCAAATTTTAACTTATTGATCACGAACGAAGATGACCTCGGAGGACCTTATGGAGTGTGGAGAAGTATCATTTTCAGACTGGTGTTGAAAAACAAATTCAGTAGGAGTGGTAACGTCTAACGAGGTCAAGCGATGTTTAACCTCTTCCATTTGGAAGATTTTCATTCTCAATACTGAATCAAATTGAATTTAATAAAGTCTTTCTTAAAATTGAAATTCCCACATTCTGTGTTACGCTGGGATTTTTAAGAACGGGCTGAAGTTAGGACAAAGCACCGCCTCTCCCATTGGAAAATCTGGACCCTATTTACAGACTTTATTACATGTCTGTAGATCCTGAATTTAAAGACTTGGTACTTTTCCTTGTTAAAAACAGAATGTTTGTAAATTTACTCTACACACACTTTAGTGTTTTTGTGTTTTTTTTACACATACTTTGTTTGTTTTACACGCACTTTAGTGTTTTTGTGTTTTTTACACACGCTTTATAATTTGTTTGTTTAATTCTAACGCAAGGTTACGTCAATTAAGCACAAATTTGCGTTGACCCAACTTTCTCCTTGTCGACTTTTCAAACAATTACAGGCATTAATCTTCCGGATACTACCACTTAAGAAATTGTTTGTTGAGCACGATTTGTACGAATCGAACACCTATCATAATTTTGCTCCATTTCAGTACTTTCGCAAAATTTGGCAGCACTCGGCCAGTACGTTCTTCCAGTACGTTCGAAATATGCTTATTTTATGAGTACAGAGATGGAAGGAAGTGCGCGCTCCTTTTCCGCAACATGGTGTAGTTGCTCCGGTCGAGGAACCCTGGATACTGAAGTTCGTCCTGTTCTGGCCCCTTAGTCTGGCGCTCTTTTTATACCAGTTGTTCAAAAGGTAAATATGTGCCGGATGTAAATCAGCACTTATCCACTGGATGACGTTATCCAGCCTTTTAGAGAGCGAATTGCCTATTTTAGCAAATTTCTTTCCTGAAATTCTCCAAAAAAAAATGTCTAAATATCACAAAACATTTTCTAAATATCTGGAAACCCCCTCCTTATTATTGTGGCAAAAACTCGCCGATTTTGAATCTCTCTGGGCAAAATTTTAAAAGTTTTCTTGCACTATTTGACAAAACTTCAGGTTCAGTTGATTAAAAAGTATTGTAGTAGCACACCTGTTTGTTTAGAAGGTGGCCTGGAGAGTATGTGTATTACTGGAGGGGATGAGACTGCAGGTTGCTGAAAGCATTTCCCACTTAGATAATCCTCAGCAGTTAGACAGCTCATAACCTGAGAAGACAACATGACATAGTCAGTACATGTGGTGGGACATGACAAAGAGGGTGGGAGGGGGTAAAGACATGGGGTATGGAAGTGATGTCTAAGGAAACTAAGGAAACTAAGGAAAAAGATGCCTCCATGTAGAATATTGCAGATTGACAGGGGTTTTCATTGACGTTTTTAGCAGGAAGGCAACTGGTTTTCATAGGCGGGCAAAATGTTTTGAACTGAACTTCTTTTTAGCAACACTTTCCTCTAGATGATCAGGTAGACAAAATCATCCTGACAACCAGTCAATTTGCTCTGTGCCTGGATATTAGTGAAACCCCTGGATTGAAGAAAGTAAAGATCTCTTCAATAGAGACCTTGATTAGGGGGAAATTGATTCTGAAAACATCAACAGGATACCCAATTGTGACTAGTTATGCTGAAGTTTGGTATCCTAGAGAAGAAAGCACATATTTTGGGGTCAATGTAAAACACTCCCCAGTCCCAAGTTTTTGCATCTTAGGATGATTAATAACAAAGGCCATAGCATAAAGTTTCTTCTCACCTCTATCTCTTTTCCACCAATACAAAGCGTGTTCCCCTCCTGAAGAGATTCTAGTTCAGATGACTTGTAACCGGTACCTTTGGCAATCCTGAAAAATTCATATGTGACATATTATCTGTACTTTCCACTCTCATATCTTCATGAAAATGACTGACTATTTTCTTCCTTGTGCTAGAAAATGTGGCTCATAAGGAAGAGTCTTATTGTACAAGGCCCTTTGGTCCAAGAACACGTGGAATCTTGCTGCATGTGCTTAGCAGAACAACTCCATGATAAATTACATTTAACTGCATTTAAATATCACTTGTAAGCATTGTGTCACTAGTCCACTTACTCCTTTCCTTCCAGATCTTTCAAAGATGCAGTTCTCCCTTTTGTAATTAGTATACCTAAGTGTTGAATAAAATGATAAATAGCCCAGAAAAACTAAAACTGATCAGTGAGATCTGAGTCCATTGTTCGATTACTTTTCTCAAGGCCTTTTGAGAGGGTGTGATGGAGATGAGATCCTGATGGCAATGACAATGCTAATGACAAAGAATGCATTGTAAGCAAAAATTGGATGCTACCAGCAATTACATTTTCGATTATATACTTCAGTATGTCTAGATCCTCTGACATTCTATATCTAAAATGAGGGCACTGGCCACTGGGTTTGAAGTTTTCCTTTCAAATTTTGATGAGTAGTTTAGCCACGCCTTGGACAAGCATCATTTTGCTTGCTTTATCTGTTTTACACTCATTTGACTTTAAGTCATCTCTGGATGAGAAAATCTTAACTCCCTTTTCTCTTCTACCCCCTGTTAATATTAAATACAAAATTTCATTTAATCTCACAGCACCATATAATGCAAATTAATGTGCACAAAATATACTCACCATCTCCTTCCCACTTTTTATGCTAAAATGATAAAGAAAACAACTTTTAATTAATGTTCCTCAGTGTAATTAAAGCAATTATTTACTGAGAACAATATGTAATGTTATGATTCTAATATTGATTTGTTACCTTTTTCTTTGACATCTTTCCCCTGAAAAAAGAAAACCATTGTCAATGAATGTAACAATGAATGTCAATGGAGTCTTTCCTTGCAAAAACATGTATAATTCAATCAAAATGTTTAGAAGTTTCTGCACATTCTACATGAATTTCTGATCAGTAACTTACCAAACAACATTAAAATAGAGGTAAGTACTTTCCTTTCCATCAGAAATTGCTGAAAAAAATGACAAACATAAAGTGTACTGCACCAAGAAACAAAAATAATAAGCACCTCAGTGATAACAAGGATGCAAGAGAAAACTTACCAGAAGGAACATTTTCTGTGGAAGAATGTTGAAGAGGGCATTTGAAAGGTTCTGACCTACTAGTCACTGGAGTGCGTGAAAGAGGTCTAAGGTTATTAACCTTTAATTTGTCCTCAGGTTTCAATAAGTTTGCACAATTTGTTGGAATTGCACTATTTGTAGCGCCTTTAAAGTCATTTTCACTGGTGCAAGGACTTAGCATGGCTTGGTCAATCTCGGAAACTTCACAACTGATTCTGTCACTGGGCATCTGAAAATTATATTCAAGGAAATACCTTGGTTACTGTACACACTACTGTAAGTAAACTGGGTTCCTCTCAAATAACCTGTCAAACTTAATTACCACAAGAGTGAAAAATGTAATAAAGTAAATGACTGGACTGAAGGGAGTTTTCATTATGTGGAACAGGTACCTAGAGAATCCTGGGAAGAAGTTGACCCATATTTGGGTACAGACATTCACCAGACCCGGGTTATTTGAAAGGAGGACTAGTAACGCTATCCACCAGATAAATCACTATCCAGTGGATAGCGTGGCTTGTTTTGTTAACAGTTATCCATTGGATAGCAATTTATTTGGTGGATAGCATTATCCTGGCAGCCCTCAAACAAATGGGGCCAGGAGGAAGAACTGTCAAGCCTTTTATAATATGTTGAGTTATTATCACATTTTGATTGTTCTTGCAGTGCTTATGATCTGTAGTTCGTGTTGTCTGATCATCTGGGTGAGGGTAGTTCTGAAAAGAACTGTGGTTAATGAATGATGTTTCAACAACCTGAGTGGAAGTCATCTTCAGAGTAAAGTGAATAGTGTTAGTCGATTTCAGAACTATCCTCTCCCAGACAATCACCGGGACGATCATACAAGACGAACTGCTGATATTCCTGGTTTGTTCAAATTGTTTCCTATGTTACTTATGATCTATTGGAGGACAGATGCATGGACAATTTTTTTGTTTCTTTATTATTTGAAACAAGCAGATTCCATGTTGCCGTGCGTCTATTCAGTGACAGATCATAGAAGATGTAAAAATGTGGTAAGTACATCAGTGACTCACTCACCTAATGAGTTGTCTTCCACTTTTTTGTTCTTACCACATTTTGATGACATCAGTGATCTATTACTGAACAGATGCACGGCAGTATGGAATTTATTTGTTCATCTGATACTGTCTATAATCTATGTAGGGTTACACCATTTAGTCTAGAGCCATATTTCAGACAAAAGACTGAGTGAAATTCAAAGACACTTTCTGAATGTCAAATATAGCACTGCAAGTGAATATACGAAAGATCATATATTTGAACTGCGGAGAAAGATATGAAGACATGATTGATCATCGCAGTTATACACAACTTGAGCAGTTGTGAAATTAAAGCCTGAAAAAAATTCAGGCCTGAACGGGATTCGAACGCATGACCTCTGCAATACGTCAGTATTGCAGAGGTCATGGGTTCGAATCCCATTCAGGCCTGAATTTTTCTCAGGCTTTAATTTCACAACTGCTTAAGATGATCGGTCATATCTTCAAATATAGCACTACTGGGCTCGAAAAAAGTGATGTCCAGTCATCAAGGACAAGTACATTCTCCTTTTGGGCAAGTAACTTTTCACTCTCACTTGCCCCAAAGGCAAGGGATCAGGCAAGTCATCTGCCAACTAAATTGAAAAAAGAGCAAACTAGCCCAGGGCAGGCAAAATTTTAGAGCTACTTGTCCCAAGGGCAAGCTGGAATTCAAGTTTTTTTTCAAGTCCTGCCTTGGGGATATCAGTAAAAATTTTTTGTTTTCTCTTAAAAAAACATTAAAATCAAACCTTTAGCTGACATGTTTCGCTACTATAACAAATGGACTGAGTTACTCGTTGAGTTAAGTTGAAAGAGCAATGTTTTCTCTTTTCTTCATGCACGTATCAGCTGTTTTTAAAACTACATGTAGTCTAAATCAGTGACTATGAATCTCGCAGGTCGCTTTAATATTCGTCCACAGAAGTCAAAAGGCAATCAAAAATTAGAAAGAACAAAATGTTACATTATTAACAGCGAAGTTATCAAAATTCAGCTGTGTTTTCGTTTATATGTAAGCTTGTGATGTTACCTGATTTGGATTTGATTGTTTGGCGAGCGAAACTGTTGTTGCACTCGTCGAGTTTCCTGTTGTATTTTCCTTGCTTCCAGCCAGAAACGGAGTGCAAAACTTCATTCTTTTGGCAGCTCTCACGGATGGAGCCGCGGAACGCCGCATTGTATTAAATTATGATTAGATCTTTATGACATTCATGATTTTCATTTCACAAAAATAATTTGTCCTTCGCGCCACTGAGAGGCAGCCTCGGTTTGGTGTTGACTTCACCCCAACCCACCCCTGTAACTAATTTCACTTTTTGAAAGAAAATGGTGAAAATAAAAACAATATCAGAATTTAATTTATTTTTGATTGATTTTAACTAGTGATTATATTTAAGAAGCTTTCTTTAAGGTTAAAAATCCTGTTCGCTAGGTTTGCTTCTAATTTTTTGGCGCGCAATACTAAGGCACCGCGCCTCCTTTATGATGCGCTGAGCTATGCACCCATAATGCTCTAGGGTGGTGTGGTGGTCAAGCGCATATCAAAGCTGTTGTCGAGGCGGAATTTTTCGTGGGGCCTTTAGCAACAATTTCTCATATTTTTCAGCAACAAACTGTGAAATACGCTTTGAAAATCAAATGGAAATATCAGCAGGTTAACGATGGAGGAGGGTGTAAGTAAATTTCGGGTGGATGGCTTAGTTTAGCACATTAATTTTGTGATTGTAGTAAACGTTATTTCGGTTAGGAAAAACAATATGGCGGCAAAATCGCGCATGCTCTGCCTCGTACGAAATTGACAGAAAATGTCATTTCCTCTCGCAGGATCATTTTGACGTCTCGCGTACGGGATAGAAATATTATGTCAAACAAACACTTCACGGATGAAACTCCTCGAAGAAGAGTTCGCAGGACACCCTCTCACGACTCGGAAAGACATCACAGCAGCGATATTAAAGTAGCTAGACCACTGGACGTTACAGAAAATGTACCCACCTCACCATATTCCGAAAGGTCATTTCATTACATGGGACCTCATGGTGGTGGTACAGTTCCAAGTCCGACCCGATCTGTCCAACCTGTGAGCCCTCACAGAAACGTGAATTATCCTCACCATGCTTTCCAGAGAAGTTTTAGTCAACCTGTGGGATCCACTGGTGAACTCTCTCCACGATCACCCTTTCCTCATTCTGTTGTGTCACCTTCACATTATCAGTCTTCATCACCCATGTATGTTTCTCCAGCGCCTTCTCCTTCAGCTCTGCCTTCAACACCGTCATGTGCAACACCCAGTAGTGTTACCTATACCCTTTCTCGTGGACCAGGCTCAGTTAGCCCAAGAGGCTCTGGGTTAAAAACGCCAGAATTTTATCCCGGCTTACCTGACGGATCACAATTGAGTCCTGCAGATCCCAGTTTTCCAATGCCATATTCATCAGAACATTTTGCTAACCCAAGAGAACAGCAGTTTGTTTACAGCGGAGGAGGCCCTTCTCCTGGAGGTACAATTCATCATCTTGGATATAATACACCTCGTAGAACACCACCACTGCAAAGTCCCTCATTATTTCCAAATCAGTTATCACCTGGTACAGTCACTTCTCGAAATCAGTCTGTATCAAGTCCTCAGGGTTCCATCAATCCTCATGCTGCTACAAGTGTCAGTAGGACTCATGGAGTGCCAAGCAGAGCAGGTGATAAATCTGCTGGCTTGTCATCTGATTTTTCAGAAACTGCAAAATTACGACAGCTTGTTATTGGATATTACAATGGAGAACTTGAAACATTAAAAGCTAATTTTCGGGAGAAGCTCCAGGAGCTCTATTTTCTTCAAACTGGAGGAAATATGATGGACTTCTTATTATGGAAGAAAAGACCAAGTCCCCAATTCCTTGCATTTCTCAATTCAAATCGACTAGATGACGCATCTGGAACAAATCCTACACTTTCAACAATCACTGTCTCACCATCATCTAGGCTTCCTCAAAGCTTTATGTGGCCTCAACAACAGGCAGAATCAAGCACTGCTGGTACAGTCAACTATAATGCCTTGCAAAGGCAAGTTTATGAACAAGCTGGTCTTGATCCAAGGAAAACTGTGCCTGGCAATTTCAGTGCAAATCCTGGTTATAAATCGCAGTTGTCTGTTTCTGAAGGAATCGCACCTAATGTTTCCCCTTTTACTGGAAACCAGCCAATTCCCAGATCAAATGTGGTAAACACAGTTCCACCATTTTCACGATCAGTTTCTTTACCAAATCCTCCATTAGAGGCACATGTACCACCAGGACATGGTAGCAGTCATTTTGGGAGTGAGTCTGTAACAGCTCCACCAGTCCCTAATAATCACATGTCTGGTGTCAACACAGCACAGCCAGGAATGTCTAGTCCGACAATTTCTAATGGGCCTACTCCGCTTACTCATGGAGCAAGGACAACGTTGAACACTAGGGGTCAGTCCTTGTCAGCAGTAATTGAACATTCATTTAGCTCTCAGGAGGATATTGCTGTTGAAGCGAAAAAGGAGGCTGAGGTGCTCAAGAGAGTTGCTGAACTACGTAAGGAGGGTATCTGGTCTTTGACTAGACTTCCTAAGGTTCAGGAAACAACGAGGTGCAAAGCTCATTGGGATTATCTACTTGAGGAAATGCACTGGCTAGCGACTGACTTTGCTCAAGAGAGAAGGTGGAAGAGAGGCATTTGTAAGAAGGTATGTTCAAAAAGGTAGTAAACCTTCAGGCCCGGTTGTTTGAAAGGTGGATAACGCTATCCAGTGAGCCTGGTTTGTTTTGTCAACACTAATGGTCTTATCCACTGGATGGCCATTCATCTGGTGGATGGTGTTATCCTGCCTTTGAACAACTGGGGCCAAGGGTTTAATTAAGTTTGGCAGACCTTTAAATACAGTAGATATCAACTGGGGCTGTGTGCCTGTAGATGTAAGAATTAATTATTCAATTTAAATGCATAAAAGACTTGATATCAGATTCTTTATCTTTTGCAATTTTACATGGAACATGGCTAATGAGAATACTATCACTATTGTAAAATCATTTGTAGATATCCAGAGCAGTCCTGAAGTACCACCAAGAACAGAAAAGCAAAGAGGTGAAGGCGGAAAAGGAAGAATCTGTTCGTCTTCGGAAAATTGCTGCAAGCATTGCAAAGGAAATCAAGCAATTCTGGTCTTCTGTTGAAAAGGTTGCTGTCCATAACTTGATGTTGTCTACATGTGTTCATTGTAAACTAGTGCTCAAATGACCAGCAGGTACTTCTTGGGGTCAAATAAATTGACCAGAAAACTCCAAATTCTCCAATACCTCCAAATTCTCAGAACTAATGTGTAAAATCCGTAAGGGAAATCCTTTTAGCTCAGCACTGATTGAAATTTTTGCCTTCCTTTTTGCTTTGTTTTCCTTGTTGATTTTATTTAAGAAATAGAAAACATGTGCCGTGTTTCTATCAAATTATAGAAAAGCAAATTATAACAACAGAGTGCATAATAGCAGGAGTCATTTCCAGTCAAACCTCTGTAGCTTTTGCCCAGGATCTGGATTTTGTCTCAAATAGTGAGTGTCAGTAATAGCAGGGTGTCGGCAAGGGGAGAGTTTACTATAGTTGAATGATAAGACTGATAACAGAAAGAGGCACAACTTTTGTCTGAAACATATGATGGAGTCTGATATGTCTGATTTCACCCTCTATAGGTTGTTCAATACAAGGTTCAAAGCAGATTGGAAGAAAACCGGAAGAAAGCTCTAGACCTTCAGCTCAACTTTATAGTAGATCAGACAGAGAAGTATTCGTCGTGGTTGGCAGAGAGCCTTGCTGTTCCACCTTCTAGCGGCCCTGCCTCTGTGGTATCCGCTGGGGGTTCCTCTCCTGTCTCCTCTAAGCCTGAAACAGGTATGTGGAAATGTAGTGTAGCTGAGTTAAAACATTATAGTACAGCTTGTGTGTCTGCTGTACAGATGCGCAAGGGTCCATAGGCAGTGTAGACTGTATTAATTTGTCCATATTACTTAAAATGATAATGCATACTGTAGGACAAAATTGCTGTTTGGTGTTTGTTAGTGGGGTTTGGTTCTAAGAAAACTTGTTGCGTATACCACCTCACATTTGCATTCTTGATGAGCTATTTAAAAGGCTTTTCAAATGGTTTTTTTGTCAATTCTCCAAAACATTTAAGTTCACTTTCTTTGGAGTAAATCTTCCTAACATAGGTTAGCTTACCAAGGAATGTGATTTACGCATGACTTGAGAAAAGGATATAGGTAGTGCCATTTTTATTGATCTATCTCGAAGTTGTTAAAATGTAAACAATATCAGCAGCTTCTGAAGGTATTGTGCTTTGAAGGTGGTGACAGTGAGTTTGAACCCACTGAGGAAGCTGACGATGAGGAAACAATTGATGTCGAAGAAGCACAAGAACTGTCTGCCTCCAGAGAGAAGGAACTTGAGCTTTTAAGGCAGGAAAGTGAAATTCCCCTGGAAAAACTGTTGGAGGACTTACCACCAGAGATGCTTGAGGAGAGAAGTGATGAAAGTGGTTCTGAAGAGAGTGAAGATTCATCTGCTGAAGATGAAAGTGAGGCATCAAGGTAAAAGATGAGCGGCATATAAATTTAGTTGTGTTTAAGATGTATTATTTATAGTCTCCACAGTTGACATGTCAATTTTTTTTATCTCTTGTATTACAGCAAAGAAAGTGATAATAGCGACATTGAAGTGGATGTTGAAGGCAACAATGACGAAGAGCAAGAAGCCAAGGAAAAGCAGAAAACATCACAGATACGGTAGACATTTTAGAAATAGACAACTTGTAGGGCTGCAATAATACATTTTTCTACGATACGATATGCAACAACAACACATCCTGCAAATTGCGAGCAAATACATGTACTTGGCCACCTGCATGGTTTTACTATTTTGATCACAGGCTTACAATGGTGTGCAACTGACAAGCGAAGCAGCAATGAATGTATTTTCTTTGTTTTTATTGCTATTCAGTGGACTAAATGCTTGTTTTTGTAAAGGCTTGTTATGGTTATTACAGACTGAAAATTTACTCACTTCTTGACATATCGTGACTTTTTATTGTATCATTATTTTACAATATTCTTGACAACTATCAATATTTGTGTTGTGAGGAAAAATAATGAGATGCATCATTGCAGCCCTACAAATTTGTGCCACCATTGTCAAAGAACTAGATAATTGTCTTCTTAATTAACATGCCATAGCTTAAAGAAAGACGTTGTTCGTAAACAGCACATGTCAGTAAGGTATCAAATGTGCTTGTTTTCCAGGCTTAATGAAATACAGTATATGGTAATGAGAGAATATGGTATAGACGATCACAAATCCTCCTTATCCTTTGGTTTAAAATATTTTGTCAACTAAAACACACAGCTTAACCTGAAGGTTATTTTACCCCTGCCAGGAAAACCAGCGTAGATAAAGAGGCAGTGGAGGCAGATGAAGAGTTTGTGATGACTGAGGGAGGTACAGAAGATGACGATGAACAAACATTGGAAGAAGAAGAGAAGATGGAGGAAGATCTTGATCACAAAGATGAGATTGACAACCTTCAGAAGGAAGGTAATACTTCAATCCAAATTCACATTTAGACATGGGTGTTGGTAAGGGCTGGCCGCCAGCTAATTTCACCTGCTGAAAAAGAACTTAAATCTGGCTGAAAAGACTTGTTAAGTTGAGAAAATCCAGCTAGGCTTGTTAATGAGCTGGTTAGTGTTTTCTTAGCTTCATCCCTGTTTAGGGCTGCTGAATAATATTTTGGGCTTCACAAAGTTTCTACTGGTATATGGCTTGCTAATGCCCTTTAATACTTTCTATGCACAGTGTAAAGTCCTTTCAGTGGCCACTTGCAATTTCCCTGAGGATTTTTCTTTGACCTTAGGTTTTGCATTGCATGGCCAAGATAAACTGCTGCTATAAAATCCATTAGCATTTTGTGACTTACATGTTAGTGGTTCCTGTCAGTAGTGACATGACATTAACCTATAATAGATTATTATTGCTGATGAATTCCTGTTGAGAGAATTAAAAGGGCTGTTAGTGCTTTGTAAGAGTCTTTTTGATGGGCTCAATACCTAGCAGGCTAAGATGTTTTCAAATGTTTCTACCTCAAGGTGAAATGCCCATTGAGGAGCTGATGAAGATGTACAGTGCTGCTGAAAACGAATCTACAGATTTGCAGAGTGACGAAGAGAGCTCACAAGAATCTTCTGAGGAAGGTATTGCAGAATAGGCCACTTTGGATATATTAAAATTCAGCTTGATAGTGAGGCCAAGAGAACACAAACAAAAGAAATGAATAAACATGTCATTCAATTTCTTTTGTTGGTGTCCTCTAAGCCTCACTGCCAAGCTGAATTGTGATATATCGAAAACAGTCTATTGATTGCCTTGTTCAAGGTTTGCAATCATCTCTGGTACATCTGATTCTCTTGTTTGCTTGTTTGTTGTAGAGTTGAGTGATAATGAAGGAATGGAGTACCTTGTAAAACAAGAGAAAGACAGAGCCAGTGAATCACAGGTTTGTTTACTTATCTTTAGTACATGACAAATCAAAGTTTTATGCAGAGTTAAACAGCTAAGTACTGGGGATGTGCAGCTGGTGCTCTGCATTATTGTTTCTTGCTTTGAATGGATATTTAAATGAGATTTCTAGTGAGGATACCGGCATACCTTGCAACAAATTGTCGTTACCCATGGATCTTGAGTTTCGTGCTCTAAACCTTGCTTAATCCAATGAAGAACAAATGTATGCTGAGGTTAAATAGATAAACTACAGTTTAGCCGCGCTAATTCTAAGTCAGTTATTTCGAATTCCACATTATTTTAAACTCGGAACAATTTCCTTGGATTTGCCCTTCCGTCATGTGCTATTGGCTATTTTGAACTCCTAATTTGAATTGTTATTCATTTCCTCTGAGAGTTTAAAATAGTGGGTTTAACTGTAATTACAAAAATGCTCCCTTTTTAAGACCGCATTAATGTATCAAAATAATTTTATTGTGTATTCAGAGTGCAGATTCTGATCCTGACCAAGAATTGACAGATGCTGCGGCAACAGCACAGAGCTTGCAACCTCGAGGATTCACTCTAGAAACCACTGAAGTGAGTATGAAGTGATAACTATTTAGTTTTGTGAATAAAAAAAAGTTAATTTGATTTAAATATTTTTCTGTCTCCAGATCAAGACCAAAGTACCCTTCTTGCTTCGTGGAACTCTGCGTGAATATCAGTTAATTGGTCTAGACTGGTTGGTAACAATGCATGAGAAACATTTGAATGGTATCCTGGCAGATGAAATGGGTCTGGGCAAAACCATCCAAACAATAGCATTGCTTGCTCACCTGGCTTGTGAGAAATGTGTGTGGGGTCCTCACCTTGTTGTAGTTCCTACATCTGTGATGCTCAATTGGGAGCTGGAGTTCAAGAAATGGTGTCCTGGGTTCAAGATCTTGACTTATTATGGTAGCCAAAAAGAAAGGAAGGCTAAAAGACAGGTATGCACTGAGCAGGATCTTGTTTACACTTCATTTGAGTTTTTGGCAGGTTACACTAGAGCACCAGTGCAAAGTTACGTGCTGGACACATTTGATTAACAAAAGTCAGATCTAGTTCTTAACGCATGGAAGTAGACCGTGAAAAAATATTTGAATTTTGTATTGCTGAAGTTTCATGATTGTTCTCTGGCTGTCACTTTCTTTTTAATTAGAAAACTTACTATCATTTTATTTATAAAAGAGACTATATACTGTATTTACAGGGCTGGACAAAACCGAATGCCTTTCATGTTTGCATCACATCATACAAGCTGGTTATTCAAGATCATCAGGCTTTCAGAAGAAAGAAGTGGAAGTACTTCATTCTCGATGAGGTAAGAGTATAGTAGGCGAAATCAGTTTCAGAATGGCAGCCACATTGTTAAGCAATCTTTCCGTGAGTTTTGATCATGTTTTAGATGAGGTTAAGAGTAAATGAATGAAAACAGTAAGATAGTCCTATCATTTGCCTCCAAACAGCAGAACGTAAATGTAGCACAGAAGCAAGTCAACCAACTCTCATTAATTTCTTTACCAACTCTCAACATCTTGTCAACAAACTTTCTGGCCCTCAAAAGCAAAATAATCTTCCAGATGAAATTCAAAAGTTTGCTGATGATTCATCGATCATTTGCTATTAGGGAGTTTAAGAAGCTACGACGACGACGCCAAGGACAGTGTCAAATGAATTTATATTTTACCTACGAATCTCACGATACTCTTAAGTCATTTACTTTGTTTATCACTGTCAGAACTATCACAAAACTGAATCTGGGACACAGTGATAAATTAGAAATAGAAATTTAAAAATGAGCCGTCCATTGTTCATCTTCTTCAGACAATGCAGAATTTGGTCATTTTACCTTGTTGTTTTGCAGAGGACGGCAAAGAAATGTACCAAGAATTATAATGCACGTGCACAGCCATTGTTCTGCTTATTAAAACTTCTGTTTAGTGACGTTCCTGTTGCCGTTGCCATCATGGTTTCTTAAACTCCCTAATGTCACATGACAAATGGCACATTTCTTTTTTTCACCAACTTGCTTTATAAAAAGTAAACAAATATTGCTGTTTGCTATTTTCTTTCTTTTATTTGCTTGCATTCTAAGAATGAGTGTCTATCCTGTTGTAGGCCCAAAACATCAAGAACTTTAAGTCTCAAAGATGGCAGTATCTACTAAACTTCAACAGCCACTGCAGACTGCTTCTGACTGGAACTCCCTTACAGAACAGCTTAATGGAACTTTGGTCGTTGATGCACTTCTTAATGCCACATGTTTTCCAGTCACACAAAGACTTCAAGGAATGGTTTTCTAACCCTTTGTCAGGCATGATTGAAGGGAGCAGAGAGTACAATGAAGGACTCATCAAAAGACTTCATAAAGTGAGTGTCAACAATTGTTTAAGCTGAGTTAAGAGATGTTTTAGCAGGCTAATAGTTGCATTTGGGTGATCAAATTTTGCTTGAATATGAAGGCCACTCAATCCAATATTGCGTAGCTCTTGTAACTGCGTGGTAATTTCATGTGGCCAACAGTATGAAACTCTTTTAAAACCCACTGTAAGGTGAGATCTCAGCCAATCAGTGGTTCCTGTCGAGAGCGACATTTATCATTGCCAGTTGTCAATTTTGTTACTTTTGAAGTTAGCTGTGTATAATTTTTACATGCACTTCCTCTTTGATTGCAACTATGGAAACATGATTACATTAAAACATCCTCTAATATGAAAGTTATCGCAAGTTTTCCTTAGAATGTGAACTGGTACCACTGTAACAACTTTTGTGATGTTTATTGATTTAGTTTTAATTGTTTATGTCTGTAGGTTCTTCGACCATTTCTGTTGAGAAGATTGAAACTAGAAGTGGAAACCCAGATGCCCAAGAAATATGAACACTTGGTCCGATGCCGCTTATCAAAGAGACAACGTTATCTTTATGATGACTTTATGTCTAAAACCAAGTGAGTGCCTAATATAACATTTGCCATAAAACATAGTTGCCATAATCATTATCACTACTTTTAAATTCCAAATTAGCAATTGAACATTCGATGTGGTAGATGTGTTATCCTGACTCTATTGTGTTATAACTACTCTTTTTCCATTCAGTTTCTGAGTACCTTGCAGCACTGAGCCATTGAAATGCTCTTCAAGAAATCTTTTTTTTATGGGGATTCAATTTGAGGAAGGGAAGGGAGATCAAGGCAAACCCTCTGAGTTATGTCCCCTTGTGTCCCTTCCCCCTATAACATAAACTCAACAAAGCTATCAAGGCAGTATTGAGCACTTTTCCCCTAGGAGGCATAATTCTTGTAATCTTTTTTTATTATTATTTCTGGCCAACTGCTCTGTGACCAAGGTTCATCTCTAATCATTTGGTTTTGCATTGTATGGCCAAGATAATAAGCTGCTATAAAACCCACTGGCATGTGTACTTCAAGTGTCATTGGTTCCTGTTGGTAGCAACATACTATACAAAGGTTCAACCTTTTCTTTAACACTGGGAAAAGTTGAGTAGTGAGTCAATGTAAGATATAACTCAATTTCTTCTCTTTTATTTTAGAACAAAGGAGACATTGGAATCTGGTCACTTCCTCAGTGTTATCAACATTCTCATGCAACTCAGAAAGGTAGGCTTATTTTTGAAATAAATTTTACCTTGTTGTGAAAGAAAGCAAATATGAAATGTTAATCCATTGACTCTTATCGAAGACAGCTATGCAGACCAAATTTGCATGTGCCAGCTTAGAGCTCTCCTAATGTAAAAGTTACTTAGAACTGCAGCGTTTGAACGCATAATTTCTGAGGAATAAAATCAGGGCTGTCATTTAGGGCCCTAACCTGTAGCACCTGTAACTGCTGAGTAAGCTTGATTTTCCCTTGATGCTATGGGTGAGATTGCCTGTTGTCGATAGAATTCACCTATAAAGTAACAAATTTGCTATGGGTGTGGAGAATAAAGTTACATGTGACTAAAAATGTAGTGACAGCCCTGAAAGTGGTTGCATATAATGTACTATCCACGCTTAATAATACATTTTATTTTTACTAAGTGAATATCGTGGACTTATCAACATTGCTCATGCTGCTTAAATTGCTTTTCATTCTTAGGTATGCAATCATCCAGACCTGTTTGAGCCAAGACCAACAGTTTCACCATTCATCACAGAAGGCATTGAGTTTTGTACTGCATCATTAGTGCTCAAAGCTTTGGAATATAACCCTCTTAAACAAATTAACTTTGGTTACTTGAACTTGTGTATTGCGGACATAGAAAGGACAGTAACGAGCTATGCTGCTTATCGTACGCAGTCTCTTCAAACACCAGCACAAATGATCATTGAAGTAGATTCTTACCCTGAACCAACAAGGCGTCTGGTTCCACCAGTAAAACCAAGAAGGATTTCATTGTCTGGTTATCCTGTGGCACCATTAACTGGTGTTAAGACCGACATTTCTAACAGCATTCATCCAAGTGGGCAACACATGCCAGTTGTGCCCCCTCCCCCTTACTCTGCACACCCACAACACAGGATGCATGGCACTACTTGCACACCAGGGAATCTTCCCCATGTCACCCCTCCTGGTTGGTCACAAGACTTGCCAGGTTATCCACCACGCCCTGGTTATGTAGGATCATTACCAGGAAGAATGCCACCTGGAACTCCTGATGGACAACAGGTACATGGTTATTCAACACGTCACAGTACTGGAACTGGTGGCAGCTATCCACCATCTAGATTACTTGTGGCTGGTTATGGAAGGGAAATGCCACCACCTCCACCCTATCCAGGGCATGGTGCAGGATATGACTCTCAGCGTCAGCATATGGCAGTGACGCATCCACCATGGTCAGCATCAGTTCCTGTGACAGCTGGTGCCACTTCTGAATCACGGCAGCTTGTATCTGGTAGTACAAGCCTACCAGCAGTGCAGGGTCGAGCACCAGTGGCACCAACTGTCCAAGATGGTGTAGCAAATAGACTGTCTCATCCAGAACCAAAACCTTTGTCTGTGTCTCCAACCAAGAGGATCGCTCTTGATGCAAGCAAACCAACAATTCCAGTTCCTGCAGTCCAGCCCAACAAAGATTCCCCATTCTACATGGTATGTGTTAGCATTCAAACACCCTGGGAGAGCACAATCCTTGCAGCTGTTGTGCAAACCATCAGTGCAAAAGCTGTTATGTCTCTCATATTTTGGTGGTGATAGAAATATAATGACCTTTGTGATGGCAAGGAAAGCAGCAGTGTTAGCATAAGAATAATGAACTTGCTGGTTTTATGTAAAAATTGCTGTAAGAAGTGAAATCATAACAAAATAAAATTATGGCGACAGCCCATTTCCAAATTACCTTAATTAAGCCCTTTTCTCAAAGTGAGTCTTGATGCCCGTCCTGTCATATGAATAATGAAATTTCGTCACATGCAAATTATACTCATTTTCATTTGAATGGTTGTGCACCAGGTCTTGCTTTTGGTAAAGAGGCTTAGGGCAATTTTTATATGCTTCTGGCAAAACACTGGCAAAAAGGGGCCTTTAGATTAATTGTCCTCCCTGCCAGGGCTGCATGTGTGTCAGCACATGATGAGTGAAACTTCAGGTCCGTGTTTTTGAGCAAAACTGTGATAGTTCTTGAAGTTCTGAGCTGACAAATTAAATGATGGTCAGAATTGTTTTGTAATTATCATGACAAAAAAGGTGATAAGTGCATGTAATTTTATAGGAGAGCCTTGCAGACAAAAGAGCTAAAGAAAGAAAACAGAAGCTTGTACGCATCGCACAAGTGAACAGTCGCCATTGTCATGCTCAACCAGTTTATGGACTGGACTTGGTCCAGGCTGTATCTGTAGTTAATGATGTGTGGCATACAGTCAGTTGTTGTGAATACTTGACAAGTGTGTTGAAGACTCCAGAGGACAGAGTGAGTGAAATGAAGGAAGCCATTAACAGGTATAATGAAGGTTTTTGATGTTTTGGTTGTGTTGAGGGAGGATGGGTAAAAGCAGGATTTTAGAGGTCAATGAATTTAGAGTCGTTAGAAAAATCCATAGTTTGTACTCAAACTCAGTATTGTACACTGTAATTACCCTAGCCATTGAAAGGGAAGCAGGTTTTGGGAGAGATGGTAATTAGGGGTGAAGGAGGTAAACTTAGCATAGGGCTCCAAAATATCTTAGGAGTGCATTATTCAACTGTGGTCTCTGTGAAGGGTAGCATGCGTGTTTTGTGGGAAAAAGTTATTGGTACTAACAGCACATGATGAGTTTCAAACTTCAAAGGTCCGTGTTTCTGAATGACCTTGATAATGCAGAAGTTCTGAGCTGTTAACCTTAGTATAAGTTTCTTAAGAAGCAGAAAAAGCACTACAGGAAATCTCTTGCAACATTGGAGAGACTGGTCAACTACTGTGTTATTTTGATATTAGCCATTTAAACATCAACTCAAAGGTTTAATGGGATGAGGCTGGAAAACAACGTAGAGAATATTAAGGTTGATTTTGGTTTAAACAAGTTAAATATTGAAGACTATGTTTTCTTTTTACAAGGTTTGTGTTTGTAATCCCTGCTGCGGAGGCCCCTCCCATCAAACTGCATGCATCCCATGTTCCGCCTTCTCACTTGGCAAATATGCAACACCTTGAAGAGAAGCTTCACAAGGAGCTGATGCCAAGGACAACTTTCATGCATCCTATCACCAGGGGCATGAAAATGCAGTTCCCTGAAGTACGGCTTATTCAGTATGATTGTGGTAAGGATAAGGCAATATTTTTAGTCTTACCTAAAGTATTTGAGAGGCAACAAGAAATTAAAAAAAAATCTGAGAAGAACAGGAGAACTCTGTTGCTCAAACAGAGGATCGAAGAGGTTAGGGTTTAGTACAGCTGGCTGTGGAATGTTGCTGCATGTAGTAAAACAGTCTAAATTGACTAGGGTAGGAAACATTGACAAGGATGCTTTTTTCGATGCAGGTAAGCTGCAAACTCTTGATCATCTTCTGAGGAGACTGAAAGCAGAAAAACACAGGTGAGAGAAACTCAGGTGCCCAAAGCAACAAACAGCACAATCCTATCAACATCTCAGCTGTGTAAAATAACAAAATGTGAAGTGGACACTCCCTGTTATGTTTTTTGAGGGAGAGGAAGAATTTATAACAAGCATGAGGACTGCGCAAAAGGCTCATCTGTTAATTAATGTTGGCATTTTGTTTAATTAATTTCTGAACAGCATCAAAGGCTGTTAGAAGGTTTAACTGGTTAGATTTTGCATTAAAGATAAAATAAAAATTCCCATGCTCACCTCTTCCTCTCTTTTCTCTTTTTCAAGGGCACTGATCTTCACTCAAATGACCAAGATGCTTGATGTGTTAGAAAGCTTTCTAAATTACCATGGGTACATCTACCTGAGGTTGGATGGAACAACAAGAGTAGAGCAAAGACAGGTGAATCTTGTTTTCACTGACAAATACTCCATTCCCAACCCTGTCACCGTAATTGCAGGCAGGCAAGTACACCTTGAGACTTAAAACTCAATCTGTATTTGATTTTGTGTATTTATCCTTCATGTCAGGTCTTGATGGAGCGCTTCAATGCAGATTCACGCATCTTCTGCTTCATCCTGTCCACACGCAGTGGTGGCCTTGGAGTAAATCTCACTGGTGCTGATACAGTCATATTTTACGACAGTGACTGGAATCCAACAATGGATGCTCAGGCACAGGACAGGTGTCACCGTATTGGCCAGACAAGAGATGTCCACATCTACAGACTGATCAGTGAGCGTACAGTTGAGGAGAATATCCTGAAGAAAGCCAATCAGAAAAGAATGTTGGGTAACATTGCTATTGAAGGAGGCAACTTCACCACAGCATATTTTAAAGAAGTAAGATGAAACACATTTGGACAAAATTTGTTGACGACAAATTCACAACAAACTTTGTCTATTCATTGCCACTTGCTTGGATAGATGTGCATAAGTGTTTTGTACGAAAGATTGAGCTCATAATTGCCAAGAGTAATGAGTATCAAATTTCTCCTTGTGACATAAATTCTGATAAAATTGTAAGAACCTTTTTGGAACAACTATTCACTGTTTGGAGGTGTCCTGTTAAGGTCATTCCCCAGTATTGCATTGCGCATCCCTACTGCGCATAATTTCACATGTGATTAGCGCGCGCGCATTAAAAAATGGCGGCTTTTTGTTTACAGCTGGACCTCGCCATAGAGGTAAATCGTCATTTTCTCGCAAAGGAGTATGGTGACCTATCATTTTTTTCTGTTGTTTTGAACTGAGTAATAAATTTCTCTGTGTAAAATAAATATGGACCAATTCTCAGTGGAGAACAAAAAGCAATCATCGGAAACGTGAAGTTAGCAAGCAATCGTGACTACAATCATGGTGCTATTATAAGGATTTATATGGGTATAAACAAGGTGCTGTTGCTCCTAGACAAACATGGGTACCCCTCATTTTTATTTCAAAATGTAAGTTCCTATAATATAAACAATCAATAGGCAAAGTTTCACAAAAATCTCAGTGCAGGTTCTATTTCAGGGGAATGACCTTAAAAGGGGCTTGGAATGAAGTGTTTGCTAGTGGCCTGTTGGCCAAGTGTCTTTGTGAGATTCTGTTTATGTGAGGCTGCAGTCTATGACTATACAATGTATGCTGTGAAGGAGACAGGGACGTTGTCTTGACATACCCCAAGTTCTCTCAACTAAAATAATTAAACCAGATATAATATGATAATCAGTCAGGATAACTGATCTTTCCTAAATTTTCTTTACTCCACAGAGTACTTTGAAAGATCTCTTCACTATTGAACCATCAGAACCTACAAACACCCAGTCAAGTGTTCCTAAGGCACCTCCCAGTGTTGACGTGGAGACAGGAGAAGAGTCTCAAGAAGAGCCAGAGGCATCTTCAGAGAATGCAGAAGTCAGTGGTGCGAAGGCTGGTGGTGGAAAGATGTCGCAGACCCAACTGGAGCAGGTGAAATACATTCTCCTTTTCAATAGATTATTTTTGGTGGTCTCCATGAATAAATTTGTTTTGGGGTTGTCAGTTTAATTGTGATTTTACTTGTCATGACGGTGTATTAGGGGAGGGGATGTTGAAGGTGATAGTAAAGAGGGCAAAACCTTTCACTTAAGACCATTGCAATTTCTGACAAGTGCCAACAATTTCCAAGTTTATGTTTTTAAATTATATGACACAAGCTGTGATAATTATTCATTTCTGGCTGGTTTAAATTGCATTAAATGGATTTGTTTTGGTGGCAGCAAGTAATGTATTGTCAACCTTACTGGTCTGTGTTTTCGTATGACTGTTACATTACAAAACATTCTCACCAGTGTAAAAACATTAAAATCACTCTAAAAAAATTATGGAAACTAGCATTGATAGAGAAGAGTTTGAATCATTCTTTTGGTACATTTCAACTTGTTCAAGTGCTTTCTGATTCCTTTTTTTTTCTCTGTGTTTCAGGCATTGTTCAAGGCTGAAGATGAACAGGATGCTTGTGCTGCTACTAGAGCTAAGGCTGAACAGGCTGCTGAGTTGGCAGAATTTGATGAGGGAATCCCTTTGAGTGAAGATGGCAAAGTAAGTCTGAACATATCCAGATGCTCTAGTTACCAGAGTTTCGGTCATGGGGGATAGTTCATGCACCAAAACTGCAAACAAAGTCGAGGAAGGGACCATTGAAAGTTTTGTGAAATACAGTGTGTGTTTTTCTCTCTGACGAGGGTTGGAATTCGCCGCTTTACCTTACAAACCCACTTCTCTTGGAGCAAAGGTTGAGAGTTGCTCTTCAGCTTATTAAATTAAGAGTTAACAGTGTCTTACAAACATTTATCCATTTGGCTTAAACCTTGTATGTTTACAGTTAAATGTTAACAGTAGATATTCCACAGTCAATCTAAAATTTTGCCTCCAACTGCATTTTTCTTACAACTGTAGGGTTTACGAAAGGAAGAGGAACAATCAAAAGTGGAGGAAGAGCTGTCTGCACTGGAGAGCCAGGTGACAAGACCTGCCATCTCTGTTTATAATGAGAAAACTAGAATTCAGGGCAGTGAATACTGTGGATGGTAGACAGTATCTCAGTGCTCATTAAATGTGACTCTGATTACTGAATCAGCTTAAGGGATCCTTTCTTGTTGAAATCAAAAGAGAATCAAATATGTTGACACCAAAAGTGTTATAGGAAAGACAATTTATGAGTTTATTGGAGTTTGTTCAACGTTGAATTTATACTTTCCCATTTCTCTTTAAGATGTCTGCTGTGGAACGATATGCAATTCGTTTCCTTGAGTCATCTGGTAATTACATCACACTGGAACAAATAAAAGCAGCCAAGGTAAATAAAATAACTTTGCTGCAACTCTTCTTCTCTTCTAAAGTCAGAGGAGAGCCCAAGAATTTTGTTTTAAGGTTGGATTATTGGAGCATGGTATGTTTTGGTGAGGTTTTACGTTGCAAATTGTTTCTGCAATAGAAATATGTCAGAGTGATTTGGCTACTGTACATCTTATTTGATCAGCCCAGTCATATTATGCTCAGGGAAAAGTCAGGAAGCTTAAGTTGCAGTCATGCACGGCAAGCATGCTATTGCAATGTTCAATAGCAGGAAACCAGCACTCGTGGTGTCTTCAATTGTAACAATGCTAAATTAGGTTGTACTTAAATAAACACCACAGTGTCCAAACTGTAGTTTATTTTTTTTATAGGATGAGGTTGAGATGGCTAAGAAAGACTGGGAACTTGGTCACCTACAAGCTCTGAAGAAGGAAGAAGAGAAAAGAGCTGCTGAAGAAGAGGACGAGATCTTGTACACGTACACACGGGAGGAAGCTTTGCAGGTTAAAAAGAATAAATCAAAGTCACGTAGATCTAGACCCAACAGCAGATGCTCTAGTAAGGGTTCCTCAGCTTCACAACAAACAAAAAAGAAAATTGATTCAGAAATACCAAGTAAGGAGGCTCAAGTGACTGTCAGGAACAGTTGCAGCAACAGTCGCACTTCATCTAGAGCTAGTAGCAGAAGTAGTAGCTGTAGTAGTTCTAGAAGAAATACGAGGAGAACTAAGTTTCCTGATGACATTTAGCTTTTGTCTTTGAAATTGGAAGATTATTCCCTGGAAAATTATGGTAATCTCCTGTATTTCAGGAAGCTAAACAAGTAAATCTATTTCAGTACAAGTTACTTACTATTTGCTGCCCAAATTGATACAAGTAGCCTTGACTTACAAAGTTTAAAAGAAATCACTTGTCAGTTTTTTGAAGGAGAAAAATTGTTGGGTGGTTACAAAATGTTCTTTGTTTCAACGAAGATTGCACAATGAAAATAGATGTTTATAAAAAAAATATGACAGAATTCAGTTTAGACAGTTATTTATGGAAAACATTCAATGAAATTAATTTTGCTTCAATTTTATGTATAAAGGAAACAGGCTGGAAAATGTAATAATGGGTGCTTTTGTTAAAAAAAAGTGCTGCAAAAACTTTCAAATAAACAGATGTTTGAAAACTAAATATTGCTGTGTTTGTCATTCTTGTATCTTCTCTTGATTGCAAACTGGCTTCTAAATTGTCTTTTGAAACTGTTAAACTAACAAGCAGCAGTCTGCAAGTTAGTTTGACATTTGCCAGTAGTTTTGGATGGCTGTACAGCGTTAGCATTGCCGACAAGATCATTGGTGTCCAAAGTTGTCTTGAAGTTGCCAAGATGTAACCTTGTGCTGGTC
>Ga0126339_10000127_pt1 | contig 30938 bp, 17 predicted proteins | sample OrbTmetagenome_2_FD_92532 | JGI IMG/M metagenome (GOLD analysis project Ga0126339, IMG submission 92532) | Coral microbial communities from Petempiche,Puerto Morelos, Mexico - Orbicella T R C metagenome | ecosystem: Host-associated > Invertebrates > Cnidaria > Coral | place: Petempiche,Puerto...
GGGAGGGGGGTGGGGGATACACATATCACTGGTCGCCATTTTGGAGGGGATACACATATCACTAGTGATATGTGTGCGGGGATACACATATCACGGGGATACACATATCACTGTGACACCGGGGTACGGTAAGATGAGAGACCCTGGGAACAAGGTTGGTAAGGTAGTTCGCCAGCAGTCTGATCAAGTCAGCGGTGTGGTATACTATTCAAAATGGCGGCGACGATGGCTGCTCTAGCGGGCACTCGAGTCATCGAACTTGCGGGGCTGGCTCCTGCACCGTTTTGTGGGATGATCCTGGCAGATTTTGGGGCAGTAGTTACTCGAATAGACAAAGTGAAAAATATGTCCACTATCGATAAACTTGCACGTGGAAAGAGATCCATCTCTGTCGACTTACAGAATCCCCAGGGAGTTGCCATCGTTCGAAAGCTTTGTTCTCAGTCCGATGTGTTGATTGATCCTTTCAGACCAGGAGTCTTGGAAAGACTGGGCTTAGGACCGGAAATACTATTGAAAGAGAATCCGAGATTAATTTACGCTCGATTAACAGGTAGTTAAGCTTACTATTTAAGTTGGAGTGGGTCCTGGGTGTCAGAGGTGGATGGTCGGGGAAGGGGGTGGGGGAGGGGGTGGGGGAGTGGGTCGGTGGAAGATATCGAGAATTCTTCTTCAATGTTGAATCTTCTTTGAAAGAAGATTAAGGTTAAGAGATGTAATGAGTTAAGTCCCTATATAGAGGGTGGTAAAGGGGGGTAAAGGGGGGGAGAGGTGTCAAGATCACATTTCATGGAAAATAAATTGGTCCTTTCACAATTCTCGGGAAATATAATTGACATTTCACGTTTCACGAAAACAAAATGGCATATTTTGACCCAAACTTACATAACTTATGATATTGGAAAGTTACGCCCAAGCACAGCCTTGTTAGATGTCTTTGTCATCTGTCCTCTTCTTGTTTTGTGTGCAGCACAACTGAAATCTGAGCAAGAACACGAAGAGGGATGATCGTCCTGTCATGGTCATGCAATATTGTTAATTACTGTCAAAAATAATAGAAGACACAACCAAATACTTCTTTCTCATTTCCCGGAGAATTATTTTGGCAAATCATGGTTCACAGTTTCTAATGAAATCACAATTCATGAGAAAAAAGCAAACCATTTCACATTTCACGAGACAAAAAATTAGGTCATTCACGAATCACGAAAATACCCTTTACCACCCTCGATATAGGCCTTACTCTAAAAGTAATCTCTCAAGTTTTTTTTTTACCAATGGTATCCAGTTCTTCTGCTTGCCATGTGTACGGATGTTCCCATCGAGTATGAAAATGTGTGTCAAGCTGCTTAGGAAATAAGGCCTATACGGTGGACTCACTCTCTTATGCTTCATGTTCCCTCACTTCTCTCATGTTAACTTCACATTTACGCAAATTGCATCTTAATCTAAATATGTATCAGTCAGTTCCAGTAGTGCAAGTAGAAAACCCTCCTTGGGGTGGGTATGAATATTTTCTGGAACCACACATTGCTCATTTAGACAATCTTAGTAATGAACAGTAAAACTACAGTATTTGTTTCTGGTTTATTTTTAAGGTTATGGCCAGACAGGTTGCTATTCCAAGAGGGCAGGCCATGATATAAACTATGTTTCCATTAGTGGTTTGCTGTCGAAGCTTGGACGCAAGGATCAAAAACCAACACCACCAATCAATCTGTTAGCAGATTTTGGTGGTGGAGGCCTAACATGTGCTTTTGGAATTTTACTAGCTTTGTTTGAGAGAACCAGGTCTGGGAAAGGCCAAGTTGTTGATGCTTCAATGGTAAATCAATCTATAAAAATAAAATGTGTTGTTCTAGAAAAATTATGGCCAAACCTCTCTGTCCTTGGAGACCCAGAGGCAGCTAGTCGAGACAATGTAATGTTTTCGGATGATGCAATATTTTTGGGCAAATGTTTGAGATAAACTTTTGCCTGAAGATATTGTGTTGCCCAAAAACATTGTGTAGTCCCAACTAGCTGCGCCTGGGTCTCCGAGGGTGATACCTCTCCCATGGAAGAATTTTTTATTTCTGTGTCACTGAAAGGAAAGGAAATAGTAGATGCCCAGAGGCTACCTCCTCCCCAATCTCTGGAAGTTCCGACGTAGCTTCATAATTTTTCCTATAACAATTTTGGCTTTTGAGACCCAGCCCAGCCTTTCTGGAACTACATTGAAGTGGCCCACATTTAGTTCATAGTCAATCTTTAGAAGAGGTGCTTATTCCAAACTGACTAATAATCTGGTAAAACATGTAGGTACTGATATCTCTCTTGAACAAGGACATCATATTTTAAAAAAAAATTAGGCAGATACTAAGTCTATAACTTAGTTATATTTACCTTTATAAGAGACCCCTATTCATTTGATATCTCTGTGAGGAAGATGCAGACACTAAAACCATATTTCTTTGGTGTTTTCTACGGTTAAAAACCTATGTTATGTGGCTTCGGATCAAATTTGCAAGTATTAGAGTTCACCCTTGAAAGAGTGGATTGAAAGTGATAAGTCCATACAGTGGAAAGGACAGATTACAAAGTATAATTGGTCAGAAACTTGAATAGCTTAGTTAACAACCTGGAATAGATTATTGTACAGAAATGTCCAGTCAGTCAATGTATCAATCTGGAATAATCTACTTAGCTATAAAATGACATCTCTCAACCATGTTAAAAGAGTCTGAGCTGGATTTTTTAGAGGTAAAAAGCCCTTGAAGTGTCCACTTGTTCCAAATTGTGTCCACCAAAATGGCTTAATATTGGCATCTGTGTCCACTTAACATGTCTTAACGTGTCTGCTGAATGCAGGTTTATTTTACAGTAGTATCCATAATTTACTATTCTGGTTATAAAGGAATAGAAACCATGACACAGTAGCCAGAGTAAAGCTTATTTAGCTAACAGCCAGCTGATTCATGTTCCCTTGTTACAGGTTGATGGTGCGGCATACTTAGGCTCGTTCATTTACAACAGTCTTGGTATGGGATTTATATGGCAACACCCTGAACGAGGCAGGAACTTACTGGACTCAGGAGCACCATTTTATGATACATATCAAACATCTGATGGAAGATTCATGGCTGTAGGTGCTATAGAGCCCAAGTTTTATCAAAACTTTATTGAAGGTTTGTTTTTATTGTAATTGCTTTCTTAATACTACATTGAAAACCTTTTTTGAGTTTTGCATAATTACTGTTAAGTTTCCAAAAGAAATGACCCCCAGAAAGTAAACTACTGCCAGTAATAATATTAGTTTTGAATAATGTTATTAGAAGCAAAGAAAGTTCTGCAGAGCACTTTATTTTTGTGAAAAAGTACAAACTAAGGTTCAGTCTGGACTAAAGGCTGGAGTAACATACTTTCCTTGTTTCTATAGGGCTTCAGTTAAAAGGAAAACTCCCAGACCAGTCTGATGTTGAACAGTGGCCCAAAGCTAAAGAGGAAATCGCTAGAGTATTCTCTAAGAAGACTCAGTCAGAATGGTGTGAAACATTCAAAGATCTTGATGCTTGTGTCACACCTGTACTTACGACAGACGAGGCACCTTGCCACCCCCACAATGATGAGAGGAAAACATTTATTTTGAGTGATGGGGCATATGAACCATCCCCAGCTCCAAAACTATCTAGAACACCAGGGCACTGCAAGTTGAAGACTCAGCCTGAGGTTGGGGAACATTCCTTAGAGGTTTTAAAAGAAGCTGGATATACACAAACAGAAATTCAAGAACTATTAAACGATGGTGTGGTTGATCATCCTAACCTGAAGTCCTCCCTCTGATGACGATGTTTAGATCATGATCACTATTTAAAATGCCAGCATGAGGAGGCATTCTTGCACTCTAGAAGTTTTGCCAACTTCTCAGCCAATGAGAACCCCTCATGAGTAATTTATTATTTTCCAAGTATCTCAAGATTTAAAATACAGGATAAAACTTGATGAAAGGTGAGTAAAGAATCTAAAAACCTGTATTTAGACATTTCACTACATAACAAATGCTTCTTGAAAGATTGCGAGTATTCTTTTCCATCCTTCACAAACCTTTGCTTCTCTTGTACAATAAGTGTGAGGAGTTGGGGATGGTGGGGCCACCCTGCCTAGATAAGGTTTGACTTAATTTGAAGTAGGCAGTTGTCCTAGCCATGAGTATCTTGTTGGGCACAGGGGGTGCAGGAGGATGAAAGTGAAATAAAACACTGATTGCTTGCAGTATAAAAATAAAGCAACAAGGGGTTATTTAAAAAAGAAATAGCGCTTCGTTTCTGGAGTTTGTACATGCTTCTTTGTTTTGAACATCTTTCAAATACCACGATGTCAATAAAATCACCCTGAAACCCAAAATAATACTGTTTCATTGTGAGGTATTTTCCTTGAAAGGTTATTTCCTTTTCACCTTCACTCCAGTAATAAGTCCACTTTGTATTGTTTCCAATACTTGTAATTCCTTATTTCTGTATGAGGCAAAAGTGATGCACTGAAATCTGACAGAAATTTTACTGTCATTTAAAACTTAACATGGCAATGGATTCCTTTGCATTTTTCTACAATACATCCATTCAATCTAACTTAGAACCACTTTAGTCATGAAAACTTTCAACACAACACTTTCAACTTCCTTGTGTCTTCATGACAATCATCTTAGTGATACCTGAGCAAGTTTACATAGTCAATATATTACAACTTTACTCTAATACGCCATTTCTGATTTACCCTTATCTCTGTTTCAAAACGAGTCTTGGTGTTTAACCTTTCTTATGGAAATGAGGTTTTCTTGTGCATTTATTTTCTTGCAAATCACGACATTTCTGTATGAAAATATGTGAACCAGGACTCTTTTTCAAAGTGGAAAGAAAGCAACATGGAAATGAAACAAAAGTACATAAAACACAAAGCAGGCAAACTTTAGGTTAAACAATGTTATTTACTGACAGGTGTAAGCAATTTATTTACAATGCCCAGCTAACAGCGACAAAGGATACTGGTTTGAAATGTTTGGCTAAGAAAAGCAATGTACATTAGTGTCAATGGAATACTGTACTAGAAAAATGTATTTACAAATAACTAGACCAACGGTTCAAAATTATTTTCAGAACATACTTAATTATAATATGTAAATTTACCATCTAACAATAAGTCACTTGCTTAAATTCCAACTGTAGCAAATATTATTATTAATGCCGTTATATTTAAACCTCTTTAAATGCAATATACAATTACCACAGATAACCACCAAGACAATAAAATTGGGTAATGGATCATTCTCAAATAAGCAAGCAGTGAGATTTTACAACACTCCTTTCACAATGGCTTTTGTAAAATCACCATAATTTATGTTAAGCAATGTTCTAATGATGACAAGGAATGTTAGAACAGCATTTTTAGACCAACAATAAACAGCATAATGATACATAAATGACATAAATTACCACTTTTCATTTTGATTTTCCTGGTAAACTATTTTACCTTAAAAAGTGATCTTTCAGCAATCTTTTTTCCCTTGTCAAATCAAAACTTCAATTCACTGCCTGCATTTTAAGAGGAGGAGGCACCATCCAATGACATTATTACCTTGAAATCACTATTTACATCCCAATGTTGATATTTTATTCATTATTTTTATCTGCAAAGAGTGCTGCATTCTTTAGAAAACTTAAAATCTATTCAATTATTTACATGTGGTTTTACAGTATGTTTTAAGCAAGTGACATAACTGTTCTGTCAACAAATTATTCCTTTTTATCAAAACAAATGACAGAATGAAAAGAGAAGTCTACAATGTACAGAAAAATGGAACACATAATGTAAATTTGTGTTTTGTTTCATCTGTCGGCCAACCGTACTAAATGAGCAAAGTCTAGAAATACAACCCATCAGTATGGAATTACAAAATATAAAATTTGAACCAAGAAAACTGATTTCAAAACTATCACATACCGCTAACTTGGAGCAACCTTAATTTAGCAAAAAAATATAGGAATTGCTTGCAGATCACATGGCTAAGTCCCATTACATGTGAAAAGCAAGCTGTCACACAATAATTACACATAATATGGTGTAATAGCTCAATATAAGTGTAATAACTCAATATAATGTACCCAATGTAACAGCACTTGAAATATTTTAATAATTCTCAACTAAATACAGATTAACATAAATGTTCCAGCCACTTAACACCACTAATATTTTAATGCCATTCAGTTACAGCAATCTTACTTAACCATTGTTCCAAAATAAACACTGACACAAACCTGAACTTTTTCAATTTACAATGGGTTTTTGCTGTGGTTTTGTTAAACTGCATTGAAAGCACTAATGATCCACAAAAACCCAGCCCATCCAGAATTGCTTGGGTTCAGTAGGGTTAGTGTCTGTGACAGAAAGTTGTTAAATACTTTTGAAAAGTGTTTCAAATAGCATCAACATGGTTTTTGCATCAATTTGAGATTTCATTCATAGAAAAATACCTCCTTTTACTACAAATATAATATGGTATTTTGTAAATGCCTTCAGAAATATTGTATGCTCTCAAAATGCCCTCCATAGAATTAGAGAATAACACTTCCAACATAAGGACACAAGTACATTGACATCTACTTAAAATCCACCCTGAAGTTGTTGTACACCCACTCATAAAAAAAGTGCACTAAACAAATGATGCACCAAAAAAAAAAAAGAAAAAGAAAACTCAGCTACATCTAACAGATGATTGGATCTTTGGCTCCAACTACAAGACATCAACTGAAGTGTTGACTATATATGATGCATAAAAGATGAGATAAATATGTGCTATAACAATAATTTGACTATTTACAGAGAATGAAACGTGTGTAAAGAATAACCATAAAAGTCCCAGTCGATCAATAAAACTGAATGACTAAAGGTCACCTTGAAAAAGGCTGGCAAAAAATATACGCCAAAGGTCCAGTAACTACACTACTGTACTTTCAGTTGAGTTGAATTACCACTAAAGATGATCATGACTTTCTCTTGATCAATTTGTGAACAGCGAGATACTTATTTAAAAAAAAACATCACCCTGCCTGTATTATTTCAGCTGAAAAGGATTATTTCCGCTACTTTCTAATATTTTGCTCAGAGAAAAGTAACTTTTCAATTCAATTCTTAACGTTTCTACAATCAGTAGGAAATTCTCATAAGCAGGAGACAAAAGAGTTATTCTGTCGTGCACAAAAGAACTATGACATCCAAACACTGTAACATTTTAACTATGACTTCACACCTCCTTTTACAGTGGGGTACAACAATAGCTATCCTGATGCTTTTGTTCACAGAAATGGGACCCATGTGGGACTGCAAATTAAACTTTCCAAAACATCCAGCAATATTTCTTTGCTGGACCATTTTGACCCACTGAATCATTCACCCTGAGAAGTAACCTCAAAACGTCTGTAATACTTGACTGAGGGTTCAGCTGAGGGCTAAATAAATTTTAGATTGCTATAATTTGATTTTATACAATATACAAAATTATTACTTTGTTATGGTACAAATAATGATACAAAATTACTTATTTACTGAAATAACATTTCTAGGCGATGTTTGAACTCTTCTAAACCAAGCTGCCTTCATCAACAGCTAGACTCCAGTAGATATTCAAACTTGACACCATTTTGAGTAAGTCTTGTGACATAGTACTCCAACTGCTTAAGTAACAAGCTAAATGTTGGTCTTGCTGTTGGACTTGGTTCCCAGCAATTTTTCATTAAGAAATATCTGAAAGAGACAACAAGAATAAGGACTGTATCTTTAGAGCATTTCAGTAATATAAAACAGAAATTCACCTGTTACTACAAGATGCCTTGGTGAAAAAGTTGCTAACCACAATTGTAACTACAGTCAAATGTCTCATTAGCCACATTTCTACAACAATCTGGATTTTTTCTGACTACATCACAAACCAAATTTAACCTTCTCATAATAGCCAGTAAAATTTCTTACAGAGTGGCTACCCCGGAGAAGTTCAACTAAAACACTTCTTGTTAATCAAACTAACGGCATTTTTTCGCAACAAAAAAGTAAAATTCTATGCAACTTACAAGTCATATGGACAGTTACTCGGCTGCGGTAGTCGATGTCCTGCTTGCAAATACTGCTCCATTTTTGAATTATCAATTGCCTGATAGGGTGCTTTAGCCAGAGTCACGAGCTCCCATAAGACAACACCAAATGACCACTGTAGACAAGGAAAAACCATCAGTTGGGAATATTGCATACAATTTCAAACCAGGGGTTTCATTAAGGGCCAGGCACCGGGTAAATTGACCAGCTGTGAGGATGATTTTGCCGCCCTGGTTTAACCACCTAAAGGAAAGTTTTTCTTATTAAGAAGTTCAGTTCAAAACATTTTGCCCGCCTGTGGAAACCAGTAATCATCTGGCTGAAATGTCAATAAAACCCCTGTCAAACTGACTACATTATAGTCCACTGAACATCTTTACTTCTATCCAGAAAAAACATAAAACCAGTAACAACCTAAACAGTCTCAAGCCAGTGCTACTCTTGTAGCAATAAATTGAACATACCACATCACTTTTCTCTGAAAATTGTCCTTGTTCTGCAAGACCCTCTGGGGCTGTCCATTTCACAAGTAACCTGGAGCGTATGCCTTTGTCATTTAGGTTGGTTGAGTTCACATCTCTGGCTAAACTGAAGTCTGTTATCTTGATACTGAGGTCATCATTAACACTAAAACAAGAATGCTTGGATTAGTTTCAGAGGTTTACACTTCCAAATTAGAGAGTTTAAGCATGACATTTACGGCAGACAGCAGAGATTACCTCTGAATTTGTGTTCTTTTCTTCTAATCCTTAACTAACTCACACAAAAATAGAAAAATGTCTCCTACTATTCACCGCTGTGACACAGTTATTCCATGTCAAGACAATATCAAGCAACCAACACAAAAAAATGAAGTCAACAGAGTCTAGAATGACAGAAAAGACTCAACACTTCCAACACAAGGCAGATGAATGGATTCCAAAGGCATCTCTGTACTCAGCTTCTCAATTATACCAAGGAAAAGCAAACTAACACGTTCAATACTTACATGCAGTTCTTTGCTGCAAGATTTCTATGAACAATCTGCTTTTGAGTGATGTAATCCATTCCTTTGCAGATCTCAATTCCAAATTCAATCAGTTGGCGAGAGGTAATTGTCTGCAAAGGAATTATTCAATGATTAGTAAAAATAATAACCAAGTTAACATAATGCAAGGCTTGACCCCAATATTCCATAAATACACCCTTCCTTATATTTGAAATAGCTAATTAATGTAAACAAGCTGTTTAATTAAAATAAAAACACCATTTTACTGTTACAATAAACAACTACAAGAACAGACCTGTTCATTAAATTTTTGAAATCATTATTTTCTTTCTCTAGACTGATACTTTCTCCAGACTTAAAAAACTAGTTTGCAGACTTCCACACTATTTCCCAGCACTCTAAGCACTTTACAAACCATGCAGAAAAGGAGATAACCGAGCAGATGTGGCAAGACCTCGACACCCAATTCTCACCTGCATTCTGGCAGAGGTAGCTCTTGAAATCTTTAAAAAGTGCCCTAGATCACCATTTCGTGTTAATGGTGTTATGATGTAAGGTGGAGCTGCTCGTTGAAGAACCACTCCCACAAGCTCCACAATGTTCGGATGTTTAAGGCCTTTTATGATCATGGCTTCCTGCATGAAAGATGTGATGGTATCCATATCTGCCTCGTCTGTAGAAAAGAAAAATACCCTTAAATTCACAACAATAAAGAATCTTTCCCTGATCTCTATACATTTTGTTACGTTAATTGGGATATGTGTTAGTCATCGAGGAAGAAGATATACTGCTGGGAACAACGTAAATACTTACGAAAAACGTGAATAATCAAGGCTAAAAAGAAACTTGAATTCCAGCTTGTCCTTCAGACCAGCAGCTCTCAAATTTTGCTTGCCCTGGGTCTTAGTTTACTTTCACTGTGATTTTGCTGACAGAAGATTTGTCTGGGCCCTTGCCCATCGGACAAGGGAGAATGGAAAGTAACTTGCCCGATAGGGTAATCTACTTGTTCCGGATCACTGGACAGCCTTTTTTTTTTTTTTGAGCCCTGAGAATGCTCATAATTTTTAGGATGACCTTCTTTACTACATCACCCCAGTGTCTATGGCTATCTTGCATCCAAATGATATCACGTGTCCTCATCAGTCCTTATTGCCCCCAGTGGGGCATGGGGCCGTGATATCACATGTACATGGCATGATATGTACAAAAACTGTTGAATTACCTTGAAGCGCTTTGATTGACACTCCTAATTTTTTGCGAGGCTGTTCTACACTGAGTCCCCTAACAGAGCCTTTGTATAAACATCCAAAGGTTCCTGAAAAAAATATTAATATATGTAACTTTCCACTTAAAAATAGCAATGCTGCTACTGCCACTGCTACTGCTACTTTAAAAGATTGCAGAAATCCTGCCCAAGGTCTGACTGAGGTAAAATAATTCTAACATATTTGTTGTGTTATAGATCTTGTTGTAGAATGGCTAATCGTTTTTATCCCTAGTTCATTTAATTTGGTTTGCGTGCCTGAATAGAATGCTCAATGTCAACAACATTTAATGCCTTGAAATAGCTAAACACAATTTTAACTGATGCCAGTATCTGTTTGAAGCTGTCAATGAACCAAATCTGCCTACAATGGCTGATACTCAATGGAACACAACCAGATGAACCAGAAACACATACCTCTGTATAGGGGGTCGCCTAGCGACACTTGATCTCGTGGCAGTAGAATATCAGCAAGTTCTGTCGCCCAAAATTCATTCAAGACAGTGAATAGTCCTTCTGTGTTTTGTACTTCATCAGGAGCTTTAAGAAGAAAAATTAAGAGTTAATGCATGAAAGCTACTGTTACCTCTCTTGCATGTACCTTGTGCTTCTTAGTACAAAAGCACATTTAAATTGAGTTTTGAAAGTAATCAGTTTATTACTTTGGTTTTGGTTTCTGTTTTGGTTTTAGTACAGTATGAGATAGGCCGAGTAGTCTAATTGGTAAGCAATTGGCTTAGGGTTTGGTTTACGACACTGAGTTGAAGACCACTCTATAACGAAACAAATAAACTTACTATTTCTCCTCTCCAACAAAGATTCTGTCTCAAGAGATAATAATGAAGACGGTCTTTCTTGGATCCTGTACTTTGCATCTTCACCAAAAAAAAACAACAACACAAGAATGTTAATACAAATACTCTTTTACTTCTGATCACTAGACCAAAATACATGCTTGAATAGAAGTCCCTCTTCCTATGACCAGTTCTTCTCCCGCTTGAGAGAAGTTTGGAATTGGACCCAAACTCCGATTTACATTCAGACATCTCATTTAGGAAAGGAACTTGCAGCACCGATTTCTGATCCACAAAATACCTCACCTCCTTTAAATGATCTTTCATGAAGTCTTTTGTGTTTATGTCTTGTTCCATGTCTTGCATCCCTGTTACTGTATTTACCCTCTGGTTGTTCTACTAAATGTACATCGCTGTCTTCCTCTGGAATTATTAAATTTGTTATTGACGAGTCACTGCCACTGGTATTTGCACGACCACGCCCTTCTGAAGGTGAGAACTTTGGTTTTGGTGGACTATAAAAGAGCCCAGATTTGGAAGTATTTACTGCTTCATCTACATCATCTTCTTCTTCGTCTTTCTTATAAATCTTTGATGAACTGGTAGATAGAAAAGAAAATGGCCTCAGCATAAAATGATATCCCACTTCTGTTTAGACTTGAAGGGTTTTAATACACAAATAGTAAAAATCATTTTATTAACCAACAATTAATTAATTTTATTTAGCGCAACATCCAAAGAACCCTGAAACAAAATTGTCTACTTGCTTCCAATAAATCCGTGTAGCAGATGCAACCTTCATTCACAGCATAAATGTTAAATGAAAAACACCTATTTTGAAGAGACAAATTTTGTTCATATTCCCAGTGATTAGAATGAACGAGAATGAAACAGAAAAGAACGAACATTTATATAATTGTTTGTTAAGCAACAATGGCTCTACCTGCTGCTGCTGCTGCGGTACATTTCCATGTCATCTTCAAACTCCATCTTCAGCTTTCGCTGCCTCAAACTGTACCGGCACAACAGGGCAAGTCCCACTATCAGTATGATGACAAGTGTCATGCCGGCACAGAGCCCCACTATCATTCCACGTGACCAGGGTGAGGAGGTAATCTTTTTGGTTACAACATCTTTGTCACTAATATCATGGCCATCTTTACCTGTAAATAAAAAAAGGGTGCATTTTTAACTTTAAACAGTGTAATTTAGTAATTGCAATAGCAGAGCATCTTCCTCTAGAGAGGAACAGAGCAGCAGCTAGTGAGCTAACACCTTGTTTTAAAATCTTAGCAAGAATTTGCTGAATTCTGACAACAGTCTGTCAAACTTTGCAAACAGAATAAGGGTTTTAAGTATTACAAGAACATGCTTAATGTCTCCTTTCAAATTATATAGCTTTTAAATCACCTCACACAAGCAAGAGCTTATATGACCTTGTTCACAATAAATCACATATTCAACAATAATCTTTTAGAAGTTATTTGACAAATAATATTTATGCACCATCACTCAGCAAACAAAATATGTGTGATTTGTAAGTGGTATTCATTCAGTAGCACTCTTTTCTTCATTCCTTACAATATTTAAGACTTTTCTTTTAATTTTATGAGAAAGGTTTCGATCAAAGTTTACTTACAAAACAAGCCTGAATATCTGCTGACAACTCACTACAAGTTCAATTACGTATAACCAAGTTTTTACAGCAAATGATGCTGCTAAGCTGAAGTGTCACGAAAGAAAAGGTGCCATGTTGGTAGAACTGATTTTAATGTGAACAAGTCATTAGTCATGTGATAAGTCACAGGATACAGCACTCTGCAAGTCTGTAACATGTGCGGAGGTACGCAACTACACACTTTTATGCTATCTTAAATGACATTCTTGCATCAGCGTCTATAAACTACAAAAGATAGCATTGTAGTAATAATCTTCATGCATACCTGTTTGAAGACAAAGTCTTCGGACTACAATGACAAATGTTTTTGTGTCATCAGTCTCTCCTAAACTGGTGTCAACCTTGGTGTAGTTAAGGGAGAATGTCATGTCCACTGCTCCTCCCTTTTTACCAGAACAAAGGAAGGAAACTGGGAAAACTGAGCGACAAAACAAAAAATCATTAATCATTAATTAATAATTAAGACAATATGACTTCTTTGTTCTGAGAATTATAAATGACCAGAAATGAAGTAACAAGTTGTAAAGCATTTTTTAACCCCCTTATTTGCCCTCACTATTGCTCGTATTGTACAAACTGCGAGCTTCCTTCCAGCTCAGTGGAGACAAAACTTTTGTTTCTCTCCTGTTTTGCAATTACAGCACAAAGCTGATATTGGGTTTAAATAATAATAACTTAGTTTTCGTAGCAAATTTTTCAAACCAGTTATAGTTTTTTCCTATTTTCAGACTATGATAATAGAAATGAGAAGATCAAACTAGACTGAAAATTTCAAATCAAAGATAAATTTAAACCACAACAACAACACTGGTCGCACTGACACATCCATATATTTTCACCACCAATGCATGTATTTACATAAACGTAGATCAATTCATTCTTGATTAGATACAAAGCCCTAGAACTTCATCCCTTTGTAAACCTGCAAGTGCAGGTAATTCTCACCTGAGATGGTTTGTGGAACAATTCCTTGCAAAGGAATTACTGGCACTGGGTCAGGCATGATGCTGGTGTCACTTGATTTGAAACTCATGCTGTAATGCGAGACCTGAAAAAGAACGTTCAGCAAACTCATTCAGTACTAAGTAGTCAATGTCTAGTTTCCTATTCTGCAAATTGCTCAGCACTTAGGAGATGTGAAAAAAAAAATCATCAGTACATGTAAAAGGACACTGCCTTGCATAGGTGGTGCAACTTCGTAAAAAACTTGTGAATCTTCTCTTTAGTACTCCTGTTACTTTTTGAGCCAGTTATTCTAACCATCTCTAATGATAAGAGTTTGTAACAAAATACTTTACCAGGATTTTATATGCCACATTTTGGATTTGAGGGAGAAAACTAAGTGACTCAGTTTTCATTCTCCAGTAAAGAGAAGCATCTTGACAAAGAAAGGAGAGTAAATTATGCCAAGTTTATTACCCCAAGTTTATGTTGCAATTATCTGGTTACAAGTGTTTTAACTTTAGTAACCCAATTGAACTGCTACATTAGTTTTAGCTATGCTGAGTTATTTTTCCTTTTCTTCAGTCTCTCAATGCAGCTAATTTGATTGCACGAGAGTTGTTGTTGTTCTTGCATTAGCACTAAGGTTGCACAAGAAACTCCAAAGTTTAACAAGTTCAATCATAGAATGCCATTATCCTAAGAATAGGTTTCCAATTTTGTTATCTAAAAGACACAAATGTTACATAGGAAGTAGCTAGAGAGGAAAATGGGAGAAATGGGCGCCAAATTTATTTCATTCCAAGTGTTTTGACTGATTGTTTAGTGGTTGTTAATTGTTTTGCTTTGTTCTGTTTTACATTATCCCTTTTCAACACCAACACTGTACTTAATACTGTGTTACAACAAGCTTTTGGCTTATCTAGAAGTTATTGTTGTCATTTCCAGCCCGATATCTCGCCTCCTATTATCTAAAATTGAAAACAAGCTTTTACGTGTCTTTCAGAAGCCACGACTCGCAAAACAGGAAATGCTTTAGCCCAAAGGAACTTGTAGAAAAGGCTTGAAACAATTCAACTTCCACGGAACACAGTAGGGAAGATTCGGAAATAAAGATGACAAAATGATCACGTTTTTATAAAGCAACCAGCACAAGAAGTCAAAAAATTACTAGAATATTTCCACTTGGCAAAACTTTAATCTGCTTACAGCGAAATAACCACAAGCGATCGCATTCCAAAAGGTTTATACTGCTTCTAATATTGGCAACGCAATCCTTCAAATTTCAGCTGCGTAATCTTCTCTACATCTTTCCCGTACATGTACATCAAATGAAGCTAAATGACTTCGTCGACAATATTCTAGACAAAAAAACTTCGCTTCAAATACCCAACAGTTTAGAACAGGAGTAACACTGCATTACACAACCATTCATTCAAAAACACAGAGCGATCGAGCTATCTAAAATAAACATCAATAAATACTTTATTGTTCACGTAGGTCTCGTCAACACGAAATGCCTCGGATCGCCGATATAGCGAAACTTTCTATTCTAATCCTTCGAAGCGATGAATATGAAGATTATGAGAACCGAGAAGTAGAATCAATGAAGGGATAATATATCCTCCATCGTTTTGAATCATTGCTAAGCAAACAAAGGAGATGGAAAGAATGCATTCCGGCGATACAAAACACTGTGCCAATTGGTTCGTGTTCCTAATATTGTAGTTGTTAGTCAAGTTATCCGGATTTATGCTACTTTTCTGAAACCACCATGTGTTCTAGATCGTAGATACTTAAGCTGTAGCAAGACACGAGTTTACTATCAATCATTTTGAATGAATCAGCAAAACCGAAAGAAAACATTAGAAATTTGCATTGCGTAAACCAAGTGTATTGTGAGCTACTACGGGAAGAGCTTAGTTATTGTAATGAACATCACCGCACGAAAAGCGTCTTTCCCCCTGGAATTCAACAGATATCCTTCGAGAAATAACGAGCATAACTTAAGAACTACGCGAAGGCGTAAAATCATTCGCACAAACACGCCGAGGAGACTATGTTCGGCCCGAGCGAGAATCAAAACACCGCGCATCCATTAAGTTTATTGCCTTTAGTCACGTTTCACTCACCTGCGGGGAAGAGAACCAGGTTATCTGAACCTCAGAAACTGATGGTTCTATTGGTGCCATAAAACGATAAAATGCACTAGGATTTTGCACCATGGTCACCGGGGCTCCGGCTTGAATGATGTACAACTTCCCTTGGAACTCCATCTCTGAAATAGAACAAGTATTCCGATTGAGTCTTCTCTCCACATGGTTTGCGAAATATTTACAAACTTTCTCTCCTTTCTTGAAAGAAAACTACTCACTCATATACGTCTTAGCATCCTCCTTTGAAATAAACATGTTCAATTGAGCAGCTGCTTGGTTTAACACGGTGCAAAACACCAAAAGGGCAACCAAGTACGACCACGTTGTAGAACGACGAGAAGCCATACATGCGATGTTTACAGTGTAAGCCCCGAATAAGTTCCGCTTCCAGTGCAAGTTTTTACCCTCTTTGTAACCACTCCACTAACTGTACAATGATTTAGCATGCTTAAAGACTACTTTTAACATGTCTGGGGAGGTATTCTAGGTCTTCCAATGCCGTACTGAATTTCAAAACATAACCCCCGATGACGCACTCCTGAAATTCAAGTGTAATGGTAGCTGCTCTCCTTGGTGGGGCAGGGTGTGACGTCACATTCTCGTGGCCAATTACGCGCGGCTATTGATTAGCAATCGATTGCAGTACGTGCTTGGAGAACAGAAAAACCTGTCATTATTTCGCGCGTTTTGTGTTAATGAAACAACTGAATCAACAACTATTACCGGAAAAACTAGTTATGAGCTTCACTCGCGTGGGCCGAGGACTCAGTCAACGTCTCAGTCACTAATCATGCGGCCGCCGCCAAGGGGGATAAGGAGCTGTGAAAGTTCAAATTTTCAAAAGAAAATAAACCCGCAAATTCATCCCCCTTTAAAAAAATATTTTAGTCTCTTTATTTTTAACCGGTAAAGCAAGAAACAGGCATACTCAGGATAACGAAGCATCAATCAGTCTCCGCTCCGGAAAAAGATCAGACTAATAAAAAAAATAGGTTAAATATTTTGGTTAAGTGATCTATATCTGTTCTATAAAAGTATTATTTTGACTCAGTGACATCTTAATCTATTTTCTCCGGTTTTTCATGTTTTTCGTTTGTTTGTAAGGGCGAATGCTAGATATCGTGACTTCAACGCAACGTTTTCTCAGTTTAACAAACCTTGAATTGCGGGGCAATATCGCGAGGTGATAACTGGTAACTTAATAAATGCAGTAACATTGTTTGGGCTGATATTTTTTCACCCTTAATTAGAATAGTTACATGTGATCAAGAATAGTCCAACCTGTATACAATGTTTTATTTGCTAGTCAGTTGTAAAGAACAATTATGTTTTTCATGCGCGCCTGGTTGTAAAGAATAATAAAGTTTCTTATGCCTGCTTGGTTGTGAGTTTAACTGAAACACACGGGAAGTTTAAACTTCCCGTGTGTTTCAGTTTTTAAAAAAAAAAACTGTTAGGTTACGTTTATTTGATGCTTTGTGAAAAAAGCATGAAAGAAGCATATTTTAGAGAATTAGGATAACAGTATCCTTGAATAAAAAAAATTTAGTGCCTTTTCATATCGATTGAGGAAAACTGCAACTAGTTTGACATGATAACGATATGAAATGCTCTTTTGTTAGGGATCGAGCGGATTGATGAAAGCGCACTCGTTTCAGTTAAAGAAAAAGGGAGGTGACCTGGCTTCTCTTCCTTTGACAGATCTCTTATAAATCTAATTTCCTGCCAGAAAAAGCAATTTGGGAATTTTACAATATTTTTCATGCCTTTTCGGTGAAGCTCCCTTTGACTGCCGACAACGCTGTTACGCAAGGCTCTGAAAGCCGGGGTTAAAAAATAAACAAATGAATTTTATCAGGAGCCCATCATCATCTCGGCTAAACATTTTTACGAAAGATTTTCTCGCTGCTTTAGCCATATTACCAAGCTTTACGCTGCGTGTCCCCGCTTGGAAAATAACTTTGTTAACGTTGTGTCAAACAGGTGACCGCCAGAGCGGGTGTGGGACAGAAGCCTTCATACAACCAAGATTGAAACTTTTTCCTGACCTCGTGGCTATCTGAAAACAATTTTGCCTGAGCTAGGCAAAAACGATCATGTGGGACTCACCCCGCTTCCTGTTCCGTTGGGAATTACACGTTAAAGGTTCTTCATTAGACAATACAAAGTCTTTTTGTGTATATTTTCAATCTTTTCAAATCTTCGTAGATTTTCAGAATCACAGTTTTTTTGGTCTCGCTAGGGAATAAATGGATCGAAAACCACGATAAATCTTTCTCGAGTCCCTCATGCAAATGAGAAATAAACCAAGGATCTTGTCCCAGGCCTGTCATCTGTTGTCGTAGATTTCTATGCAAAGACTTACATTAGCAGCATTTTCACTGACTTCACTTAGTACACCTCTCCCAGACATGACCGTGAGTTAAATATTTGAGAAGGGCTTCAAATTGCCCAAAATTTTAATGGCAAACTTAAGAGATACCCAATTCCAGGCCAGAATGTTATAGAATCTTATTTCAAAATGAAACTGTTTCAAAATCATACCCTTTGACGCAGCACCTACACTGGTAGATTATATAAGGGCGTTATCTCACTTGGGCCCCTGACTTGGCCTGTGAGTAGCGTCATGTTCTACCGTTACGTTCATCAAGTTCAAGGACTATTGGTAAACATGGTAAACCTTCCCGATAAACATGGTCCCGACGGTCTACAAGTTGCTCAAAATTAGCACACGTACCTAAGGCACCCATTCGTAGGCACAAAAACAAAACGCTATTTTTACGCAAATTTAGCAGGCCTTCATGAAATCCTATACGTTTCTGCTCTGTTTTGCACGTCATCATGTTCTTGAGGAAGTTGCTTGATAAGAGGTCGTGATATACCGTTTCACGTTCTTTCAAGGATTTCCTTTCACGTACGACGCACTAATCACACTTCACCTATAGCCCTGCAGCCAGGAACTTGTAAGAGGATACTATCTCACCGAAACTGAGACTTGGTCGCTTGGTTCAAATGACGAAAAAACACTGCTATATGTCTGACTATAAATAGGCTTTTAGTGAGGCATTCCGGCACTGTTCAGTAAGGACCCTGTTCCATGCACGAACTACTTGAATTATATGAGTAGTAAACACGGATTAGTTTAGAATTAGCTAGCAAAATATCCGGCTTTGAAAGACTTGAAAGATGAGTGGTCTTGGAGCAAATTTCACCTGGTTGACCGAGAAAAAAGAAAAAATGAAAGAAGAGAGAAAATGGAGGGTAGAGAGTGAACGAACGAACGAACGAACGAACGAACGAACGAACGAACGAACGAACGAACGAACGAACTAATACATGAAAGGATAGGTGTCGTACATTGGTGTGATGCCATCATGAAGGGGTACTTGAAGTGATACGTGTACTTCTGTGGGTCAACCTGTCCAGGTTTTTTTTTGTCATTTGTTTTGAATGCTACTTGTGAGGAATCATTCGGCTTTGTCCTTTACGTAGAAGAAAAGAAATCACATCAGGGTAGGGTGATGTATTGTCTTTAAAATTAGTATCACATCAAAAATAGACATATGGACAGAGTTGTTCAAAGGATGCTGATGTTAATAAACTCAATCCGGCAGACGAATCACCATAGCTTAACTGAAGATTTACATGGCAAATAAAGTATGTATGACAAATATTTATAACAGATCCTTATTCCCCAGGGGCCCTATGGATACCAGCCTCGTTGCTGAATGGGCTACCCTGGTTAAATAAAGTTACTTACTCACGCTGCACTTTCGTCTGGGAATGATTTAAACCGTACATATCGTTATCCATGCTTTGAACAGCCAGGGCCAGGTATTTTCAATATAGCCTGTTGAGGTTACAACTTTGAGGGGGGAGGGGGACGTTTCTTTCGGAAGTTAGGGTAAACGAAAATAAAAACCGTGTCTTCAACGAGTTTCAGTTTTTGTACCTTTTCGTGTGTCCTGTTATGCTAACCTGTTCCTCGACTTTATAAAAACTGGTGGCCGACGCGTGGAAGGAGCAAATGATACCAGAAACACAGGCCCAAGAACATAACCAACAAAAAACAGTGCATAATTAATTGCTGTTTTGACATGTGCGCGGCGTCCCGGCCTCTGTTAGTTCTTCTGTTTAGTATCGGTATACAATCGTTGGGTATTCGTGAGTAATCGGGAACAATCGGGCTATCGATTTGTTCTCGGACAACAACAAAGTTTGTAGTGCACACCTCCCGCCTCCAGTGAGCTCTTCGCTCCCTTTTCCTTTCGGCACAAAATGGCATTGAGGAGAAATGCAAGCAAATACGGTGCGTCATCTTCGCACGCGGACGAAGATACTCTGCCGACAGAAACTCAAACCAGTTTCTTCCAAAAAGGACGCGAGTTCGAAAGTCGCTATGTAAATCATCATTACACGGAAGAAGAGAGGGAAAAGCTCGGTACATTCGAGAGTGTGGACTATCTGCCTCCTCACAGTGCTGTTTACAAGGTGCGTCGAGGGTCTCATGATTTTGATGAACTGGAGAACTGCGGGTTACTTGAGTGAGAGAGGGAAGGCAAGGACACTTAATGGTTCTTCCATACATTTTGATTGAAAATCAATTAAGCTTAACTAAACGATTCTTCGCTAATTATCAACAGCTATCCAAATTCGATATCACCAACTTCAAGTTGATAATTAGTTGATAACTTCACTTGCCAACTAATTTTTCACTATGACAGTTTCTTGCACCTTACTTTCCATACATCCCTCGAATCTTATAAGCTACATGTAAGCTTAATAGATTGTACAGACAGTCTACTTGGGTTGTCATGCAACACTTATCCCCACTAAAACCTGCTTAGAGAGGGAAAAGAGAGAAATCTGTGTTGACAAAAGTAGCTTGGAACCAACAAAAATCACTGTCTACTGTTTGATATCGGCTGGCCACTCTGCTGGATTATTCTTCATAATCTTTAGAAGAAAGATGGCAAAGTCAGCCACCTACTCCAGCAAAAATGCCACCTTAGCTTCTTCAAAACTTTGCGACAACTCCGCTGAACTGCCTTCTTTTTCATGGTTTAGCCAATCTCAGAATAAATTTGTATGACGACATAAATCCATGGCCCTGGGACCCACTTACCTGGCCAAATTGGGATACCAGTATCTTAGACCCACTACTTTGAAAATGTTGCTGCTGATGCACCTATCTTGTGTGATAAGCTTGGAAGCATCTGCATGCAGTCTTAAATGGGTTCTTCCATTCGGCTCTAGTGCAATCTTAACAAATTATCGACAAGTCACCTCCTAGTGTGTAACCATCTGGACTGTTCAGGTATGCACTCATAGAATATTGAGGAAGGGTTTGGTTGTTTGGCAGGTGTAATGATCTGAAAATGCTCTTTGCAAAACAAGAAAGTAGAACTGTGTTAGAATTGCAGTAGTGGCAGGAACATGTGGATACAACCTACGCCTTGCAAGAAGTAATAAAACCTTATTTTTTAATATTGTAGTTACTGTAAGTATTTTAACTTTTGTTTATTTACCTACAAATTCTAGAACTGGCTCAAGCAGCAGCCATCACGACTGGATTGGGATCGATGGGTAATGATGGGCATGATAGGATTCTCTGTTGGATTCATTGGCTTCCTTATGCATCAACTTATTGATGTTATAGCAGAGTATGTAACTACACTCAAATTTGATTGATTTTTGCTAGCAATCTCTCTTTTTTCACAAAGACCCTCTAACCAAGTCAGCTTCATGCCAAGTCATCATCATGGTAATGCAGACACACACCCATGATGGGAATCTCACTAGTAAATAGTTAGACGTCTGGCAGCCAGTTTTTTTCTCCAAGGGTCACTTAGATGAGTGCATAACCATTGCAAATGCAAAAGGGTGGTATGGCCAAATGGGGAATGAGGTGAGACATGCCCATGTCTCGTTCCATCCATTCTTCTTTAAGCTTAAGTGTCTTGCCTCATAAACCCTGCTGAATTTTGAGGTAAAAATAGACTGCCAGCAGTCCACTTGCCAGTGTGCTACACCAGTACTTTACTGACAATGATATCACAGTGATATAAATGTACAGTGGCATCCTGATTTCTCAAAGTCTCCTTTTGTTGAACGTTCCAGTAACTTGAACCAAAAGTTGTTTCTCTCCCTTCGCTTGATTTTTTAAACCAATTTCTGTTTCCTTGAACAGAAGGCTTAAAAAATTAGGATTCTGCTGTATGTAACATTTCATAGAGTTAATTAAGAATATAATCAAAACTATAACAAAATTCTCAAACGTGATTGGCTATCAGCAGCCAGATTTGAGCATTAATTGGACAGTGTACGCGTCATGCTTGCAATTGGACAGTACGCGTCAATTTGCGTGCGCTGTTGCGGTGCACTTTGTTGAGTAAACTGCTGTGTTTTTCAGCATTCATAACGATGTTTAATCGTTCAGCGCTCAATCGATGGTTTGTTCATTTCTCAAATTTTGTCATAGTTTTGATTAATCGGTTACAGGGCTTCGCGTCGTCCCGTTCAGTTTGTAATCATACTCACGATTAACAAATCAGACTCCCACTTCGTGGTCGTCCGATTTTGTTAATCACTTGTATGATTACAGACCAAATTGGACTCCACTCAGTCCTATTACCATTATAAATAATTTATTATCTCTAATAGAATTTTTTTGATAAACACTTAATTTGCAGGGTGAAGTGGGATAAGGCTTCTGAGTTTATTGAGGTACATCTGCATAAAATGATCATTTAAGTGTTGTTTGGGATTTTGTCAAAACCTTTTGCAATTGCAGGCAGGCTACACCTTAGAATTGTTTGGAGTGTTTTTTTGGAAAATAAAACTCTACTATGCCTGCCCATATGTAGCAATATTTAATCCTTGTTGACGTTTAGTTTTTTTTAAACTCATTTGCATTTAAATTTAATGTAATAATTATAATTTATTTAAATCCAAAACAAAGTCCTGTTTAAACTTAGTAAAAATACATAAGTTCACATAGAATTTTGAAAGTTTAAATTTAAATGAATAAAAAGGATTAAATCAAACTTAAGCAGTTTAAAGAAATATTGCAAATTATAAGGTTTAAAGGCATTTTAAAAGTTTAAAATTAAAGATAAAAAGATTATTAATAAAAATTGTGCGAAAAGTTTAAACAATAATATAAACTAGTATTGAATCAATTTCACTAAAAACTATAAATTAAATTTTAAAAAAATCAAATCAGATATTTAATTTAAATGGGAATTTGTTTTGAGTTTAAATAAAATTTGGACATGAAGTTTAAATTTAAGAGCAAATCAGTTGAAATCAACAAGGATTAAATATTGCTACAATCATATAGGCAGGCATACTGAACTGTTACTATATAAGAAATGTATGATAGCAAGTTATTTAATTTATTGTGGGTAGACATAGGTAAAATAATATATTTCTGTTTTTTTGTCTTGTAGGATCGGGACTATGGTTTGGCTTGGGTCTGGGTTATTGGATACAGTGTTTTATTTGTCATAGCCAGTTCTGTTCCAATTGTGGTCAGTAATGTTGATGTCTTTATAAATCCCATTTCAGTAAAAAACTTGTTAAGTTAAGGTATATCTGATTAAAAATGGAAGAGCAACCAGGATTTACAAATCATCTGGAATGAAAAGAATATTCTGTGGTCAAGAATTTGAAAACGTAAGCATTTGGCTTCCAGCCTTGAGCATTTAAAAACTAAGATGCCAAAATACAGGATGAGAGATATGAGAAAAAATATAAAAACATATTTTAAAATAAGGAACAAATGTTAGTACTAGTTCAAAAGAATAGTCTAAGGCTATTGTTTTGGCTATGGCTTGGAATTATTGTCTGCCTTGTAAGAGGTACATTGAGAACAATAGCAAAGAAGACAATAACTCAAAGCTGAAACCAAAACAATAACCTGTTCTTTTAAATTAGAACATAACATTTTGTTCCTTTACCTATTTTATGTTTTTGGACACTTTCTTTCAGATATCTCTTTTGCATATATCTTTCTTCTCATGCTTTTACATTTTAGTTTAAAAAGGCCTTTTTAAGGGCACTCATTACATGTACATGATCAAAATTTCAAAAATTTGATTTGGGCATTAAAGGACTAATGATGCAAGTTGCCTTTAAATATTAAGTAAAAGTTTAGTTAAGCATGACTTGTTTTTCCTGACAGTACTATCGGCCTTCAGCTGGAGGTTCTGGTATTCCTGAACTAATTGGTTTTTTGAATGGAACTGTGGTGCGGCATATATTTAATTTCAAGACTATGTTAGTCAAGTTCTTTTCCTGTGTATGTGCAGTTGGTGCGGGACTTCCTATTGGTCCAGAAGGTCCCATGATTCATCTTGGGTATGTTGCTTATATGTTGTTAATTTTAAGTAATATCTCAAACATGAAAGACGTTGTTTGACCACATTTCCAAACACCAGGAAGAGAGTTGAAAATGTGTTGCAAAGTGGTGTATTATTAATGAGCTATGAGGTGTTTGGAAATGTGGTCAAACACTGTCTTGAGTGTTTTATATATCTTCTCAATGGAAACTAACCACCTATTAGAAAATGGAGAAATAGAATCGCAAAAATCCATGCAAATTAAGATCAGAATTCCAAACACTGTCACAGTCATGATCTCTTGTGTTTAAACGTGATGAATTATTAATGAGTTTGAGAATAATACAGGGTTCGTACGGGTCCTGGAAACCCTGGAAAGTCCTGGAATTTTATTGTGGCATTTTCTAGGACTGGAAAGTCCTGGAAAAGGGCTCCTGGTCCTGGAAAGTTCTGGAAATCTGTTAAACTCAAGTACAAAAATATGAAATGTATGGCGGACAGTAAGGAGAATTAACATTAAGATCTTGGGAGTGAAAGGGTTAATGTGAATTTTAGAGTCCTGGAAAAATCAATCTGAGTCCTGGAAAAGTCCTGGAAAAGTCTGGAAATTTGTTTCTGAAAAAGGGTACGAACCCTGTAATAATAGAAACATTATTAATAGTAATTATTAATTATTGGTATGCTCAAAAAGTACATTGCACTTTTCAAACATAAATTCAACTTTTATCTGAAAGTAATGAAAAGCATGATCATTTGTTTGTTGCAGGAGCTTAGTTGGTGCAGGCCTCAGTCAGTTTAAATCACAGACTCTTAATTTCAAACTGCCATTCTTTGAGAGGTTCCGTAACACAGAAGACAGGTGAGTTTGCACAACTATAAGAAATATATTTTGTTGAAGTTTCTGGTGTGCTGGAGAATAAAAAATAGTATTACCCACAAAACCCGTCTGATAAGAATTATCATTCAAATCATATACAGTTGAACCTCCACTTGTCTAATGGTCACTTCTCCACAGTGGCCACTTTTTCTGGTCCTGGCAGACAGTTCATACATTCACTCTTATTTTAACCTCTCTACAACGGAAATGGCAACTAAAACTTGTCTCAACTGTCAAAATAACCTCTAGACTATGGCCAGTTAATCAATGACTGATAAACGATGTATAGAAAACTTCATTTGCATTGTAAAGGCCACTAAACTTTATCTGTACTGTACGTTGTTGGCCTCTGTTTCTGTAATGAAGTTTCTGTAATGAAGTTTCTGATTTCTTGATACATTTTGATACATATATGCTAAAATAAGCATTTTTCGAAAAACAATGTTGCACCCCCAAACAAACAGGTGTCATGTTACACCCCTACCTCCCCATAACGGCCACCTCTTTACAACAACCACTTTCCTCTATCCCTAAGGTGGTCTTTGTGGAGAAGTTCAACTGTGTTATCATATAAATTAAGTGCTTCATTTGTCAAACAGACGTAACTTCATTTCTGCTGGTGCTGCAGCAGGCGTGGCTTCAGCTTTTGGAGCACCAGTGGGTGGACTGTTGTTCTCTATGGAAGAGGTGTCATCATTTTGGAACATGAAATTATCATGGCAAACATTCTTTGCTTGCATGGTATCAACATTTACTACAGTAAGTTATTTATTATTGAAGTACAGTGTAACTACCACATTGCAGTTGGTGCAGGGACCAAAGTTTAGTTATTGCTAAGTTTAGTCTATGTTGCATATTTATCCAGATTGTATGAAAATTATGAGTACTGGCAATTTTCTTTTATTAACTTATGGTCCTGAGGTCAGTAAAATGAAACATAATAATTTCTATATTATATTATTTTGTTCCTGTCCAGTCTTTGCTTATAAATATATCTCACCTTAGCAAATGGCTAACAGTCAATGGTGAAAAATTTAGTTTTTCTGTAGAGAGAAACTGTGATTGATTCACATTCATTTGCAGGACTTGTTTAATTCAGCTTTTGAAGGGTTCAAGTATCAAGGAGATTTTGGCATGTTTAAAGCTGAAAAGAACATTTTGTTTCAAGTAAGTGCTTACTAAAGAAAGGTATGTTGGATCATAGTAAATTTTTACAGCTGGCACTTAAACTATTAACAGAATAATTTTCTTCGTTCTCTTCACTGCCAGTCTTTCTAAATCTGTAAATTTTTGTCTGATCTTGGGGGTTGTAACTCAAAATAAGTACTATTAAGTCTATTGATGACACCTATAGTACAAAAAATTCTACCATAATGCCTAAAATAGTGTTTCTGGGGTTCTGAAAATTTGAACTTTCCCTGAGGAGCATGCCCCCAGACTCCACAACCCAGCCAACTATTTGGTTGTATAACCCCAGTGGGCATATTGTTACATGTAGTTTAGCTGGACAAGTTTAATGTTAATTATTCGATCGTTTTCAAGGGGGACATCTCAAAAATTTAGGATTACAATTGAGGCACCAGGGTAGATATTTGTTATAAAGGGGGGTCATTATAATTATACTACAGTGACTCTCTACCAGTTCCCACCAGCCCCTCTTCCTCCCTCCCACCTCCCCAAAATGAACAGTACCTGATTTCAAATGTTTAATTCCAGATTAGTCATGGTATTGGTTTAAACCTTCTGGCATTTATACCAACTGTTATTCTTGGAGTAATTGGTGGCTTGTTAGGTGCTATGTTCACCTTTCTTAATTTAAAGGTACAGTATTTGTTATGTTCATCATTCAGGGGGATTTCTTTGTTCTGAGTATCCTGAAAATGTCCCTTGCTAACTATGAGAATGCAAGACAGTGGCTGAATGTTTGGGGGTGAAACTAACTAAGAATGACAATTATATTAAATGAACTAAAATCAAAGAGAATTATCAAGTTTCTCTTGTTGTTTCAGTATGGAGTAGCTGCTCAACAGGATTGGCTGAGAAAACAATATAACAGGCAACATAAACAATGTACCTAGTCCTTAAAACAATAAAGAGTTGCATGAAACAACTAGGGAGCAAATGAAATTACAGTTCTAAAGAGGTGCATGGCAATTGGTTGCTGTAGTCAGGAGGTGACGCTAAAATGTGTACAGCACACTTGTCATACATGTAAATCTAAACCCAAGAAATTTCAGCTAAAACTAATAACTTTAAATAAGCTTTCATCAGGCTAAAAGAGAGATGATTATGTTGCTACCTTTGACCATAAACATAATAATATTATGTAGATACTCTGTATATTCTGTTTAGTCATGTCCATAATCCTTGTGTTACAATTTGAAATCATGGGTAACTCTACTATATGATCAGCTTTTCTTTTTGTCGAAATTTAAAACTTACATATGTAGTTTCCTGGTCAGCAAAGGACACCTTTGAACAACCTCTTCTATTTTGCTTTACAGTTGCCTATAGTAACCAAATGAAGTCCACCTTGCACTTCTCTTCATTACACCATGGCCCTGATTCTGCAACGGAGGATCTCTATACTTGAACCCTCAGTTGTAGTCCCTTTTAGCAGCTTTAAATGTATTGTCTCTCATATTTCCATGTAGATTGCAAGATTTCGAAGATCCCAAGTTGCCAAGATTAAGTCCAAACAGTGGAAGAACATTGCTAAGCTATCTGAACCAATTCTAATCATGGTATGTTTTAAAAATGTCTAGCTCTATGCCTGCATTGCTGGCCTTTACATAATTTAAAGGGTCAGACAGCTTCATAATTTGGCAAATGCAAAAGACTGTCAAATTAAAAATTGAAAACTTAATTTGATCTGCTTGCATAAATAGTGGGTCATAAAATGTAGAATCCTGTGGTGTGCCATGCAGTTGGAACATACAAACAGAATTCTAATGCAACATATCACCTCTATCACAATGCTATGATGGCTGACTACAAAATTTCCAAAGAAAACTTCCCACAAGAGACATCAGCTCACTTTTGATTCTTTGGTAAATAATGGTATAAGTTCATTATATAGGCTGCACATGCACCAAGCAGTAAAACCATCCCTTTAAATGGTGCAAGAGCACCATATACCCACAATGTGTCCATGGCCAGGTTGTTCAAAACTCGATTAAGCTAACCTAGGATTAACGAGAATTTTAATTTCAGTTTTGTGACGTTTCGGTGAGGTTTTCTGTTTATATTGTTTGTCCTTCAGTTTTGAGCTTGAGCAATCTCTAACTACATGAAACATTAGCAGTAAAAACCATTGCTATAAAGAAAAATGAATTCTTCGGTTAACTTTTGATTCTGGGATAGCATTAACCGGCTTTTGAACAACCCAGCCCAGGCGGTTAGATACACTTAAGCATCATTAAATATTATTGACATGAAATTGATGACTAAGAATTGTATATTGCCACCTTCACTGACTACTCCTCCATGATCATTTCAGTTGTCGTAACAATTCACCAGTATACCCTGATTTATTATATGGCTGAACTGGTCTGCAATGAAAAGGAGAATTATGATTGGTTCCCTTAGCGGTCTGAATTTTGCAGTATAGACTGCTTAAGTGGACAACACGCAAATTAATTTTGGTGAATTGCTTTTTCAATTCATTGTACAAAATAAAAGTTTTTTGTTAGGTAGAAATCTATTTACCTTCATGTCTGGAAGACAATTTTAGTTCAAATCTGTTCACGCAAACAAGTAACACAAGAAATGTAAATAAATGCTTACCTTTTTAGGAATGGATCGCTGAGACATTAGTTTATCAGCAGGTTGAAAAGAGCCATGATGATAAATACTTTATTGAACTAGCTTGTTCAGTCTGTATTTGTTTTCTGTTTTTGCAAGTTTTTAGACCTCCCCTGCAGCTTAATCAATAAACCTGCAAAAAGAAACTCAACCAATCTCCAATACGCACCTCACGCTAGTTCGCTAACATCTATGTATACTCCTGTAATCTACCTATCCAGATTCTACATTGTAATTCACTAAACCACAAGTCCGTTATTAAGGAACATTGCCCATGCCATGTTAATTTGAAGTTTACTGAAAATGGTTGTTAATTGTTATGTTACAGATTATTACAGGTACAGCATCTGTATTTCTACCTGCAGCATTTCCATGTACCTTATTTCAGTGTTCCGTTACAGCGGGGGGAAACAGGTAATGCATGCACATGCATTAGTACCATTTAATATTGCAGGGATACTTTGCATGTTTCATGGTGACTGCCAGCAATAAATAAAATGTCTGTTGATATGCACCTGTAACAAGTCCAATCACGTTCTAATTCAAAGTCAAAATAACTTTGGAACAGAAAGAAAATATGTCTTTGCTAAGAATATTAACCTCTAACTAACTGAGTGTGAGGGCCGTACTGGGGTATACTGGCCCAAGGATGTGGCAGTACGGACTGCACTGAACTTGGTGGCCGAGGGCCAATATTCCTCAGTATGGCTCAAGCAAGCTAGGTTAGTAAGTAGTATATTATATTTGCATAAAATAAAATAAAAAAGACATAGTTTATGGCCATTTCCATGGAAACGGTCTGAAGACTCGACCAAGAAAGAACCAATCAGAATGCTCAGATTTATCTCAAGACCATCTTGCCATGTAATAAAATAATTTATTTGCCTTTAGAACTAGAGAAATAGAAAAAGTAATTTCATTTAACAGTTGTAATTAAGGTGAAATTTCTACATAGCCCACAAAGCCACATGATGCCCAACCATTGTTTTGAATTTAGTGAGAAATCCTTTCTGTGAAAATGACTTCAGGAGCATTAAAGGTAGGTAAAGGTAGGTAAAGGTAGGTAATACTTTATTTATGCAGGGTGGCCCATTCAGCACAGTGGCTGTTCCAAAGTCATTCAGCACATGTTGTTGTGGAAAAGCCCAATTTCTTCCCACAAGTAATAGAATGTTATGAAACTGTTATGAAGCTTTGAACAGCTTTTCAGTTTTAAACAACTTGGTTACTGCCTACAATATATTGTTAACCATGACATCCTTTTGATTCCTAGTGACAAGTGTTTGACAGCCAGCCAGCATCCCTTGCACACCGAAAGAGATGTGAGAAACTACACTTGCCCTGGAGACACAACAATCATCAATGGAACTGTGTTTACAAATGCTTCCTTTAATGAAGGTGAACAATGTTCTAAGAGATGCAGATGTCTATTTTTGAAGCAGTTGCAGAACTTTGTACATAATTGTAAATGTCTTGCCTGTCTGTAGAAGTCCCTGAAATATTTAATGCAATGTTGAAATATCTAAAGCAACATTTATTTTCATTTTAGTGGCCACTCTTCTATTTATCACAGGAGAGAAAGCTATTCATCACTTGTTCTCTAGAGATACACCTTATCAACTGGGATATGCGTATGTATCACAAATAAATTTGAATGAAATTGTTCTCTTAACCTTTTTTCTCTTTAGTTTAACCCCAAGGAATTATTCTGTATTGGACACTAAATTGTTGAACCATTTAACTCCAGTCACATGCTATTCCCTAAATGCTGTACCATATGATATTTGCTCAGCTGACCCCTTCCTTTGTTTAAGTGTCCTTCGTTGAGAAAGTGCTAAAGTGCCTCCTCAATTTAAAATACCATATTTATTCAATTAAGCCCACAACCCCAAATAAGCACCCACCCTGTAGGCTAGCCTGCGTAGCAAGCGTTTCCGTGGGGCTTGGTAGCAAAGAAAGACCGAGGAAC
>Ga0126339_10000128_pt1 | contig 30910 bp, 10 predicted proteins | sample OrbTmetagenome_2_FD_92532 | JGI IMG/M metagenome (GOLD analysis project Ga0126339, IMG submission 92532) | Coral microbial communities from Petempiche,Puerto Morelos, Mexico - Orbicella T R C metagenome | ecosystem: Host-associated > Invertebrates > Cnidaria > Coral | place: Petempiche,Puerto...
AAAAAAAAAAAAAAAGTTGTTGTTTTGACTGTAAGGAAGGTAAACCAAATTTAAAAAAAAATAAGAACAACCCAATAATTAAAAAAAAAAAAAAAAAAAAAAAAATAAATAAAGAGGGGGTTTTATATTAAAAGTGGTGGGGGGGGAAAAAAAAAAATAAAATTTTTAATAATTTTTGTGTCTGGTGGGTGTGTTTCAACTAGTATTTTTTTTTTTTTTTTTTTTTTTTTTTCTGTTGACAATGTATTTTGACAATTTGATAACAAAAATCGCTGAAATGGGACAGCTTCTTTTGAGTTCTGCTCACTGCAAAGTGAAATTTATCACTATTTCTCGCCCAGGAGTTTTGATTTTGCAGTTATCTCGCTTCATGGCCAACTGACCGTGATACAATGTAAAATTAAGCACAACGAGTGAAATAAGTATTACAACTAGTACTTGTGCAGAAATAAGACCTCAAATTAATAGTAAGTGTCATAAGTATTATGTAATAATGACACAAGCTAACTGCAACGGCTCACACGAAAGCAAGTCAATTTGCCTTAATTTCAAATATGATGAAAAATCATACACCGACATAGTATCTTTTGGTTGGTCGATTTGATGGTCTTAGGGGCTTAATACACAAGAAATTTTCGCAAGAAAATTATAAATTTGACAGAGCTTGGAGCGTTTTAAAATGATAGATCGTAACTCTGTGCGGTCAGATGTTCTCATGGTGCGATACTGAATCAGATTTGGGTTCAAATTAGCCTGTAATGGCTAAAATAAAATTTAACAACCGGTAGCATGCAAAATAAGTAGCTTTAAAAAGGTGTGTGATGTAATAAACATTCGAAATTTTTACGACGATAAATAGGGTTACTGTAAGGAAAAAAACAAATTTATACCGGATGGGACGCTAGCACTGATAAAACGGAAGCCATGAAAAGGTTTTTTTGACGATGTTAAGAACGCTATTCGAATACGAAGTAGCTCTCTTGAATTAATGCATTGTAAATTACGCTTTAAGATGTTTTCCAAAGATTTGTTGAGGTGATTTTTTTAATTTTAACTTAAGCTATCTGAGAAAGCAAATATAATTGGCGCTTAAGTTGGGGTAAACCTCACTGAAGATAGGACTTAAGTTTAAATTGCTGGGAAAACGATGTAAAATGGTGTAAATTTCAGTAAATTTCAGTTAATAGTCCTATAGTATCTCAAATCTGTATCAGAAAGCTTGCGCCTTGCGTGAATAATATATAACTTATATTCACAAAGGTCACAACGTGCAGGCCTCATGAATTTAAAAAATACGCGGATTATATAATAGAATCAGTTGAAGGTGCAGCGATGGATCCGCCCTGAACGGGGAAATACAACAAATCTGGGGTCACACGAAAATAAAGCTAAGTCAGAGATGGGTGTAGATTCATAGTTTTCAGCATTAATTAGTTCTAAAAATGCGTAAGGATAAACTAAACAAGAAGTCTCTCTTGAAACTTTCTACACTTCTGAATAGTTTTGATTGATTTGTAAAGGATCTATAATTGAAAAGAACTTTAATCAGCTAAAGATCTGGCTGTCGACAAAACAGTCTGTTCCTTAAGAAGAAGAATTTAAACCTGACTGGCGAGATTTATAAACCAATCGAAGATTTCAATTAACTTATAGACTGAAGAAAACTCCTGCGGTTATAGGAATTTTTAACCCCTCTCATGCAATTTTTTTATGATGCAGCATCATTTAGCGCACTACAGAAGGTCGATTCGCCTTTTTTCTTTCTTATAACACAACTGCCAACATAAAATAATGAAGAAACAAGGAATTATAAGACTGAAACGCACCGCTTTGTAAGGGACAGACCAAATATTTCGATGTTGTGGTTTCTGACACGGCAGTCGGAGGGTAATTTAGGTCTAATGGAGATTTTTTACCAAACTAATGTTTCGCCAATCTTTCAACCACAAACTACTACTCGAGACACGATCATTTACATTATTATATGAGGAATTTTAAGTTGACTCTACACTGATGTTAAAAACGTAATCGTAAGCACTTTCATCAGAAGAAATATTTATTCAAATTTCGTTTTTGAGCCCTGGAAATCTCTCAACATGGGGTCCCTAAATAACAACAGTCTTCGGTTATCCAAAAGACAAAAAAAGACCGTAAATATTGGGTAATTGGACGTACCTGCAATTTTATTTATAAAATCTCTCGTTGAATACAAGATCTTTAGTTGATGAAAAACTCGTTACTTCAACCGCAAACCGCTCGTAACCGTAACAACGTTTTAGTTCAAGGTACCTGCACTGTTTGAGACCTCATCAGGAGATTTTATGGAGAAAATTCACGGTTATCTTTTTTTGAAACTTCTCAGCTATCCCACTCGTCATTTTAAAACGTCTTTCGATCAAAGAAGTCGCCTAAGTTAGAAATGAACACAAATAAAGGAAAAGAGCTGAGCTCTTATTGGTAACTGCAATCATTTCCGACAGATCATTCCGCCCTTAATGAGGTGACCAAGGCGTAATTAGTGCTAGCCAAATAAAAATTTTGACACCCCATTTCCCTTAATATCAAGGCTTGCTGTTTCGCAATTACTGCGCAAAAGCCGCGCTACAAATGGGTTCCAAGCCAACAAAGTGCGCCTTCGAATTTCCGAGTCGAATTTCGTGGAGTGAAGACTACAGAAAATACACATACAGCGCCATTAAATTCCTCTATTAACTGGGAAGAAGTGTCAAACAGCACCAGTCCTCGAGGAATAGGTTTGCGACTTTCAAATTACATCTTTAACAAAGATAGCCTTGCCCATTTTTAATCGAAAATTTTAAATTACGTAGCGTGGGATTCTCGTCTAAACATTAGAGAACGCCTTATCTATACTGTATTTAGTAAAGGTATTATCAAGTTACATTCGTATAATGTAGAATGTTACTTTTATGAAACGCTTGTAACGTAAACCTAATTGAAGAAAACCATCTGCATATTATATTTTAAGAATTTTCTCTGGGACTTTTATTCAAATTGAGATCTATCCTTGGGACTAACATACGGAATATTGGCTTTGGAGACAGACATCCGGCGTTCTAATTGTCTGGAATCATTTCGTTTAAAGAACTCTGCACGAATCGCTTTTATTGCAATGTGATTACGACTAGAAAAGCTAAGTCCATTACGTCAAGAAGAATTTCATCAATTTGGTAAACCCAATTTTTAGTACGAGATTTTCTTCTGCTAACACAAGTAAGGAATTGTTACTGTTGCTTTGGAAATCATCAGTTCACAAGATTTGGAATTCCTTCTGTTAAAATATGCTCATTGAAAGCTAAGAAATTCTCAGCTTCCCTCTGGACCCGCTTGGCAAATTTTTTCAATATCTTGAAACTCGCACCAATTATTCTAATATCCAGAATTAAGGACATCTCATTCAAATCTTTAAGCCGAATCCTTCGAGTACATTTTAGATACATTGTTGTATTGTATACATAACGAAATTTCGATACATTTCGGTGCACTTTATTTCTTAAACTTGTGAAATAAACTTTGAAAGCTAAGATCTATTACAATTTGAAATATTTTCAGTGAGCAGCAATGAACGATAGAGCAAAAACTGACGTAGTAACAAGAAAAAAACTTAGAATTTAATGAAGTGCTTCTTCAGTAGAGTTGGAGCATATATGATTGTTTTGTCTATGTTTTTTTTTTTAATTACAACTTTATTCGGAGATCTTTCAAAAACAAAATTACTTAGAACAAAATAAACTCCAGTATTTCTATGCAAGCTAGTTTTTTAATTTCAACTTGGGAAGATTTATTTCACATTACAATTTTAGAGATTTTAAACGCGTAGCATGCAGTAAGTGATTAAGAGAGCAAAAATTGATCTTCTCGCAGATATCATAAACGGCTTTCGTCTGTAAAGTTAAAGCAAACAAGGCTGTTCTGTCTATATTTTACTTAATTGCAACTTTATTCGACTCCTTTTAAAACAAAACTTTGCTAGGAAGGAGTAATCTGCAATATTTCAAATCAGACAAGTCATTTTTACTCGCAAAAGATAAAAATGGCATTCATGTCATTTCTAAAAGAGCGAAGCTGTGGTTCTCAATTTGACATTTCCTCCAAAACAAATAAACGGAAAAAAGAAATTTAAAAAATCTAAATTAAGACAGCTCCTGTCCCGTTAGTTGAATGAAGCTTTTTATTTGAAAAGATAAATGAATCACTAAAAAACGCGCATTGTCGACAACTTCTGAAACGACTTTTAAAATCACTTACGTCGTGTTGTGCATTCGAGGAAGTTCCCTTTGAGGTCAAGCTTTTGTGGCCCTATTGCATGCGATTTCAAACTTCACTTTTGAATGTGTGAGGCGAGGGGTTTTCTTTTATTTAAGTAATATCGTTTCCGATTTTATCGGTCTCTTGTTTAGTACAAAATATTGCGATAAACAAATTTAAACAAGATAAATCATTAATAACAATGTTATTGGATAGCATGGAAATTTGCATGTGGCGATCGATTCATGACCTCATTTTGTTGATGCGCTGTTGGGGAACAAGTCCCTTTGAATCTTCAACCAATGATATCCAAGCAAATAAGATTAATCAGAAAGCCGCCTGTTAGCCCGTGTTATTAGAAAAGGATATATTAAACGTTGAGGGGACCGCTTTTTGCAGCAAAATTTTCAAATTCGTACGTGGCCCATCAACATATCTCTCTTTGCTTTGTAGCAGCCTGTCTGTCTTAATTGTTTAAACTACTGCCTTTTGTTTAGCTAGCGCGCTAGATCCGGCGCTGGGTTTCCAGATAACAATATTCAGTATGTATTGACATTTCATTTGGTCTCTGACCAGAAACGTTTGCTTGCATCTATGTTCGAAATATTCCTCCAAGAAGACAAACACCAAGACATATTTGGTGGTTCATTCGGAGCAGGACGCGTTAGGTAGGAGTTTTGTTAACCATTGTTGCAGCGCCCAGCGGCCAGCCGGTGCGCGGAATAAAAAAATGGTAAAACAGATGTTGCCGGTAAGATATTCCGGTTAGAACTCAAGTGTAATTTTATCTGCAAGCTTAAGCAGTGAATGTTTCCTTCTTGGGACTTCTATTCTTCGATTGCTAAGCGCCGGCTACTTTAATTCCGGCCGAATTATTAGCTTTAAATTTTTATCCGACCTCCGGGCCAATATTGCCGCCATCAATAAATGAAACTTTTCTACGGCTTAGAAAAGTAAATGTGGTTTGTATGTCGAAACAGCATGTTCTGACTAGAGAGTCAGTTTGCTTGGAATAGAAAGCCTTATTTCGGGATTCTAATAGGTTTTTCGTTAATCGTCTTTGTTTCAGTGACATGAAGTTGGAAACTCTGCAGCTTATGAGAAACATTCTGAAGAACAAGACTCGACGTTAATTCATCGCTACTTTCGTGAGTTATGCCCTTGTCTATTTATATTTTATTCAGGAACCATTTTGAGTAACTTCTGTTTAGTTTGGAATGAATAATGATAAACCTACGTCTATGGTATCCGGAATAATGTTTCATCTTTGTGTTGCATTGCTGACACGAACTCAGCTCTTTAGTGAATGGGACATTTTGTCTAACCTCGTCAAACATGCAGCCAAGAGAATAAATATTGTGGCATGGCTGTGTTAGACACGGATACACTGTTTCAGGAAGTCTATCACGAGAGAGGCCTTTTGGATTTATCGTAAATATATAAAGTTTCACAAAATGTATTAGGTTACAACCTCAAATACGTTCAAGTTGGGGTTCGTGAAATTCTATCTACTTGAATGTTTGCTTGAAGCACTAGTGCAAGGTGAAGTTGACAATTTCAAAACGCGTGCGGGTACGTTTCAAAAATTCGATGGTGCACCGCTTTGCCATTGTATTTTGCCGAACTAGTGTGAAGGGTTATTTTTTGTGCTTATATCGCCACAATTTCTCTCGGAGGGCGCGTCTTAAAAATATGAATCCCTAATAACTGCCTATTAAGTAGTAAACCTCCCTCTGGCCTAAGACAAATAAAACTGAGTTGGCTTATTTGTTTAGGAATATAGCGCCAGATGAATAAAAATGAGCATTGAGCGACTTATTCAACTGCTTCTATACCGAAGACACGTTTAACGCGATTTAACACACAGACATCCGTTAGAGGCAACGCATCTGTATTTACCCTAGATTTCTAGAGGAAGGAAATTGTTCTGGAGCGAGAAAAAGGTGCTACAAGATTCACATAATGCAGCGGATCTTTCTAATTTGCCTTGTTCGAAGTTGTTTATAGTAACATGTTTTGCTGAAGACGGCATTAGCATAGGCTTGTCAAGTTATTAGCAGTCGTGGAAAAGGACTGACTTTAATACATCCTGGTCATCAAATATTCTTTTTGAATCAGTTAATGCCGGTAAAATTGTGATGAATGCTGGTGGCATCGTTTGATGTTGTTTCCATCGATAAAGCGCGAACGCAAAATTAAAATTGTGTGGGCGAAGACTACAAAACTTGCCAACTAAATTGCCTTTTAAACTCTCGTACATGCATTAATGTTTCCTAATTCTGACGAAAATTTAGCCTTGCACTGTAATTTGGTAATTTGGAGGGTCGACTATTTTCTCGCTAGATTAATTGTCAAGAATTATTATCATCCTCTTAAAAATACATTTTCGCTATTGCCTGTGAATATTTTTATTTCTAAGATGTTTATTTGCAAATAAAAATTCGCTTTGATAACGAATGAGATAGTGGATTTTTAGCTTGGTTAATATTAAAGAAGATGGTGATTTTCTGTCAGTGAAACAGGCATACTCGGAGAGCCAAGACCTCCTGGCTAATAGTCCAGATGTACTGTACCGGGAGCATCTCTGCAAGAGACCCATGGGAGCTGAGGCCATTAAACTAGGTTCAAATGATTCCAGTCTCCTGTAGCCAGTGGTAAAGCATCTAGATTAGTAACAAGAAGGTCTTAGGTTCGACTCCTAGATGGAGCACTCGGAATTCTTTTTCAAAGCATATGCCTGTGTCAGTGACAGAAAAAATCATATTTAATTTTCAAAAATTTGCTTTCTTTGGATTTTTACGAAGACGTGATATAACGAAAATCTCATATATGATACAGATGTCGTGCTATCCAGGTTAAAATTTACGAATGGCAATTAAAGCTGAAATACCATTTATCTCACAGTGGTTGGGGTGTTATCAGTACTGTTCTTGTATAGAATGTTAATTCAAATCTCTCACTATTATGTTTCATTCAGCAACTGAACTTTCTTACGTTGACCCTTGTCAGTATCGTTGTTGTTGTTTTTGTTGTTCTTGTTTCGGTGTTCTTGTTGTCTTTTTTTGTTCAGTTTGCTTTTTTTCTCTTCTCGTGCTAACTGAAACACAATGCTGACGAAATCTCTAATCGTGACAACACATTTTAATCGTGCGGTCAGTCTTTGTAGTGTCAAATAGTCTCGCCAGCACGTTTCATCATACGACAACAGCAAAGACCTTTATCAGACCTAATATATAGACAAGTCAATCACCCACCACTGTAATAGAAATCATGTGTGTTTTCGCACTATCAGTTTTATCTTAATGGCAGTTTTAATCAACAGCTATTATCCAACAGTTTATAACTTCTTTTCCATTATGTTATTTGAAAGTTATTAGAGTGCCTTTAAAAAATGATGGTTTCGGCAAACGGCAAACAGAAATAATTGCCCCCAGTTTTCTTTTCCTCTTATCTTAAGATCGATCCAGCCAATTAATAGAGAGATATCTCCAATTCACAGCAATTCAGATACAAATATTTTCATTTCCGTGAGAAAACACCTTAAAACAGACGGTAAACGCCGTAAATTTAAGAGTTTACGGAGAAAAAAGTGGGTATATTCAGCAACTAGAAACACGGAGAAAGAAACACAGCTGGGGTATCACGGCTGGAGACACATCCGTTGTTTCATATGCAATTTAAATGAGCTAAATTATTGTTTTTGGCGTGTGGCTATCATTTGGAATATCTTTTTCTCGCTTGTTATCATTTTCGCCCATTAAGCTAGGTTTTCAGCCTACATTGAACATAAAATTGCAAACGAGGGGAAGGGAAAACATTTTAATTAACCTTTATTTTTATGTGTGTAACGTGTTTTTGGGTGCAGTATTGTCAAAGCTAAGAGATTTTTATTTTTATTTCTATTTCTTCAGTTTATTGTTTTCTTTTACTTCCCTGCTGGTTTAGGAGCTAGGTGATACAAAAAAAATGCTTTCAGGCATTGGTAGGCCAAAATTGCATAGTCTATTGTTATGTAGGTACAGTTATGCTGAAGCCAACGCTTGCTCTTATTGATTGACTTATGGTCCCGTGGCAATGGCTAAATCTAGATACTGTTTTGATAACTTTTATCCTAAGAATTCTATGGCAAATTCCCTCATTCATAACAATTAACTCAGTGAGACCTAGCAATCCTGAAAATTTGAGGTCAAAAGCTTTAAATCCTTCTTGAGATATCTTATCTCAAAGGTAAAAATAACTCGTTTTGAGCTCGAGAAAATGAGCTCAATACCTTAAGATTCAAATTCCGGTATAAAAACGAAAATTCCACATTTTTACAGAATTTCGGGTAGAATGATATCTGAGATCTGAAATGATTAGCAATTATTCCACGAGCGCACGTTGGATGTGAGATGATAGATATCCAACGAGGAGCATAGCGGCGAGTTGACTACTGAACCATCTCATATTCAGCGAGCACGAGTGGAATAACTGTTTTATTAAAAAACGCCCCCAAAATATAGAGAACTAAAATGAAATCAAAATAAAAACGCACCAAAAAATTACACGCACGCTTACCATTTTTATAGAGCATGGTGTAATGGCTCATAACCTAGACCAATGAAAACTCTCGAATTGCATTTTCCAATGATTCAGTTTTTGATAATTATCGATAGCTGCGAAATGGTCTGAAATTTTAACTTATGCCGAAAAATCGCCGAGAATGAGACTGAAAACTGAGATTCCAGTCCCTCACGTTCATAGCTTCCATGTCGTTTGCTGTGTTTAGCTTTTAAATTGAGAAAAAAAACATTTATCTTATTCTTAAATCAGATATTCTTTCGCTTCATAACACGCTTTGTTGTCGAAACAAAATCCAGCTGACATACATACTAACTTATTGATAAATTTTCAAAGGCTAAGAGTAACAATGGAAAACTTTCTTTTGTTATGTAGGGAAACATGCCTGGTTTGTGTAACGTGGGTGGGGACTTATTATTAATTACCACCATCACTCTCTGGATACCCAAACATTTATCTTTCTCAAAGTTACAAAATTCAAACCATAGAAGGGAATGAGAGGCACCGTTTGTGTGTGTTTTGCACCATGGTTTTGGGATGAGTTGTTGAAACTGTTTTCATCTTGTATTGTACTTCAGTTTTAGGAGTGTTCATGTATTCAGCTGTTCTCTCTTGTAGCAGTAAAATTATTGTTATTGATTTAATAGAAGGGTTGATGCAAATACTTCAATAACGCTATTGTTTTTTACAATGACATGGTTTATTTGGCCACCCATTTTTCTAAATACTTCACATCTGCCAAGTTTCGTTCGATACACAGTAAATTAAGCACGAAAAGTAAATAGATGAGTTCGTAAGTTGGACCGAAACTTGTTGGCCTCGAACTGACTGACTGACACGACTTTGCCTCGATGTTGATATAAATTCCCTGCGTAGCTGACGTAATGTGTATTAATTATGAAACACCATTAGTGCCTGGATTATGTAAATATAATTCCGGACAATGATGTCTTTTTCAATTTCGTTCAAAATGAACACAAAACCCTGATGCCTTGATGTTTTGGTAATGAGGGCTTCTCATGGTGACATCATAGTAGGAGAACTTTCAAACACGGCAAATTTACGACTTCCTATCAAATCTCGTAAAAATTAATGAGTTGTAACTCACATTGCTGGCTTCAATAAACTGAATACTGCAACCAGCTAATATTTGGCGCCTTGCCTGCCAGTTTTTATTGGAACTCAAGGTGAAAAGGAAAATATGTAAATTTGGAAATATTCTTCGCATTTCGTCGAACATCGATTTAATTTCCTTACCGAGAAAATCGTCACAAGGATTTCTAGAATATCAAGGCTTGCGGCTTTTTTCGCTGACATTTTTTTCTTTTTCCATCTTCAGAACAACAAGTTCAGGTAGGAAATTCATTAATTTATAAAAGATGCTTATGATTAACCGTCTAACTGTAGGACACATTACGTCCGCCACATTTCACTCGCTAAAAATCCAATTTTGCTGTTGGAGTGCTTGAGTTTCTAGACGAATATAACAGCAGCTGTCGAGTTAAATCAGTTCAGACGATTTGACTCCTTTTCAAGTAAACGAAAGTTTAACTCGTTCGCTTAGTTTTAATTTTCAAAATGCGGTGCCAAGTTGTTGTTTGTAATGAAAATGGTAAATTGTAAAGAAATTTATCATGCATCAAGCGCCTTCGGTTATAATTTTAAGACTAAGAACAATTTATTTTCAGTGGCATCGGCTTCGAGGTAAACGGGCATCCTTGAGCTGAGGATCCTGTGGTCGGCTCAGAGATTTTCGTAAAGGAGTATCTAAATAACTTAATACACTACACAGAATAACTAAGATACAATCCAGATAAACTGACGATAAAACATTGCAAATCTGCAAACCTTAACGTTTATCAGTGGAATTTCAGAGTTATCAGTCCTAATAGGTAGAAAATGCTTAACATAGAGCAGTTTTTGCTACGGCATACATCAAATTTATAGACTTAATTCATGAAAGTGAAGAATGATCATCGCAGTTACTTTTCCAATTTAAGCAATTGGAAAGAAGAAGCCTGAAAAAATTCAGGGCTTCAACGGCAGAAAAGACCAATAAGAAAGAATTATAGCGTTATAGTTTCAACAATAAGAATATAATTCGGAAGCAAAGTTTATTTATTGGCTTATCTCTTTATCCTGAGTATCAGAATTGGTTTTAACTCACGAAATACCCTATTTTGCGGTATTAAACCGGTGCTTATCATTGCGGCATGACCAAGATGTTTGGAGTTTTATCTCAAGAAATATTATTCATTATCTATCCAATAATTTGGTGGTCGTTACATAAGGAGCTCATCTATTTACAAACCTTAGCTTGCAAGAGATGTTTTCGGCTATTTATAAATACCTAGTTTATCTTAACGATTCTCCCAAAACAAATATTATAACATTCACCTGACACCATTAACTGTGGAAGAGATTTAAACAGGATGTATAATTTGCCACGAGGTGGAAGAGGTTTGAAATAAAACAATCGGACTGGGAAATTTTAACTGAAGAACTAGCTGCAAAATCCTAAAGGAAATCAGTAAATAAAGACTGGAGTATTTTTCATTTCATTTCGTTAACACTTTGAGAAACAATTTTTTGTTATGCATTGAGTTTAGTGTTGTAAACTATGGTGTTCATTAAAAACAATAGTGCTTTTATTTAGCCGTGAGGTTCATGCTGCGACATTCTTCTTCTCGTTAATGAGAAAAGACTCTCAAATGGCTTGGAGCTTTGTTAGAGCACGGTTGTGAATGAGTCGATTGTATACCGACTGAACAGTTTAAGCCATTTTCTTACTCCTTTGATTCTGAAAAGTGATTAGCATCTTGAAGAAGATCTAAATCAATCACACAAGCAAGGTACCCGTAAAATAATCGAAGAGACTTGTGTTACGGACCTGATTCCATATTTTTCGAATAGCTCTCAGTATCAAGTTTAACGTATACAATTATATCCTTTTATACATCAGCATCCTAGTTTCCTTGCAATAAGAATGCGTTCCTAGTGTACTGGTGACATGAATAAAAAAGAAAATATCAAATAGACCAGAGGATGAACTTGATTTAACACCAATTTCTAGGCGGTCGATAGGCAACGTTTAGTACACAAAATGACGGTGAATAACACGCAGTAAGGACTTGACATTTACAACACGGATAACATTGTGATTCTAATTACTGCGTTATCTCGTGGCCTGTGGCATTGTGTCTTGTTTTAAGCCAAGAAACGTTTCTCTCACAGCGTCTCTATACCAAGGGGTGCTGGATACCAGTGAAAAATCACGGACCCCTAACCAGACATAATGCCATAGGGGGAAGGACAGGGGAGTGAACCTATGATAAATTATCATTTTTTCAGGGTTTAGCATATCCCCCGCAGTCTGGGGGAGATAAAAATCGAGCAGTTTTCAAAACGTCCTCCAGGTACAATTGTCAGTGACGTCAACAATTTTTACACAACAAAATCATTTGGAAAGAGAGATACGTGGATCTTTCTAAAACGATGCGGCGAAATGGATTAAATTCTAGCACATTGATGCAGGCGAGAACACCGTGTTTTAAATTTGATTGCAAAGTTATCAGCAAAATTTAGTGGCAGTTTTTAACATCTAGCATGCATTAACACCATGCTAAACTTGAAGGATTTTATTCAATACAATTATATAAAATCTTTTGAAAAATGCGCTAAATTACATTTTGAGTGAGTTTGCAAACCTTAGTATAAGGATAGATTCCGCATCTTTGAAATTACCGCCGTATTGAAGCGGGGCTGGAGGAAAACTAAGAGGAAAATAGTTTAAGTACCCCACTCTACATCTGCCCTACAGCTTTCCGTCTCATTATGTTGGACAAGCAGAATGTCTACCACTTTTCACCATATAGTCATTTTTATCTCAAGCCCATGTAAATCCCTGTAACACAGACTAGGCGTGCCTCCCTAAAGTACATGCGTGCTTTAAAAAAACACAAGACTCTAAAAAACTCAGCCTTTATATAATTTCTAATGCCTTTTAACAAACGATTTGGCTGAATTTGTTAAAGATGTAATTGAGAGTCCTAAGCAAATATTTTTGGGCTGAAACATCCTTGCAACCAAATGATTGGCCCGGGGGATTCTGTTGACGCCTTTCGTGGGCGAATTCCATAGAGATGTTTAAATTACCTTTGTTTTCATTGCCATTTAGCTTTGCAAGGTCAACCAAATGTGTAATGTTCCTGTGGGATCTCAAGTGTGAAATTTCAAATCGCGGACTTGCAAACCAAAATTAAAAACAACAATTTTTCGTTGAAAATTATGGATTTTAAGACTGACTGCATGGAATATTTTGTTTCTCCTTTAGTGAGCGTAGTTTACTCACCTGCTAAGAGAGGTCCCAAAGTGTTACGAAACGTGATCGTTTAAGCGCGCTATTTACCAATTAAGTGCGTGCCGCAAAGAGTTACATGACACTCTGTCAATCCTATAGCTACCTGGTGGCACGATGAAAGTGATATTATCCGAAACGAATTAACGCTTTAAGGAAAATCATTAGTTCAGATATTCCGAACCAGACCGCTAAGTCTAGCCAATTAACAGTATTGTCAAGGCGGTGACACTTCACAAGCCTTACAAAACTGCCGCAAAGCATAAATTGTATTTTATGTGCGTAGAAATTCTAAGAGATTTTCTTGAAGGCCGCTGTAACATAATTCGCTTGATTTATCCCTTTACCACCTGTTATTCCATGACGTACTGAAAATGAATAAATCACCGACATGTAGGCAAGGATAAAAACAAAATTAGTTGGTAGCATTGTTTAATTTTCGTCGAGGCTGTGAATATAACCCGGTTTAAAGGGAAGCGAGTGTACCAGTGATATAGATTTCTGAGGATTGGAGGAGAACTTTGCTCAGGTGCGTAAGGTTTACAGGGGTTGAATGAAAAGTAAAACGGTGAACTTTCGGGTCCATATTTCCTGCTCTGGATAGTTCTTATGTTTAACACAGCTTTGGTGGAAATCTGGATATAAAATTAAATTTCTGTTGTTTTATAACCTTCATCAGTTACACAGGTAAATACAAAACTACGGTAAATTTCTTGTCAACAAATTTCTGCCCTCATTATCCGCTAAACATAAACTATTATATTGTACTGAAAAATAAAAATCACTCAAGTTTGTAGATCTAAGGCTTTGTCAATAAAATCTACCATTCCGACGCCGTGGACAACGTTACATAGAAACGCGTTTAACGCCTTGGTTTGCTTTATCAATATGCAACTCAAAGACACCTACAATTGAGAATAAAAAAGTCTAATTTTATCAGACGCTTGGTAAAACCTAATGTTAAGAAACTGTAGCTCTTTGTAATTATTTTGCTGAACCTGAGAAGTTTCCAGTGGTGTTTAATTTTGTTAAGACTGTGGGCAGGAACTGGCTGGTTTTGTATACAAAAACTGGCTGGACTTATCTCGAACAAGTTCGATACCTCTCACTTACAAGACTGAGATATCCAGGCAATAACTTGCACTGTGAAACAACATTGTGCATTTCGAAAGCTCGTCTTGCAAAATTTATCACAGCGAAAATTGTTTTCAGTATTTTTGTTAGTATTTATTATTTTAAAACAAGTTCGACGTTTTATTTGCTTTTATTAGCTTTTAGAAGTGTCCTTTCAGTACATGACATAGCATATTTTCACTTCATGTTGTATACTTCATTTTTTTTTTCTTATGTTTTGCAAGCATAATAATTTCTGTGAATTAATTTCCAAAAATATCTCAGTTCCCTTAAATTATCTATATTGTGTTCTCCAACTACAAAGCACCATCGTCACTGTTACGCGAGACAACCCTCCCTGCCAAATTGCAGCACCATATTATTTTCTAAATTTAATTCACAAATGTAGGTGACATTTAATTCTTGCGGGTAGTTGGACATTTTGAAACACGACACCAGAATACATGCAAAGAAAATTTCCATTATCGTTTAATTGCCCAACCGTTACGTCGGAAACATACAGTTGTTTAAGTTTCGACGTCAGAAAAGCGGTTGCCAATAGATTCTTTGGTTAATATTGGAATTAAGATACGTGAAATGAATGCAGCGCTCCCTTTAATAATAGGTTAATTTCCACCTGTTCTTCAGTTGATTGCGTGCTAATGATCATTCACGGAAACCAGGAAAGCAAAACACGGAATAATTTCACTCAGAGAGTTGTGAGAACGTGTTTCTGCTTGGCTGTCCACGCTAACAGGAGGACGCTATTTCATTATAGGGTACAGTAGCTTACTTCGTTTTCTTTCCAAATGTGTCACTTTTTGATGTTCGTTCGTTTTTTGGTTTTTGAGGTAAGGTTGATGGGCTTTGACTTTACCATCCAACTGGTAAATGTATATACGTGACTATTTCAGGTGTCTTTTTGTTTCTTTCCGGAACTTGTCGCCCTTTTCGCTTTGAGAAGGCAGCGTGGCCGAGTGGTTAGGGCGCCGGAGTTTAAGTCCCGAGGTCGCTGGTCGAAGTCCCGTTCTGACCACTTGGCTGGAGTTATTTCTCGGTACACCGTGGTTCAGCTTCTCTGATCTGCCTCCCGCCAGTTGGAATTTTTAAGCCTATTTTGTTTAGTCAAGAGATTACCTTCATAATCTCTTGTTTTAGTCGATATGTTTGCTTCTTTTAGTTTAAGTTACACGCCTATGAACTAGCTATGTGTAGCTAAGCGCATTGACCACTATAAACGACAACATTTGAACATTTTGGAACATTTGATCATTTTGGGCATCTCAAAGACCAAAATATCAACTAATTGGCATCAACTTATTTTCTTGTCGCTATGGCTCACTTATACCATGAACTGAACAGGATGATCGCAAGCTAGACCTGTTCTCCGTGATACGGTTTATTAAGCCGTATTTATTTACCTCGTGAACTGTGTGGCAAGAGGTAGAAGCAAAAAATCATTGTAAGACAGGTGTCTCAAGATGACAGGCCGTAACGCGATTTCACCGTCACGTATTTCTCGTCGCCGCGGTTACCAGTCGTTATAATTAAGCCCCCAAGACGATTAGCCCCTAGCCAGTTAGCCCCCCACCAGAAGTCGATTAGCCCCCATTCACGTTTAAAGAACGAAAACTAGACAGTGTTTTCGACTTCAGTTCTGGTTGGCGGCTAAAGTATTAGGGGCTATTCGACTTGGGGGCTAAACGACCGGATACCTTCTCTTCTCATCTACGTGAAGTCAGACTGTCTAGATAAAAATCAAGTACCTCCTTTACTTTACTTCACTTTACTATCTAATTGAAAGTTTAACAATGAAGGTAAATCTCTTTAGGCATATGCCCATCTCACTTACCTTCCCACCCTGCCGCCCTCTCTCCCTCCTTCCTTCCTTTCTTCCCTCCCCCCTCCCCACCCAAACCCATTCTTGTTTACTTTCAGGACAATTTACTTTGTCTGATGTCCTTTGAACCAAGTTTAAATAACCGAGCCTTCAGAGCGGACAAACGTCTTTCAGCGGTCTCTGCTGTTAATTGCATGTAGTGTAGTGCAATTTAAATTTTTCACTGTTTACGCATTGTTTTGCAAACTTTTTACATAGAACGTTAATTTTCGAGCTGAGGTTGAACGCCCTAAATGTTAAGAAGATTTGATTCCGAAAATGTTTATACTTAAAACGACCTCAAACGCTATATTATAACAATTTTGCAAAGCAGGTGATAAATGACAATGTTGTTTCCAAGTTCGATGTGAACAACGGTTGATTCGTAATGTAAACATGTAGTATTTTCACTCTTACCGGAAGAAATGTACCAATGTTTTATTTCGTACATTGTAATGTCCTCGGCCGAATTTCAGCCATGGATTTGTTCTTCGCAACTCCTTCAGGTAAAAATTAAGGTTTTCCGAATACTGCAATGTTCTCCGCGTGCAGATAAAACGTTAACCCTTATCCCGTTAGCATACCGTCCTTCAACGCTCAAATTCGCAAGAACTCGCTTTTCCTGTTAATTGTAGTTGTTAACTTATTTCTAAATCTGTAGGCTCTCTAAAAGTCCATATCTCAAAAACAAATAAATAGACGCCATAATTTACCCATAAAATAATACTGAATATGACAGTCAAAATAATAGTATACACTAATGTTGGTTGATGCATATTTTATTCATAAATTTCCCTCTGCCTTTTCTTGGGATTAATAATACATTGCTTATCTTAAATCTAGCAATCTCGCGTAAATATCGAACTTCGTAAACTAAGCTCTTTATTTTGAAGAACCTAGAATGTCAGAATTTTGAAGAACCTAGAATTAATAGCCTTAATTTCGGACAGATGGTTAAATAGAGATGTCCAATGATGTTCTTAGATTTCAAACATTTGAAATCAATAGTACATTTTATGGAATTATTATATCTTATGCTATATGTTATATGTTGTAATTCAGTTTCGAAACTGATGTTGCAAACTTACAACTCGCTTAAACCGATTTTCCAATAATGTATTTCAGTTTCTCTCTGAATTTACTGAGTCATTTTCGAACAGTTAACTTTTACTTTTATTTTTAAAACAGTGGTACTTTGTTTTTATTTGAATCCCGCTGAAAAAAAAAACTCAGAGGTAGTAGATTTTTCTCAAAATGTGTCACTTTTCTTGAAAGATTTTTGTCTACGAAAACATTTTTTGAATGCTCGCTTTGGTCGTTCGATTCTTTCCGTTAGTATTTTACGTGAAGTTATTGGCATTAATAATGAATGCATTGTTGTCAAGGCTGAGCAATAATAAACTTCAACATGCAGGTTTTGAAATGCTCGCAGCTGGCACTGTTTCGTTCCTCGTAGGTATTTTCCTAATGTTACTTCGGACGAGCACGTCGCTTGGGCCAAAAAATAACTACTTAGTCAGAGTTTAGAAAACGAGGGTCTAAAATAGGCGTGTCCTCTAAGCCTACCTGAATAATGCACCAGAGTTTTAAGCATTTTTAAGAAACTTTTAGCGTGTAAAATTGTTTTGTCTTAAACGTTGCTCACGAGGCTCACTGGGTTCCCACTGCGTACATAACATAATGAATTATTCCACTAATAATGTGGTTAGAGCTAATCGTTTGGAGCAGGCGTACCGCAGGGGATTTATCTTAATTAAGTTGGTGAAGACGAGGGATGAAACAATGAACCATTTTCCTCGTTTTCTAAGAAGAAAGATCTCTATCAACTCGCTTATTACAAAGCTAGGGATAATATCTCCCGCCAGACTGTCTCTCTTTTCCTAATTTAATACTTTTTAATTCATGTAGAATTTCATTTCAGTGAAAAATATTCAAACTGGCGAAACAGTCTTGGTGTGCGATAGACTTTCTAAAATCGTTCGCTTTTCCGTTCTTAGTTAAAAAAAATTCTGGTATATTACAATTTAGTAACTCTTGTAACGGCGGAAAAAGAAAGCAATATAGAGTGCAAAGTCATACATCTTCAATCGGATCGTATGTTGTAAACTTTTTTATGAATCAGCTCAAAAACGTGATGAGGAAAAAAACTATTTATGTAATGATCTGAGTAGAAGTAATTATTTTTCCTAACAGTCGCTCTACACCACATGGCGCGAAATTTAATTGTCCTGCTCAGTACATAAAAATCCCCTAATGACATGAATTACTTTGCGCATGTCATGATATGAATCCTATAAAATAAACAAAGCTATTTCTGTTCAAGTTATACCTTGAAGAAGGTCATTCTCGACCGGTGGTAAACTATTATTGCTTCAATATTGTGAGTGTTTAAGCAATTTCCGACCCGTTGGTAATTTTGAAGACTTTCAACAATTGCTCGTCAGTTGAAATTGCGTGCAGCTGGTCCGAATAGGTTGATCAATGAAAGCGATTTCTAAAGGATTTAATTTTTCCTTTCGTTTCTCTTTTGTCTGCTTTTTCTTCATTTACACAAACTTGTAGTCACAGATAATGATATCGTGGCTTTCACATCGCGAAAAACTGTTAAATATTTCATGAGTTTACGATTAAGTCTTTGTCGAGATCTTATTACTACACGTTCGCCCGGCGGCAGTAGGCTAACCAACTGGCATTTTTGTCAGAAGCCGAGCTCTGATTCGTTGAAACACTGTTGTTATGGTAATTTCCCTTGATGTAGATAATCTAAAGCAAATAGTCAGAAATTAAGAGCTGCAAAAGCTGCCTGAACCTTCAGGACAGTCAAGCTGTACGTGTTAAAATTGCCGTTCTTCGAATCTTTTAATCAAGCCGCCAAAAATGTAAGAATGGCTTCACAATTGGTTTTCTTTATTCTTTGGACTTATCTCGTCGCTAAATCCGCTTAGTCGTTGGAAAACGCCAGAAGTGGTTTGTACTTGAGAAAAATCGAACTTTTGATCACGGGTTATTGACAGCGCAATCGCCAAACTAAAACAAGACCCGGTCTGGTCTTACTCGGTCATGGAGGTCATCAATTCTCCGGGGCTCTCCTCAAGCAGTTATCGGAGGGAAACTTTGTGGAATTTTCAACCAATTCGTTAAGATTTTCCAGAAGCGTTTTTTTACCGTATTCACCGGGTTGTAAAACTCAATATTAACTTCACATGGCTGTATATATTGCTTTGACAAACAGGTGTTGGCCTCCAACGGATCATGTGTCAACAAACAGACATCGAAACTACAGGAGTCTAAAATCTACACTTTAGATGACAATATTTGCGCTAGAATATTCATGTGCATTTGTGAGTTGACAATAATAATAGCTACTGGTCAAAGACCCTTCATCTAAACTCAAAATATCCAAGACATCGCTCATTTGCTATATTCATGTATTTTCAGGGACGAAATGCCTGTTGGACGAAGAGGACTTGTGGTGCCTCAAAACACTTTTCTGGAAAATGTTGTTCGGCGCTCGAATGGCCTTCGTAAGTAACACTGACATTGATGTTTTGCAAAAATGCTAAACAGACTTTTACTATAAACAAGAAAATTATTTCCATAAATTTAAGGTAGAAAATGACTTTAAAAAAGTCCTTTCAGTTTGATCTACGCTTTCACTAACACTTGGGAGCTGACATATTGACCTTTCAAGGGTGCCTGTTTTATTCCAAAACGAAAAATAGTTTTCCTATTTCGTGATTTGTGTCTCCGTGATACTTTGTCTGTTCGATTGCCTGATTGTTTCCGAGATATGGCATCTAAAAAGAAAAAAAAGAATTAGATAAAACAATACAATTCGAAATTAAAACTAAAAAAGTCTCAAAGACATTTGTCCAGCTATTAAAGAAGTAATTCGTTTGTGTATATTAGGACAAAAATGATCGCAAAATCTCAAAATAGCTTCTTGTAGTTTTCAGTTACTTCGATTGTGGGAAAATCCGGCGAAACTGAAAGAAATTTTGTACCTCAGAGAGTTTGTTTGTAATTACCTTTGTCGTTTTAGAATTTATTGTTTGATGTCTCAAAGTCAACCATATAGTGAACAGTATGTGTTTATTAACTTCTGTCTCGAATCACCGGCTAAATTCGATAAAAACATCGTATATAAAACCCTCTTTTCTGAAACATTGCGTCTATACCGGCAAAATTCTTCCCGGCAACGTTTTGAAAACTTATTAACGTAAACGAACTTTATCTTTATTTTAATAGTGACTAACGTATTCATCCAAACTTTTCAATATTAACATATCTAAAGAAAATAAATATGTATATCTAATTTTCTTATTCGATGAAATAAACTTGGTTAGCATCGAAGCTGGGTTTCAGAGGGTATTTGCCTCAGTTTGTTGACACAGAAAATTGGATACTGTGTACTATAACCCTAAGTTACAGTTTTTGAAATGATTCTGTGTGACTAAAGCCATCTGTCGACGTCTGAAAATGTAAACTAGCCAACACTTTTGAATGAATGACTTGAAGCAGGGTTTAAAAGTCAGATCCTTTCAAACTTGATTGTAGAAACTGATGTCAGAAAGTATGGTACTGTAAATTTGGTGGCGCTTTATGACGATCGACACTTTCTAACCTCAGTTTCTACATCACGAATTTAGAAATTCACAGGATTTAAAACAGATGTCATAACTAGAAAAAGGATACAAAATTTATTGATAGTACCAAGTTTGAAAGGATCTGGGTTTTAAAAACCCTGCTTCAAATAATTTATTCAAAAGTTTGAGCCATTTTCCATTTACAGACGTTGACGGAAGCTTGACGCCTTTCGCCACCTACTCATCCAAACTTTGGTAAATTTGACGTTTTTCATCAGGAAATATCTGGTTCAATATTTAACGAGTTCATTCAATATTTATCGTAGTTAGTAGATGACGTATACGTTATCGATATATCGTTTCTGTGCGTTTGCAAGACCAAATTTAATTTTAGATAAACTTACGCTGATGAGCAATTGGTCTTTCATATATTCACTTGCGAGGTAAACATGGCTTTGAATGGAAAACGGGTGGTTGTTTCTTGAAAAATTAATACTGTTTGATATAAAAAGAGTCTTATGACGGGAGTGTATGCGAAAAAAAAAGTTTTTTGATGCGGTATTCAAAAGGAATATAATGTAACGCCCATAATATCCTCCAAATAAATCTGCAGTGTAGAATAATTTGATGGCTTCGATCGAAGATTTCTGTGAAAATTTTTACAAATATTTTCAAAGAACACCTGGAAATTATCTCCACGTTTTCGAACAATTATCTCGTTGTTAGATTATAGCCGATAGTTTTCGAAATGTCCGAACTTTTCGAATGATTTGTCGAGTTTACTTCGAATTGATATTTTCCTGTCCTTACGTAACATTTGAGGAAAGCAGAACGAAGTATTGATCGGAAATATTTTTTTGGAAACATCAGTTAACCCCTTTAGCAACGCCGGAAACATTTCTTTCCGAAACAGTCTTGTTCGACGGAAACGAACTTTCGTTTTTTTGGACCATTTAGGGCAGAATTTCGCCCGCGAGTGCTGGCGGAATGTCGCCAATTGCACAGGCTACAAAAATCTTAAATCTGTTTCCCCGAGTGATTAAACTGGGAAGAACGTTCACTCGTTCCGTAAAAGGGTGAAGGTCTGGTTTCTCCTTGTAATAAAAATGATAAAAAAAGACAGTTATAAAAAGGCCCAATGAGGTAGAGAGAAACGAGAAAAATCGTCAACTTGAGGATTTTGTCTTGATGGATCATTAGTTTCTCAGAAACGACGTTGAAAGGAATGTAAGGAGATAAGTAATGAGGATTTATATTTAGAGAAAACCATTTTTATTGTTGACGAGAAAACCATGACGGATTAAATAGGGATTGATAAACAAAACGTATGAAATTAAACTATATTGTGTCTGACGGAAAATTCGGAAAACATATAATTGATTGCCTGAGAGTTCTCTTCGTGATCGGGACTGGACTGGCTTGGCCTCGTGGAAATGGAGAGGGAGGAGATCAAAATTAACAGACAGGAGAACTCTTTACTGATAAATTTTAACGCGATGAGACTTATTGGGCAAAAAGCTTTAAAAGAGATGTGGGTTTAGAAGCTAGAGCTTTTTCAGCAGAAAATATAACTTTGAATTGGTTTCTCATTTTTTGTCAACAAACTTTCTATAACCGCTTTATCACATAGGGAGAATTATTCAGGAACTATTCTTTTCCCGCATCAAAACAAAAATAACAGGCTATTCTTACAGACATTTTGTCTGGCTCTATTGTGCAGATTATACCTACTGCATGCATGCCAAATTGATTTGATGAGACCTTGTGAGGCGAGTTGAGTTAAAGCTTATTGCTATTTACGTGCAGAAAAGATCATTAGTTTTCGGTGACATTGGATGAATGCGAACTCAAGGCGTGGCACACGTGTCATCGAAGCTTTTGTTGTACTGTACCTTGTCTTTTCTTAAAGGCATGAAGTGGTGGCAGTATATAAGGGAATTAATTATCGTCCACAGTTCAGAAGCTTTATTTAAAATTAATGTAATCACTGACAAAGAATTTTCTGTGATCCTTGAAAGTCACCGGCTGTTTTTCAGTATATTTTCCATGACTTTTGTCCATTTCCGTCGGCTGATTAAACAGACACCCCACTGTCACGAAAAGGTTTGGTGAAATAAAAGAACATTCTGGTAAAAAACGGTTCTTGTAAAAAAGTTTCTACTGCACTCTTATATTCCTCTTGGTTTATTAATTATTACCAAAAACCGTAAAGGCTACCAGGGAAGGGATAGTTCAAACCCATCATAAGTTATCCTAGCGGAACATTTTTGATCACGAAAAGTTGACAGACCGAAATTAAGAAGAATTTTAAAAAATGATTGATATAAAGCACATCAATGATTTCAGTTAATACATAATTTATTGATGGCCTGAATGCCTTAATAAAAGGATACCACATTGTAACCAGGTTTTGGCAGTAAAGAGTCAGAAAGGCTTGATAGAAAAATCTTCAAAAGGTTAAAGTTACTGAGATGCATGTTCTAAGACTCAATTGGACGGTAAATAAAACAATTTAAAATGCAAAGCTGGCACTAAGAAAAAGGCTGTGCAAATATAATGATATCGTGTCTAATAGGGCTAGAGTAAGAGTGAAATAAAACCAAACAGCCCCTGGAATTTGACTGTAAAATACTAACAATATGGAGACATGATTGATCACCGCAGTTATACACACAACTTAAGCAGTTGTGAAATTAAAGCCTGAAAAAAAAAATCAGGTCTGAACAAGATTCGAACCCATGACCTCTGCGATACCGGTGCAGTGCTCTTCCAACTGAGCTATCAAGCCAATAAGGAGCTGGTCACTTCGTGAGTTCGTAATTAATTTTACAACTGCTTAAGTTGCGTGTATAACTGCGATGATCAATCACGTCTTCATATCGTTCTCTGCAGTTCAAATATATGATCTTTCATATATTCACTTGCATTCAACGAACAATATTAGTGGATAACTGAAAAGCAATTTTCGTTGCAGACTCGTTATTCGTTCTTGGAAATGCTCAAATCATAGAGAACCCTATCGTATACTCAAGTGACGGGTTTTGCAAGTTCACGGGTTTTACACGAGCAGAAGTTATGAAGAAGAACTGCGACTGCAGTTTCCTGTATGGTCAGCAGACAGACCCTGAGACTATTAGGGAGCTCCATAATGCCTTGCAGGCTAAGACTGCGATCCAAAAAGAGTTTATTGCATATAAGAAAGATGGTAAGGCGACCTTTTGTTTTTTCCAGGTAACGTTCCTTTTACAAAACATAGGCACGCAAGGAGTACAAAACATTATTTTAGAATACGGTTAAACTGGAGTACTTCGCAGAGGAAAACTATCTTTTAAGACATGTACAGTGAGTGCTAAGTAGTGACCGTGATTTCATCTTATTTAGAGCGGTTTTCATTTGAGTGCCAAAAAGTAACTGGTTTTCATCAACTATGGTACAGGATTGCGTGCCAATTTTTGATTCAATCAGAAGTAAAACCAAAACCGATCGTGATTCATTCGCACTCGTTTTCCCGCGCTTTGCGCCAGCTACATGTAAGTACCTCGAGTTTTGATTGGCTCACTGGATTGTCTGTGTTCTTTGTGATTGGCTAGAGCGATTACTTTGGTTTTGCTTTTACGATACTCGACTGAAAACCACTCTAATGATGCACATTGCCAAAAATTTAATGCCGAAGACTGTTTACTTACTTACGTGGGTCCCAATTGGTGATTAAACGCCAGAAGCGAATATTTAATTTATCTTACCTGGAACAAGAGCGTATTTTTAAAAAATGGCAGCTGTATGTTGACCATAACGTTCATTGTTCCCCGATGAAAAGGCTTTCAGTAGCGGCAAATAACTACGAACAATTAACGTTTTGCTCAGGTAACACTTTTGCTGAAGCTGGCAAAGTATTATTGTTTGCTTATATTATTTTTCAGGCACACCAATGTGGGTTCTTTTTCATCTTGGACCAATAAAGAACGAGAAAGGCGAAGTGATGTTGTTTCTCGTCACATTAAAAGACATCACAGAATACAAGGATCCTATAGTGGGCACAGGTCATGACATTTACTTCAAACGAAACTATTCTCTCTTTACATAAAGTTTTAAATTCACACGCTTCGTGACGTGACAATCCCCAATTCCCTCCATGAGAAGCGCCTGCAGGGAATCATGGTAGTTGTATTCATCATCTTGGACTGGATATTTGTTTTGATGAATACAACTACCATGATTCTCTGCAGGCGTGCGCCATAGAAGGGACAGGCCATAGGGAACTTAAACAAACCACGGCAGCAAGGGCGACAAAAATTCCACCAAACAAAAGATACAATAAGAAAAACCGTGGCTGTGCACGTGCGTTATAAATCTTTGTACTGTTTCTTAGCCGTATTCTGAAAAACAACCACACGTGAAATGAACAATATTGGCGTATTTTGGAGAATGTGAGTTACGACGGTTAATTTTTTCTATTTCCAGTTGGAATCGATCCCTTACATTACATATTTAGTCCGTCAGTGTACAATTCAGGGAGCAATCGGGCGAGTAATTTCATAATCGGACGAAGGCACAGCGTGAGGCTGATTTGAAATGACGAGCACGATTACTCTCTAAATAGGCGCGCGGAGAACCAATCACGATCGAGAATTTGGTTATATATACGATTAATGATGAAACATGCCTATTCTGTTAATTAAAAACTGTATGCGATGTTTTTAGAACAAACGTGGAAACTGTTGGAAACGTGTAACTCTTCTTTGAAAAAAGACTGTGAGTCTTGATGTATAAATAATGACAAGGCAGGAGGAGTAATCTCATGTACATTTATAATAATATGGCATTTTGGATGGTATAATGATCAGCATACGAGGACAAATTGTTGATACGAAAATATAGTGTTCTCGAGCCCGTCAGTGTGGGCAGGTTGTCAGTGGGAAGGAATATTCACCCTCGCAGTGTCTCTCTGACACACTAACACCTAGTGTGCCACTTATTTGTTCTTTCCACATTTTGACATCATCTGTAACTTATTACTGAACAGACTCACGGCAACATGGAATACATTTGTTAATCTGATGCCTCCAGATCCGTGCATCAGTGTAACATCTTTGTTAGCATCATGGGAAGGATTTGGACGCGACTCCATGACTTTTGGAAATCCTCTGTAGGAAAAAACATGGCGGCTGGTACATTTACCCATAATTCGTAGCGCACGGAAAACTTAACAACGGTCATAAAAACAAACAGAAAAGTTCCAACATCTTCAAACACCATAGCACAGGGACAAATATTGCAAAAATATGTCTTTCCTTGTACTTTATGGGCTGTGTTAGATATTGTAGTAAAATGTCCAGCTGCCATCATTTTTCCTACGGACGATTTGGAGTCTATAACCTCGTATAAAACCCCAGAGAACCAATCCTAAATGAGCTCTATCACGTTCATTGACGTTGGGTATGATCTTGGGGAGTTGAACGCTGATGTGTATGCTTTCTTTGTGCATTTTAGACAATGGAGGACCGAAAGGCTGGGCGCGACTGAATAAAACTCTCACACGACACAAATCAGTTCTTGTCGCATTCAAACAGAAAACATCGACACAGAGAAATGCTCAGCAAATCAGCAGTGTGAGTAGAATTATTTCTTGTTTTAATTTTACACATTTTCTTTCATCAGAAAATAGTCGTGAATTCGAAATAAACAAAATGAGGGTGTGGTGGACTGAAAATAATTGCACGATTTGCAGACGGTAAAACCTTAATGATTTGATAAGACTTACGTGATTATTATGGAAAAAATAATAGTTTCTCATCATCGTTTCCATGGTGACAAGCAGATAGGTCTCGATGGGGGGGGGGGCGGGGGAATTCCTACATTAAAGCGAGGAGACGTCAGACGTTCTAAGAGGAAACCTATCAACTGACGATAGTGGTTGGGATGTGCTCAAATTTTTTTCAATCAGCTCCTGCCAGAATTTCGAATCGTGCAGCTCTCTTTATGTAAATTTTTTCACTTTATTGTCATGTAGATTTTCAGTTAATTAACCCTTTGGATGCCGAAATAAAGTAGAGAAGCAGCCATTGAAACTGTGACACCCTAATCCGTAAGCTCCAGATCTCATGTAATCAAATATATGTTTTCACGTATCGGAGTAATATTTTTCGTGGTGGCTATTAATTTTTTTTCATTTATTATTCCCCTTTTAGCTTTCATTCCGCTCCAATAAAAATAAAAGCAGCACTGCTATAAGCTTTGTGCTCCAAAAAGTAGAAAACGCGATTCGAAAAAAATTATACATTGAAATTTCAGAACCAGAACATAACTAAACAAGGTTTAATCTGTATCACTGTAGATAAAAATCACCTGCTCGAAAATCAGCCATTATAGGCAAGGTTACAGGAAAAAAAAAACCTTAGAGTTGCTACGAAATTGTTGGTGCGACGCTTTTACGGCAAAAAATGCCTTTTCCCGCTGTAAAATGTCATGTTTGCCAAATCTGTTTTCGAGGTTACAAAAAGAGGCAAACAATTTTCAAATTCTCCGTGCCATACTAAAAACGTGCGCTTTTGTGCCTCCGTGCTGTCAGTCAACATTTGGGTAGTTTGAAGCTCTGTAGTTTGACAATTTGTCAAAACAAATTTCAGAGTTTGCTAGCTACCAATGTTTAACATATACAGACCCTTGTAATAATGGTACATTCACGTTTAAAATCGTCAACCTTTTAGTAGAGCTTTGGCTACGAGTGTGGAAAAGGAAGATCTTGCCTGACAAACAATTTTCCGCCAAGTTTTTGTGATTATTTTTAAGTGCTACCTTCCCCAATTCCAATTAATTGCAAGTAGCGCTCTTTCTGCAGTGAACCGATGCACCTGCCCCGGGGTTAACTCTAATTTATTAAGAAATATAATCTCCAGAAAAGGTTATTGAATAGATGTATGAAAACTCAGCATAATTTAAGCCAAAAGTTAAATATTCAAGCGAAAAAACTCGACTTTCCACTGTTGTTTTTTCTCGAAATTAGTTTGTGCGTATTTTACAAGACCTTTTCAACGAAACGGAATTGAAGCATTTCAGATTAGTGTTGTTTGTAGATTTCCTAACTTAAAAGGCGTCCTTGTTTACTCAAGTAATTTTTTGTAATCACTTTGCTCATGTAGAGAAGATTTTTGAATTTCAAAGTAGGGGACGCCCATTTGGTAATTAGAAAAGGTGACAGGCATTCCCAATCAGTTTGGATGAAACACAATTTTCATTACCTCGGTCGACGTGGATTGTCGCAATAAGGTTATTTTTTTCTGCTCGTATGACAACTCGGCAAAACAGAGTCACAACCTCATGTCGTTGGGAGACTGTCGATAAGCAATTTTAAAGGAATATGTCTCGTGTTAAACCTGAAGGAAATGCGACAACTTCCTGTCGACAGAAAGATTCACGGGTGAGTATTTATGAGCATTTATTCCGCGTTCAAATATTAAAACTCAAATAATGTCTGAGTTTTCTACACTGAGACGCAAAAACGTAATTTTACGGGCGACCATTTTTGACAACGCGACGTCCTGTTATTATGTGTTTCATTTTAAGTCGCTTATTCTTGTTGCATTTCAAATTCCAGATCAGTTTTATTATCCCGTCTGGACGACTAAAATTACCAAAAAATTTCAAAGCTTCAATATCGCTACTAAACCGAAAAAAACCTGGATTTATTACAAAATAAACGGAAGTTTTAAAGAAATATTTTTCCATGTTATCTGAAATGAAAACAGGAAAATAATTATAGTAATAATTGTATGTAAGAAAACTTTGCGATACTGGTCTCTCGTCTGCATTAATTGGCGTTCGTTATAAATTGCAAGTAAATCTTCAGCCAAATAACTTACTGTAATGAAAAATTATCATTTTATTTAGAGTCTGAAGAATCCAAGTGTAGAAGTTACGATGTTTGAACGGGGTTCCCTAGAGTTAAATAAGTATACACATGGTTGTTACAACTGTGATTACAATTTTGCTTTCAATAATTTCGCCGGTAGCCTCTGTAAATACTGTTAAAAGCTAGTACGTTTTACCCTGGCAAACACCTTTGTGGTTTAAATGTCTCAACACACCCTTGACAACTCAAAGGTTTTTGCGTCTATTTGTTTCTATGTTGAATAGAGAGAAGAAAGGAAACATTAACTAAACTTTGGTCACTAGTTTCCTTTCTTCTCTTTATTCAACAAAAAGCAAACAAACGTACGCAGAGGAAAAAGATTGAAGATCAGGTTGTCAACTTTCGTTCGGGGGAGGAAAGTTAATAAAAGCTTGATCTTTGATCGCAAATCGTTCGAGCAGCGAGCTTCAGATTAAGTGACTTTAAAGCACGAAACAGCAAAACGAGGAAACTTGCGCGAAAAATGAAATCTTTTTAATTCCTCAAGTCTTCGGATAATGTCAATAGGAAAACCAGGCCTGTCATCTTTGTGATAGCGGTCAGAGTCAAACTGATCTGGGCGGACTTTCCACTCACGGCGAAACCTTTCACGATAAAACTAAACATGAATCGAAATACAGTGGTTCGAATGCGAAAAAATCCGCCACTGAGGAGTTCTTTTTATGCATTTCTCAAACTCATTAATAATTCATCACATTTCCGCAGGAGAAATCATGACCGAGACGATGTTTGGATATCTGATCTTACATTAGCATATACTTTTACGATTTTATTTCTCCAAATTCTCCTCAGTTTTATTTTCGATTGAGAAGTTATATCAAACACAACAGACAGTGTTTAATCACATTTCCAAACACCTCGACGTCCGTTATAACGCTTTCAACTCTCTTCTTGGTGTTTGGAAATGTGGTCAAACACGGTCTTTCGTGTTTGATAATTACGTCTAGATTTCCCCCTGCAATAAGCCAGTCACATCCGTTAGGAAAATATGCAGATTAATTCGTAAAAATAAGCTGAGTCGGAATGCTTTCTGGTCAACAAATAGTTCTCAAAATCTTTTGCCAAGTAACTCAGGCTTATGACAAAAATTCTCTTCTTTGTAAGGTGAATCTTGTGTTAAAACTTTTTCATGATCATTGATTTCAGCTCATGTCCCTGAATGATGAATTATTACCAGACTACAAGCTCGACGTACCACATACTCCACCGAGAGTCATTCTGCACTACACCACCTTCAAAACAACTTGGGACTGGATTATTTTGTTCCTGACACTGTACACCACCATCTCGGTGCCTTTCCTCGTTTGCTTTGCGTTCGAACACAAAGCCGTGTCCATCATTGACCTGTTTGTTGATTGGCTGTTTCTTGCCGACATTGCTTTGAACTTTCACACAACCTATGTAGGTAAGGATGGCGAGGTGATCGATGATCTTAAGATGATACGCTGGAATTATATGCGGAGTTGGTTCTTTTTGGACTTAGTCTCCTCGCTGCCTTATGGCGTCCTAGCTTTTATAACCAAGGATTCGGAAACGGTGAGTTCTTTCAATTTATTTCTCAAGTAACCGACGTATAGTTTTTTTTTTTCAGTTTATCGATACATTGTCAAGCAAACAGGTTATTAGATTAAAGAAAATCATCAGTCAACATCAAATGCGTAAAATGGACGCACGTTAGAGTGGCAAAAAATAAAAATATAAAAAATAACTAACTTTATTTAAGTGTCAAATGTATTCAGCAATGTTATGCTAATTGGGGACACTGTAACTGAATAAAAAAACAAATATTTCAAATAGAACATAAACTACAGTCTACTCCCAATAACTCGAACCTTCAGGGGAAATAGAAAATGGTTCGAGTTATCGGAAGTTCGAGTTATCGAGGGTAAAATTACATAGAAAATGGCCTGAAGGGAAATGAAAATTACTTCGAGAGAGGTTCGAGTTAGCAAGGGTTCGAGTTATCGGGAGTCAACTGTATTAAGAATCCCAACTTGTGGGAGACTGACCAGTTGGCTATTTACACAACGCCGTCGAGGAACTACCGAGAACAGGGACTTCCAGATTTCAAATCCAACGCCCTTACCCACTCGGCCACGCCGCCTCCTGTAGCCTCCGCTGTATATATGACAATCAGTAGGAATGAGCAAAAACCTCATACGATGCGTGACACTGCCGAAAAGTTGTATATAAGGCCAAAATGCTCTGAAAAGTGTCAAATTTATTCTGAAAAACGAAAC
>Ga0126339_10000129_pt1 | contig 30822 bp, 28 predicted proteins | sample OrbTmetagenome_2_FD_92532 | JGI IMG/M metagenome (GOLD analysis project Ga0126339, IMG submission 92532) | Coral microbial communities from Petempiche,Puerto Morelos, Mexico - Orbicella T R C metagenome | ecosystem: Host-associated > Invertebrates > Cnidaria > Coral | place: Petempiche,Puerto...
GCGTCCGCACCGGCCACGGCGCCAAAAACATGGCCGTCGTGCGCCACTTCGCCTTCAACCTCGTGCGCGCCATCTCCGACAAGCGAACCCTCAAGACCCGACGCAAACGGGCCGCCTGGGATCCCAGCTACCTCGCCTCAATCCTCAACATGAACATCCCGTAATCTGGATTCGGAGCCCTGCTGGTGGCGGCAAGCCCCTTGACCGCGCCGAGGGGCTGGCCGAAAGTGCGGCCATGACTCCTCTTGCCGCAGCACCGGGCGTGCCTTGCCATCCCTGGTCGCGGCGGGCATGGGGGCCTGTAGCTCAATTGGTTAGAGCCGACCGCTCATAACGGTCTGGTTGCAGGTTCGAGTCCTGCCGGGCCCACCATTTTTCATTTCTTTTGGCATGCGGGTGGAGATGCCGCCCCTATGGCAGGCCTCGACGTCGCGCCTGGCCCCCGGGCAATGCCGACCCTGCATCCCGAACCCATCACCCCCGGTCCATCACCTTGAGGGCAGCCGTTCTCATGATGGCGGGGCGGCCTTTGATCTGTGAAGTCCGACCTCTTCCGGAGGGGGCGCGGCGCACCGTTTCGAGGAGAGGCGGTGCGCTGCCGACCACAGACGTGGCCGTCAAGCGCGCCCTACGATCAGAGTTGGAGCCATCGGCACGGGCCACCGTGACAGGCCCATCCTGAGAACGGCTGCCTTGGTGGACCATACATTGACGCTGGCGGTTGCATCGTCCTAAACACGGCTGAGGAGCCCGTGCCTCGCGGCTCCGCCGGTTTGAGGGAAACAGGTCCGCCATGGAACAGACCACGCCCGCGACCCCCGACGCGCTGACCCTGGACGACATCGCCGCCGGCGGCAAGGTGGCCCTGGCCCGCGCCCTGGCCGCCCTGGAGAGCCAGCCGGACAGCGCGCCGACCGCCGATCTGCTGAGCGCCGCCCATGCCGCGCCGCGCGCCCACGTGGTGGGCATCACCGGCCCGCCGGGGGTGGGCAAGTCCACCCTGGTGAACAGCCTGATCGCCGCCTGGCGCGAGCGCGGCCAGACCGTGGGCGTGATCGCCGTCGATCCGTCGTCCCGGCGGTCCGGGGGCGCGCTTCTGGGGGACCGCACCCGGCTGCGCCACGATCCCGAGGACCAGGGCGTGTTCGTGCGGTCCATGGCGGCGCGCGACCATCTCGGTGGTCTGGCCGGGCTGACCACGGCGGCCATGGTGCTGATGCGCGCGGTCTACGACATCGTGCTCATCGAGTCCGTGGGTGTCGGGCAGTCGGAGACCGAGATCGTCGGCGTCGCCGATACCGTGGTGTTCTGCGTCCAGCCCGGCTCTGGCGACAGCCTGCAGTTCATGAAGGCCGGCATCGCCGAGATCCCCCATGTGGTGGTGGTCACCAAGGCCGATATGGGCGCCGCCGCCGAGCGCGCCCGCGCCGACGTGACCGGCGCGTTGGGCCTGGCGGTCTCCTGGTCCGACTGGGAGATTCCCGTGCTGAAAGTGTCGGCCAGCCGCCAGCAGGGCCTGGACGAAATGATCGCGGCCATCGATACCCACGCCGCCTGGCTGGACCAGGATGGGCGCCGCCCCGCCACCCGTCAGGCCCAGGCCGAGGGCTGGCTGGTGGAGTTCGTGCGCGAGCGCTTCGGCCGCGAGGGGGTGCGCCGCGCCGGGACGTTGGCGCTGGCCCAGGGGGCGTGCCCGTTCAACCGGCTGGCCGAGATCACGGCAAGGCTGTCCGCCGGAGCGTGAGGATGGCCGGGTCCGTGATCGCCGGGCCGCTGGCCAGCCCGGCCGGCCGCTGGGGCCTGGCGCTTGGGCTGCTGACGCTGCATGTGGCGCTGGCGGCGGGGGCGGCCAGCGGGTTGGCCCGCGACGACCTGGAGACGATGTTCTTCGCCCAGGGCTGGGCCTGGGGCTACGACCCCGAACAACCGCCCTTGTACAACTGGTTGACCCAGGCGCTGACCGACCTGTTCGGGCCGTCGCTGGGCGCCGCCGTGGGCTTGCGTTGGGCGATCATCGCCGGGGGCGTGCTGGCGTTCTACGATGCCGTTCGGCGCATGTCCGGGGGCAAGCGTGTCGCAGGTGATGCCGCCCTGGCGGCGGGCGCGGTGGCGGGCGCGGCGGGGACCGCCCTGCTCGGGTATGAGGCCGCCCTGCACTTTACCCATACGACACTGCTGATCAGCGCCACCGCCGCCGTGTTGTGGGCCGTGACCCGGGTGGCCGAGCGGCCTACGGCGGGCCGGTTTCTGCTGCTGGGCTGTGCGCTCGCCGTGGCCTGTCTCAGCAAGTACACCTTTGCCGTCTTCGGGCTGGCGCTGGCTGTCGCCGCCCTGACGGATCCGCTGTTGCGGTCGCGGCTGCGGGACCGGCGCATCCTGCTTGCCGCGCTGCCGCCGCTGCTGATCCTGCCCGGGCACCTGTGGTGGCGGCTGGGCCAGGACGTGGCGCTGACCGACCGGGTCGCCAGCATCACCAGCCAGGGTCGCGATGTGCCCTTGGCGGTATGGGAGCGTTTGCCGGGGTTGGCCGCCGACGTGATCCTGGACCCCCTTGCGGGCATGGCGCCGCCCCTGGTGTTGATCGCCTTGGTGGCGGTGGTGAGACGCCGCCCGGTTTCTCGCCCGGACCCGCGCCCCCCGGCGGGGCCGGATGTCCGCTGGCCCCGGGTGCTGCTGATCTTCGTCGCGGTGTCCATGCTGCTGACCCTGGCGATCGTGCTGGCCACCGGCGGGCACCGGCTGCGGTATCACTATCTGCTGCCGGCGGCTTTGGTGCTGCCGGCGGTGGGTTTGCTCTGGTTGCGGCCGAGGGCGGTGTCTTGGGCGCCCTGGCGCGCCCGTGCCCTCGGCTGGGGCCTGGCCGGGCTGGCCATGCTGGCCGCGGGCGGGGTGGCGATGGATCGCCTGGTCCGCGAGCCCGCCTCCTGCGGGCGCTGCCTGTCGCTTCTGCCGGTGGCGGCGGCCGCGGACGTGCTCCGCGACGCGGGCTTTGAGGGGCGGGGCACGATCCTCGCCGCCTCCCTGGACTGGGGCGCCAACCTGCGCCGGATGTTCCCCGAGGCGCGCATGCTGGCCCGCGCGCGGTCGGACTGGCGTCCTCCCGAAGACCAGACCACCGGCGGCGCCTGCCTGATCCTGCTGTCCCGCGCCGAGGCCGGCGTCCTGGCTTCGGGGGAGACCCTCGCGGACACGGTGTTCGCCGAGACCGTGGCGCCCCTGGCGGGCATGGCGCCGGAGGCGGTGCCGCTCGATCGGGCGCGGGTGATCGCCCTGCCGTTGACGCGGGCGCCCCTTTTTGCGGACGGGGCGCGTCGCCTGCATCCCTTCGGATTCGTGTGGATCCCGGAGGGGCTCGGGACCTGTGGTTAAACATCGTTCATGGACCCGCCTTCGCTTGGCCTGGGCATTCGGGCGGGTGTAAAACCACCGTCATGAAGACCGGAACCCGTGCCCTGTCGTTCCCGTTTCCGCAGCCCCCGTTCCTGCCCGGCTGGGTGTGGCTGGTGGGCGCGGGGCCGGGCGATCCAGGCTTGTTGACGTTGCACGCGGCCCATGCCCTCTCCTGGGCCGACGTGGTGGTTCATGACGCCCTGGTGAACACGGACGTGCTGCGTCTGGCCCGGCCGGACGCCGAGGTGATCCACGCCGGCAAGCGTGGTGGCAAGCCTTCGGCCAGCCAGCCGGACATCAGCAACCGATTGGTTTCCCTGGCCCAAGAGGGCAAGCGAGTCTTGCGCCTCAAGGGTGGCGATCCGTTCATCTTCGGGCGTGGCGGTGAGGAAGCTCGCGCCCTGGTGGCCGCCGGCGTGCCCTTCCGCGTGGTGCCGGGAATCACCTCCGGCATCGGTGGGCTGGCCTATGCCGGCATTCCGGCGACAACACGCGAGACCAACGCGGCCATTGCCTTCGTCACCGGCCACGCGGCCAGCGGCGCCGTGCCTGACAACGTGGACTGGACGGCCCTGGCCCGCAGTGCCTCGGTGCTGGTCATTTACATGGCGGTCAAGCACCTGGGGACCATTGTCGACAAGCTGGTGGCCGGCGGCCGGTCACCCGAGGAGCCGCTGGCGTTCATCTGCTCGGCCACGACGACCCGACAGCGGGTGGTGGTCTCTACACTTGGCCGGGCGGTGGCCGATCGCGATGCCCAGGGCGTGGAGGCGCCGGCCATCGTGGTGGTGGGCGAGGTGGTGCGCTTGCGGGATCACCTGGGGGCCTGGTGGGATCCGGCCGAACTGCTGGGCGTGGTGCACGACTCGGCGGCGGAGTGACGCCGGGCACGACATCGTTGGCCCATGGCGTCGCGCCCCGATATGACTTCGAGTCGTTCTTATATTTGACAATCGTCATGGACCCGTCATCGTTGAGCGGAGAGGGTTGCGGGGTAATCCCGTGGGGACTCCGAGCGGAACGCGAGGGCGCGTGGTATGAATGCCGAGTCCGAACTGCTGACCATGCTGTGGACCGGGGTCGCCCACTGTCATGTGGTGATCACCGACGAGGGCGGCTTGCTGGCCAGCCTGGCGATCGCCGGGCTGGTGGGGGGCTTTACTCATTGCGCCGGCATGTGCGGACCATTCGTGCTGACCCAGGTCACCACCCGCATGGAAAACCTGCCGGCCGAGCGGATGCGTGAGTGGCATCGCCTGACCGGCGCGGCGCTGGTGCCCTACCACCTGGGGCGAGCGACCACTTACGCCCTGCTGGGGGGCTTCGGCGCCGCGCTGGCGGGCTTGCTGGGCGGCTGGGGTGGCCTGCGATGGCTGTCGGCGGCGCTGCTGGTGCTGGCGGCCGTGCTGTTCGTGGGCTACGCGCTGCCGCGTTTGAAAGTGGCGCTGCCCGGGGGCTCGCGGGTCGAGACCTGGTGGTCGGCGCATGTGAGCCAGGCGGCCGGGGCCTTGTTCCGCGATCCCTCCGGGTGGCGGGGCTATGGCCTGGGGGTGCTGTTGGGCTTCATCCCCTGTGGCCTGCTGTATGGGGCGCTGGCGGCGGCGGCGTCCAGCGGTTCGGCCCTGGCGGGGGCGCTGGCCATGCTGGCCTTCGCCGCCGGCACCGTGCCCAGCCTGATGGCCGTGGGCGTGGCCGGTCACCTGGCGGCGGCGCGCTTCCGTCAGGTGATGGCTTGGGTCGCCCCGGTGCTGATGGTGTTGAATGCCGGGGTGCTGACATATTTGGCGGCGACCCTGGTGGCGTGAGTGTTGTCGTCGCGTGGGACCATCACCCGCCGTCGCTTCGGACGTTTTGGAGGGCCGTATGATGACCGACGAGCCGGAAAGCCTCGTGCTGGCACATCTGTGCTGGATTGGCCAGGACGTGGCGGCGCTTCGCGCTGACATGACCGAGGTAAAAACACGCCTGAGCGAACTGACGCAGATCGTTGTGTCCCAGGGTCGTGCGCAAGTTGGGTTGTACGAGACCAACGCCCGTCTCGACGTGCGTGTGGACCGCGTCGAGGGCCGTCTGGAGCGCATCGAGCGGCGGTTGGAGAGTGTCGACTAAGGTCATCCGAGATGGCCGCGCCCCTGTGCGGTCCTGGCGCGCGGTCTTGGGCCTGTCCCCACGTGAAACGCTAAACGCTCTGAAAGAGGATCCCATGGCCCGTTCTCTGCCGACCATCCTGGGCGCCGTCGCGATTGTGGCTCTTGTGCTGGGGATCGGTCTGCTGCCCCGCCTGGGGGTGTGGTTCGGTCACGACGAGACGGCGACGACGGGCCATGGCGTGACCACCACCCTCACCGGCGAGGCGTCCATCGGCGGCTCTTTCACCCTGGTCAATGGGGCCGGCGAGACGGTGACCGAGTCCTCGTTCCCCGGCCAGTACCTGTTGATGTACTTCGGCTACACCTACTGCCCCGACGTCTGCCCCAGCAGCCTCTACGCCATGTCCCTGGCGCTCGAGGATCTGGAGCCGGCCTTGCTGGACAGAATCCAGCCGCTGTTCATCACCGTGGACCCGGAGCGCGACACCGAAGCGATGGTGGCCGATTACGCGGCCGCCTTCCATCCCAAGCTGATCGGCCTGACCGGCACGTCCGAACAGGTGATGGCCGCCGTCCGGGCCTGGCGGGTGTATGTCGAGACGGTGGACATGCCCGATAGCGCCGTGGGCTATCTGATCGACCACAGCGCGTTCCTGTATCTCATGCGCCCCGATGGCGGCCTGGACGCCTTCTTCCGTCACGGTGATGAGCCGGACGCCATCGCCGCCGGGCTGCGCGCGGCTCTGACCCAGGACGCGAGCGGCTGAGGCTGGTCCTTCACCCGACCGGTTCGACTGGAAATCGGACCGCCGTCACGTTACGGTTTCGTCAAACGCGGATCCGCCCTGTCGACAACGCCGGCCGAGGGCGATGATCGTCCCCCGGTCCAGGATACACACACGAACCCATGCATCGCTTCGCCAATCCCACCCGGTTCCTGCGCATTGCCAATGCCATCCTGCCCTGGAGCGCCGCCGTCATGGTGATCGCCCTGGCGGTGGGGCTGACCTATGGCTTGGTGCTGTCGCCGCCCGACTACCAGCAGGGCGAGACGGTGCGCATCATGTACGTGCATGTGCCCTCCTCCTGGATGGCGCTGTTCGTTTACACCGCCATGGCCGTCGCCAGCTTCGTCTATCTGGTGTGGAAGCACCCGGTGGCTGATTTGGCTGCCCGGTCCTCGGCGGCGGCGGGCGCGGCCTTCACGGTGATCTCCCTGAGCACCGGCGCCCTCTGGGGCAAGCCCATGTGGGGCGCCTGGTGGGTCTGGGACGCGCGCCTGACGTCCATGCTGATCCTGCTGTTCCTGTATCTGGGCTACATGGCGCTGGCCAACGCCTTCGATGATCGACAGCGCGGATCCAAGGCGGCGGCGGTGTTGGCCTTGGTGGGCTGGGTGAACATTCCCATCATCAAGTTCTCGGTGGACTGGTGGAACACCCTGCACCAACCGGCGAGCGTCAACCCCGTGGGGGAAAGCGGCATCGCCATCGATGGCTCCATGCTGGTGCCGCTGTTCGCCATGGCCATCGCCTTCAAGGCGTATTACGTGACCACCCTGCTCATGGGCATTCGCCGCGAGATCGCCGCCGCCAAGGTGCGCACGCTGCGGCTGGCCGAGGTGCAAGGGTGACTCCTAGGGTAACTCCCTGGGGTGAGCGAAGAGGTATCCCGTGGATCAGTTGATCGCGTTTCTTGAGATGGGTGGCTATGCGGGCTTCGTCTGGCCGTCCTATGGGATCGCCGCCGTGGTGATGGGGGGGCTGTTCATCGCCGTGTGGCGCGGCCTGCGTCACGACGAGCGCCTGCTGGCGCGCTTGCAGGCCGCCACCGGTGGCCGCCGCCGCACTGGCGCGGCCGAGGCATCCGGATCGGGGGGGATCGATTCGGACCGCGCGAGGGTGGCGCAGCACGTCGCCGCGCGCGCGACCCCCGACAACGGAGGCCCAGCGTGACCCGCAAGAAACGGCGTCTTTACTTCGTCAGCCTGGGCCTTCTGGCCCTGGGCGCGGCCACCGCTCTGGTCCTGAGCGCCGTCAGCGATAGCCTGCTTTACTTCTACAGTCCGACCGACCTGCAAGAGCGACCGGTGGCCGACGGCCAGCGCTTCCGCCTGGGTGGTCTGGTGGAGGAGGGCAGCGTGGACAAGGATGGCGAGACGGTGCGCTTCGTGGTGACCGATCTGGTGCACACGGTGCCCGTGGTCTACACCGGTATCCTGCCCGACCTGTTCCGCGAGGGGCAGGGGGTGGTCACCGAGGGCCGCCTTGGTCCGGCCGGAGTGTTCCAGGCCGCCAACGTGCTGGCCAAGCACGACGAAACCTACATGCCGCCGGAAGTGGCCGATGCCCTTAAGGAGAGCGGCTATTGGGAGGAGGGCGTGGACGGCGCGGCGGACGCGGCTCGGGGTGCCCCGGGTGTTTCGCGGTGATCGCGCCGTATTCTGACCCCGCCACCGGTTTCTACGCGCCGGTCTCGCGGCGCCGGGGCCGATGGGCCAGCGTGAGCGCGGAGACGGATGGACACGAGCGGGCGCGTGGGCCGGTGGGAGGCGCCAGGCGCCGGGGACGCTCACCCGAGTTTCTCAGCGGGAGGAGTCCGGAATGATCCCCGAGATCGGACATTTCGCCTTGGTGTTGGCCCTGGGTGTGGCGGTCGTTCAGGCGACCGTGCCCCTGATCGGCGCCCAGCGCGGTAACCTGGCCTGGATGGAGGTTGCGCGGCCGGCCTCGGTCGCCTTGATGCTGTGTATCGGCGTCGCGTTCGCCGCCCTGACCCACAGCTACATCGTGTCCGATTTCTCGGTCACCAACGTGTTCATGAATTCCCATACCGACAAGCCGATGCTCTACAAGATCAGCGGCGTCTGGGGGAATCATGAGGGCTCGCTGCTGCTGTGGATCCTGATCCTGGCTGTGTTCAGCCTGGCCGTGTCCGTGTTCGGGGGCAATCTGCCGCCGGCGTTGCGCGCCCGGGCGCTGGCCGTGCAGGCGATGATCACCACGGGCTTCCTGCTGTTCATCCTGTTCACCTCCAACCCCTTCGCGCGCCTGGATCCGGCGCCCCTGGACGGGCGCGGGCTGAACCCGCTGTTGCAGGACCCGGGGCTGGCCTTCCATCCGCCCATGCTCTACCTGGGCTATGTGGGCTTCTCCATGGCCTTCTCGTTCGCCATCGCCGCGCTCATCGAGGGGCGGGTGGACGCCGCCTGGGCGCGCTGGGTGCGGCCCTGGACCCTGATCGCCTGGGTGTTCCTGACCTTCGGGATCGCGCTGGGAAGCTGGTGGGCCTACTACGAACTGGGCTGGGGCGGCTATTGGTACTGGGATCCGGTGGAGAACGCCTCCTTCATCCCTTGGCTGGCGGGGACGGCGCTGTTGCATTCGGCCATCGTGGTGGAGAAACGCGACACCCTGAAAAGCTGGACCATCCTGCTGGCCATCGTCACCTTCTCCCTGTCGCTGCTGGGCACGTTCCTGGTGCGCTCGGGGGTGATCACCTCGGTGCACGCTTTCGCCACCGACCCAACGCGCGGCGTGTTCATCTTGCTGCTGCTGGCCATCACCGTGGTCGGCTCGTTCAGCCTGTACGCCTGGCGGGCCCCGCAAATGAAGGCCGGCGGGGTGTTCGCGCCGGTCTCCCGCGAGGGCACCTTGCTGTTGAACAACGTGCTCTTGAGCACCGCCTCGGCCACCGTGCTTCTGGGCACGCTCTACCCGTTGTTCGCCGATGCTTTGCAGTTGGGCAAGGTGTCGGTGGGGCCACCGTTCTTCAATTCGGTGTTCGTGCCGTTGATGACGCCCATGCTGATCCTCATGGGGATCGGTCCCATGCTGGCCTGGAAACGGGGCGATGCCCTGGGCGCGGTGCGCCGCCTGTGGTCCGCCCTGGTGGCGACGGCGGTGGTCATCGTCGGCATCTGGGTGCTGGCCGGCGGATCGGTGGTGGACGCCGGGGCGGCCCTGGGCATGGGGGTCGGGGCCTGGCTGTTGCTGGCCACGCTGGTGGAATGGGCGGAGCGCGTGCGTCTGTTCCGGGAGCCGCCCCGCGACAGCCTGCGGCGCGCCGTCACCCTGCCGCGATCGGCTTACGGCATGACCGTGGCTCACGTGGGAACGGCGCTGCTGGCCATGGGTATCGTCGGCAACGCTGCCTGGAAAAGCGAGAGCGTCCAGGTCATGCGTCCCGGCGAGACCCTGCCCATCGGAACCCGCACCCTGACGTTCGAGGGCGCCGAGCGCCTGCCCGGCCCCAACTACGACGCCATTCGCGGGCGCTTCCGGCTGGTCGATGGCGACGGCCATACCGTCGCCATCATGGCGCCCGAAAAACGGCAGTACACCAGCCCGCCCATGGGGACCACCGAGGCGGCGATTCATACCACCGGGGTGCACGATTACTATGCGGTGATCGGCGACCCGTCACCCGGTGACGGACAGGGTGCGTTCGTCACGCGGTTCTACTACGAGCCGTTCGTGCCCTTGCTGTGGTATGGCGCGCTGCTGATGGGCCTGGGGGGGCTGGTGTCGTTGAGCGACCGGCGCCACCGGGTGGGCGTGCCCCGGCGCGCCCGCGCCGCTGGCGGTGCCGCGCCCGCCACGCCCGCCTCCGCCGAGGCACCGGCGCGGGCCTGATCGCGTTTCCCCTGTCGTGTCGGTCATAACGCTGTCCTTGACGGAGCCTGGTGCTATCATGACCCGCAAGATCGTGTTCTTTCTGCCCTTGCTGGTAGTGGCCGTGCTGTTGGGGTTCTTCGTCGTCGGCCTGCAGATGGACCCGCGCCGTCTGCCCTCGGTGCTTGAAGACCGGCCGATGCCAGAGTTCGCCCTCGCCGGTCTGCCCGGCCGCGCGGCGCCGTTGACCGACAAGGCCCAGTTGACCGGCGAGGTGGCCCTGGTCAACTTCTTCGGCTCCTGGTGCGTGGCATGCGTTCAGGAACACCCCATGCTGAACCGCATCCAGGCCGAAAAGGTGGCGCCGCTCCATGGCATCGCCTTCCAGGACCAGCCCCAGGCCACCTTGCGCTTCCTCGCCCGCCATGGAGACCCGTATGATCGGGTCGGATATGACACCACCAACCGCATCGCCATCGAATTCGGCGTCACCGGCGCGCCCGAGACCTTTGTCATCGACAGGGACGGGGTGATCCGCCACAAGCACGTCGGACCGATTACCGAGGACGACTGGGTCAATACCCTGCGTCCGCTGATCGAGGATTTGCAAGAAGGATGAGACGGGGACCCTCTCCCTCCGCCAAGCCCTGGCGTGTCACGGCTGCTGTGCTCCTGGTGGGCGCATGGCTTGGGGGCGCGCCGTCGTCATGGGCGGTCGAGCCCGATGAAATGCTCGACGACCCGACGCTGGAGCAGCGCGCCCGGGACATTAGCGCCGACCTGCGGTGCGTCGTGTGCCAGAACGAAAGCATTGACGAGTCCAATGCCGACATGGCGCGCGACATGCGAATCCTGGTGCGGGACCGGCTGCTGGCCGGCGACAGCAACGCCGACGTCAAGCAGTACCTGGTGGACCGCTATGGCGACTTTGTGCTGCTGACGCCGCCCTTCAAACCGAGCACCTGGCTGCTGTGGCTCAGTCCGGCGTTGATCCTGGCCGGTGGAGCGGCCGCGGCCTGGGCGTTCTATCGTCGCCGGGACACCGAGGCGCCGGCCGCCCCGGCACCGCTGAGCGCCGACGAACAGGCTCGCCTGCGGGCCCTGCTGACCGAGTCCGACGGTGTCGGCGGGACCGACCGCGCCGATCCGGGAGGGCGCGCATGATCCTCCTTTGGCTCATCGTGGCCGTGATGACCGTTGTGGTTCTGGTCCTGCTGGTGTGGCCGTTGTTGCGTGACGACAGCGAGGCCCCGCCGGATCGCGCGACCTATGACCTGACCGTCTACCGGGATCAGTTGGCGGAGATCGACCGGGATGTGACGCGGGGCCTGTTGAGCCCCGAACAGGCCGACGCGGCCCGCCTGGAGATCCAGCGGCGCATGCTGGCGGTGTCCGGCGCCGAAACGGGGACCCGGGGCGATGTCGCCGGTTTCGCCGCCAAGGTCGCCGTCGCGGCAAGCCGCCGGCCCGTGGCCTCGCTGGGCGAGGCCGTGGACGTGGTGCGCGGGGCGCTGCGGCGCGCGTGGGCTCAAGGCCCCTGGGGTCTTGCGACCTTGGCCGGAATCGGTGCCGTGCTGCCCGTCGGGGCTCTGGCCATCTACTTGATCCTGGGATCTCCCGGGCTGCCCGCGCAGCCCCATGCCGAACGCATCGCCCGGGAGGAGCAGCGCCTGATGGCCAGCCTGCCGCCGGTGCTGCGCGAGACAATCGCCAACCTCAGCGCCGACGTGGAGGCGGATCCCGAGAACGCGCGCCTGTGGATGCGCCTGGGTCGCGCCCATCGCGCCGCCGAGCAACACGACAAGGCGGTGGACGCGCTGGAGAACGCCCGCACCTTGAGTGCGGCGGGGGGCATGGCGATCGGCGAAAGGGGGACGCTTCTGGCCGACTTGGCTGAATCGTTGATCATGACGCACGACGGTTTGATCACCGATCGCATCCGCGCGCTGTTCCTGGAGACCCTGGCGGTGACGCCGGGCGATCCGCGCGCTCGGTTTTACATGGGCATGGCCGCCATTCAGGCCGGCGAGCCGGTGACCGCGCTGGCCATCTGGCGCGATCTGGCGGACACCTCGGCGCCCGAGGACTCCTGGATGCCCATGCTGCGCCAGAACATGGGCATGGTCGCGCAGGAGCATGGCATTGTCCCGGCCAGCGTCGAGCCGTTGCATCCGCTGCGTATCGAGGCCGGGGAGACCGTCACGCGGCGTGATGTGCCCGCGCCCGAGTCTGCGCCCGGCGCCGCCGCTGGAGACCGGTTGCGCACAGAGGCCGACGCCGCGCGCGAGCCCGGGCAGGGCTTCAGCGTCGAGGAACAGGCCATGATCAAGGGCATGGTCGAGGGGCTGGCCGCGCGTCTGGACGACAACCCCGATGACGCCGAGGGCTGGCAGCAACTGGCGCGCTCTTACCGCGTGCTGGGGCGTCTGGACGAGTCCGCCGAGGCCATGGGCCGCGCCGCCGCCTTGCGGCCCGATGACGTGGCGGTGCTGTCCGCCCAGGCCGAGGCGTTGATCGCCGCTGCCCGGTCACGCGGCGCCAAGGAACCGCCGGACGCGGTCTACGCCGTCTATGCGGCCATCCTGGAGCACCAGCCGGACAATCCCAACGCGCTGTACTTCGTCGGCCGCGCCGCCGCCGAATCGGGCGACGCTGGCCGGGCGCGCGACCTGTGGAGCCGCCTGCTGGAGCGGATCCCGCCGGACGAGCCGGCGCATGCCTCGCTGCGTCAGCAACTGGAGGCGCTGCCGGCGTCCGACGCACCCGCCGAGCCGGAGGGTGCCACCGCCGATCCCTAACTGTTGTTGTCCAAGGTGTTGCCTGCCCTTCTCGGGTGGAGGGTCGTGATCCGCCCGCTGGAAAGGATCCGCCACTATGACCGCGTCATCATCCCGTCCCGCCGCCGCCGTCATCGATCCCCTGGCCGCGCCTCTGCTCGCGCCCGAGGGGGAACGTCTGGGCGTGATGCTCTGCGGCCATGGCAGCCGCGACGAGGCGGCGGTGGTCGAGTTCTCCCGCCTGGCCGCGCACCTGCGCGACCGCTTGCCCGAGCATGTGGTGGAAAGCGGCTTCCTCGAGTTCGCCCGGCCCATCATTCGCGATGGACTGGACGCGCTGAAGGCGGCGGGTGTCACGCGCGTCCTGGCGGTGCCCGGCATGTTGTTCGCCGCCGGGCACGTGAAGAACGACCTGCCGTGGGAGGTGAACAGCTTCGCGGCCGCCAACCCGGACCTGTCGGTCACCTTCGGGCGCGAACTGGGCATCGATCCGAAGCTGCTGAAGGCGGCCCGGGCGCGCATCGAGGAGGCCGAGGCCACCGCCCCCACCGCCGTGGAGCGGGCCCAGACCTTGCTGATGGTGGTCGGGCGCGGCACCAACGACCCCGACGCCAACTCCAACATCAGCAAGGTGGCGCGCATGCTGTGGGAGGGCATGGGCTTCGGCTGGGCCGAAGTGGCCTTCTCCGGGGTGACCACTCCGCTGGTGGACGCCGGCTTGCGGCACGCCGTGCGGCTGGGCTATCGCCGCATCATCGTGTTTCCCTACTTTCTGTTCACCGGCATCCTGGTGCGACGCATCTACGACTGGGCCGATCAGGCCGCCGCCGCCCATCCCGAGGTGGAGATTCTCAAGGCGTCCTACCTCAACGACCATCCGCTGGTGATCGACAGCTTCGTCGACCGGGTGGCCGACATCGTGGCCGGCGAGACGGCCATGAACTGTCAGCTCTGCAAGTACCGGGAGCAAGTGATCGGCTTCGAGGAGTCGGTGGGCGCGGTCCAGGCCGGGCATCATCACCATGTCCGTGGTATCGGCACCGATGGCGCTCACGGGCATCACCACCACCATGATCATGGTCACGCCCATGGTGCCGCTCGGGGGCATGACCACGCGCACGCCCATGCCCCTCCCGAAAACGGATCATAGGTCCCCCCGCATCCACATCCGCGTTCGCGTCGGTCGCGCCACGCGGGGTCATGATCCGTTGCGGGAACGATTGTCCCGTCGTACGCTACTCCTCGTTTCTCTGTCACGGAGTTGCCATGAGCCGAAAGGCTTCTCCGGTGTTCGTGGTCCTGAATCAGATAGGACTGGACACCGCTCGCCGCGTCGCCGAGGCGCTGCCAGGCGCCGAGGTCCATGGCCTGATGGGGCGTGCACGGGGCGCCGATGCCGTCTTCACGGGCACCAGCAGCCATTTGCGGTCCCTGTTTCGCTCTGGCCGGGCCATTGTTGGCGTCTGCGCCAGCGGGATCGTCATTCGTGCCCTCGCGCCGTTCCTGGCTGACAAATGGGCGGAGCCGCCGGTGCTGGCCTTGGCCGCCGACGGGTCGGCCGTGGTGCCGTTGCTGGGGGGGCATCATGGGGCCAATGAACTGGCGACGCGGATCGCCGACGTCCTCGGCATCCAGGCCAGCATCACCACGGCGGGCGAGATCACCGGCGGGCATCCGCTGGATTCCGTGCCCGAGGGCTGGCGGTTGGTGACGCCGGAAACCGTGCGGGGGGTCATGGCGGCGCTGATCGACGGCCGACCGGTGGACCTGGAGACCGGCGATCTCGACGCCGGCTTGCTTGGCTGGTTGACCGAGGACAGTGACGGCTTCCGGCGGGCGCCGCAGGATGCGGCCACCGTCGACGGTGTGCCGGCCTTTGGGCCGCGTGTGCGGATCAGTGACAGCGCAGACACGGGGGCGGATACGGGGGCGGCTGGCGAAACGGTGCTGTTGCGGCCGCCGACGCTGGCCGTGGGTGTCGGCTGCGAACGCGGCTGCGCGCCGGGCGAGGTGGAGAACCTGGTGCGCGAGTCGCTGGCCCATGCCGGCCTGTCGTCCCAGTCGGTGGCCTGCGTGGTGTCCATTGACCTGAAGGCCGATGAACCGGCGGTGCTGGCCCTGGGTGACGCCTTGCAGGTTCCGGTGCGTTTTCTGGATGCCGAAACGTTGGAGCGGGAAACGCCGCGTCTCGCCAATCCGTCCGAGATCGTGTTTCGGGAGGTCGGGTGCCACGGCGTGGCCGAGGCCGCCGCGTTGGCCGCCGCCGGCTCCGGTGGCATGCTGGCTCAGCCGAAACGCAAGAGCCTGCATGCGACCTGCGCCATCGCCCGGAGCGTCACCGGCATCCGGGGGGACCGCGTGGGGCGGCCGCGTGGGCGCTTGTGGGTGGTGGGCATCGGTCCGGGGGCCGCCGGATGGCGCACGCCCGAGGCCAGCGCCGCCGTGGCCGCCGCGACCGACCTGGTGGGCTATCGTCTGTATCTGGACCTGTTGGGCGAGGTCCGCGTCGGCAAGGCGCGCCATGCCACCGACCTGGGCGCCGAGGCCGAGCGGGTGACCACCGCCCTGGATCTGGCCGCGCGAGGCCGCGACGTCGTGCTGGTGTCGTCCGGGGATGCCGGCATTTATGCCCTGGCCTCGCTGGTGTTCGAGACCCTGGAGCATACGCCCGAGCGGGCCGACTGGCGCCGGGTGGACATCGCCGTCTGCCCCGGGGTGTCGGCCATGCAGGCCGCCGCCGCCCGGGTCGGGGCGCCGCTGGGGCATGATTTCTGCGCGATTTCCCTGTCCGACCTGCTGACGCCGCGCGCGGTGATCGAGCGGCGGGTGCAGGCCGCCGCCGAGGGGGATTTCGTGATCGCGCTCTACAATCCCATGTCCAAGCGGCGGCGCGACCTGCTGCCCTGGACCCGGGCGCGGCTGCTGGAACATCGCCCGGCCGACACGCCGGTGGTCGTCGCGCGCGAGTTGGGCCGGCCGGGCGAATCGGTGACGCTCACCACGCTGGCCGATCTCGATCCGGAGACGGTGGACATGCTGACCGTGGTTCTGGTCGGCTCATCGGAGACCCGGCGCTTCGGCGACTCCGTGTACACGCCCCGGGGCTATGGGCGCGAGGCCCGGGCGGAGGATAACCCGGGGCCCGTCCCCGAGAGCGCGCCCGCGACCGGCCCGGCGGCCGACGATGGTCCCGATCGAGGGTATCGATCGGTCGAGGGCCGAGAGGATTCTGTCTCTTGACCGTGCACTTCATTGGGGCCGGCCCTGGTGCCCCCGACCTGATCACGCTTCGTGGATTGCGTCTGATCCAGCGGTGCCCGGTGATTCTTTATGCCGGATCGCTGGTGCCGCGCGCGGTGCTGGCGGAAGCCGATCCGGCGGCCACGGTGATCGACACCGCGCCCCTGCATCTGGATCAGATCGTCGAGCACATCCAGGCCGCCCACGCCGCTGATCATGAGGTGGCCCGGGTGCACTCCGGCGACCCCAGCCTGTATGGCGCCATCGGCGAGCAGATCCGGCGCCTCGACGTCCTGGGCATCCCCTGGGCGATCGTTCCCGGCGTGCCGGCCTTCGCCGCCGCCGCCGCCACCCTGGGCCGGGAGTTGACCCTGCCGACCGTGGCGCAGACGGTGATTCTGACGCGCACGTCCACCCGCGCCTCGGCCATGCCGCAGGGCGAGGACCTGGAGACCCTCGGGCGCTCGGGGGCGACCCTGGCCATTCACCTGTCGGTGGCCAACCTGGCGGCGGTGGTGCGCGATCTGGAACCGCTGTATGGCGCCGACTGCCCGGCGGCGGTGGTGTACCGTGCCAGTTGGCCGGACGAGCAGGTGGTGCGCGGCACCCTGGCCACCATCCGTGACCAGGTGAAGGCGGCGGGCTTCACGCGCACCGCGCTGATCCTGGTCGGGCGGGTGCTGGACCCCACGGCCTTCCCCGACAGCGCGCTCTACGCCGCGCACCATCATCATGTCCTGCGTCCCCGCGCGGAGGGTGCGGGTGGCGGCGGCGATGGCGCCCGCGGCTACATCCAGAAGTAATCCAGATCCGGGAAGGCGGTCCGGTAAAGGGGCCCGGCCGTGGTCTCCAGGCACCGCGCCGGCGGTGCAGCCGGGTCGCGCAGGAAGCTCAGCATCGCCCACTCGCCGCAGGCATGACCGAAGGTGGCCGCGTGACCGCCGTTCTTCAGCACGCCGTGATGGGCGCGGGGTAAGGTGCGCATGGCTTCGTCGGCCCACTGGGGCGGCGTGGCCGGGTCGAAGGCGCCGCTGAGCAGCAGCGTCGGCACGTCCGCCGTCACCGGGACCGGCCGCTTGACCGCCCAGGGCGCCGCCGCCTGACCGTCCAGCCAGTCGACGCAGAGCACATCGACCAGAGGCATGGCCGCCGCGTCGGCCCAGGGATGGTCGCGGCGGTCTTCCTTGACCCGGCGTGGGTCGGCCATGGCCCAATCTTCCGTGCAACTCAACTGAATGTAGACAGCCTCCGAGGCGTTGTCGTCGGCCAGCAGTTCCGGCCAGGCGGCCAGGGCTTCCAGCACGTCCGGGTTGTCGCGGCTGAGGTGATGCAGCAGGGACGGAATGTGCGGGATGGCCTCGTGATCATACAGGGCCAGCAACAGGGCGATGACGATGACACGGTCGTCGACCACCAGGTCCGGACCGCGATCCATGGGGTAGCGGTAGGGGGTACGGCCATAGCGGGCCAGGGTGCGGTGGAAGGTGGCCTCCAGGTCGGGAAAGGCCGTGGCGCAGGCGTCCTGGGCGCGACAGCCGGCGAACACCTGGTCGAGCGCGGCGCGGAAACGGGCGCGATCGGTTTCCATGCCGGCCACGGTTGGGGGGTAGACGCCGTCCAGAACGGCGGCCCGGACCCGCTCCGGTGCCCGGCGCATCATCTCAAGGGCGACCCGGCTGCCATAGGACACGCCCCATAGGTCCACGGCGCGCACCCCCAAGGCATCGGCTACCGCCAGGGCATCGGCGGCCATCGCGGGACTGGCGTACAGGCTGAGGTCGATACCGCCGTCGCGCAACCGGGCGCGGCAGGTCAGGTGCGCGGCGGCATCGCGGCGTCGCGCCTGGGCCAGGTCGCCGGGGATGATGCTCTCGTCGTCGGCCAGCGCCTCCACCTCGGGGCATTCCAGGCTGGGCCAGGACTCGCCGATGCCGCGTCCGTCGAACAGGATGACGTCGCGATCGCGGCGCAGGCGGCGGGTGTGCTCCATCCAGAACGTCATGATCTCGGCGTCGTCGGTGGGGCCCAGGGTCATGTCGCCGGGGCCGCCGTCCAGGAACAGCACGGGTTCGGGCGCCGGATCGGGCCGCCAGGCGTGCAACACCGCCACCGGCAGGCGCAGCCGGCCGCGTGTCGGGTCATTGGGATCAATGGCGGTGGTCACCATGCCGCAGGTGGCACGGTCTCGCGCGGGCACCGGGGCCGGGCACGGCGCGCGTTCGAAGGCGGGGGTGGCCTGGGCGGGATCCCAGGCGTGGGCCGCGCTCGACGCGGCGGTGATCGACAGGGCAAGCGCCAGGCACCCCAGGATCGCGGGATGGCCATGGCGCTGGGCGATCGGAGCGACGGCAACCGGCATGACGGACCTCTGGCACGCGACGGAACGGGCGGCGGCCGGTCTACCGGTCCCACACTTTCCTGGTGGTCACGTCTGGCCGCACCCCTCGTGACCCGGCGCCGCCGATCAGGACGAGGACGACGGGGTCACGTCCACCAGATCGGCCGCTCCCGGATCGTCGTCATTCCGGGCGGTCAGGGCCGGGGCGCCGGCATCGCGCACATCGCGGACGGCGGGTTCCTCGCCACGCCGGTACAGGGTGATGCCGATGGCCAGGCCACCCGGTCCCGCTGGATCCCCGATCATCACGTGCACGGGTCCCTCGTCACGCTCCAGTGCGTCGCGCATCTCCCGGGCTACCTTGCCAGCGTCCCGGACGACCTGGGCAACCTGGGTGCTGACCGTCATGGGGGCGGCGAAGGGCAGCATGGCCAGTGACATCATGGTTTGGGCCGGATGGGCGACGGACGGGCCGGCGGTATCGTCTGCCGAGTCGCCGGCCGGTCCGGAGCGCGTGCCGGCGAACGGGAAAAACATCGAAAACGGACCCGCGAAGGGGACCAGGAAGGGCACCGGCGGGACGAAGGCGAAGGGGAAGAACGGGAAGACGGGAAACATGGAGCGGGATCTCCTCGTGCCCGGTTGCGCCCGGTCGCGCTCGGCGTCGCCCGGAACCGGGAACGGCCGGCGCGTGGGTGCATCCGCGACCTCAGGGCTCCGTGCCACCGTGCGCCACCCGGCCGATCCTGTCCAGAAACAAATGCGGTCCGGCCCGCCCTGTTTCGTGTGATGTGGGCGGGCCTCGTCATCATGGGGCAATCCCATGACACTCCGGGGAAATTCCCGCCACAAGGGGGTGACCCAGACGGTCTGTTGCCGCTATGATAAAAATGTGGACGCTTGAAAACCCGTTTCGTCGGGGATCCCGTCATGGCCTTGACACGGGGTTCCTTTTCTTTGCGCTGTTGACCGCTCCGGCCGCGCAGCACCGCTCCGGCCCGTCCCGCCGCCATGCCCGAACAGGACGCCGGACCCGCCAGCAGGAGGGGACATGCCCGTTGCCACTCGTGAGCCGCCATCGACCTTGCCATGGGCAGGGCAGAACCTCTCGGCCATTATCTGCGACCTGGACGGCGTGATCACCGACACCGCCGCCGTGCATGCCACCGCGTGGAAGGAGTTGTTCGACGGCTACCTGCGCGCCCGCGCCGCGCGGGACGGGGCGCCGTTCGTGCCGTTCACCGAGGCCGATTACCTTGCCCATGTGGACGGCAAGCCCCGCTATGACGGGGTGCGGGACTTTCTGGCGGCGCGCGGGGTCGTCCTGGCCGACGGCGATCCCGAGGACGCGCCGGATGAGGAAACGGTCTGCGGCCTGGGCAATCGCAAGAACATGGCGTTCAACGAGGTGATCGCCCGCGACGGGGTGACCGTGTTCGACGGCGCCGTGGCCCTGGTGCGCGGCTTGGCCCGGGCTGGCTGGCGGACCGCGGTGGTCTCTTCGTCCAAGAATTGCGGGCCGGTGCTGGAGCGGGCGGGCCTGACGGACCTGTTCGAGGTGATGGTCGACGGGCTGTACGCCGCCGACGCCGGTCTGCCCGGCAAGCCGGCGCCCGACACGTTCCTCGAGGCCGCGCGCCTCATCGAGGTGGATCCAGCGCGTTCGGTGATGGTGGAGGACGCCGTTGTCGGCGTGCAGGCCGGGCGCGACGGTGGTTTCGGCGTGGTCGTGGGCATTGATCGCGGTGCCGGGGCCGATGCCCTGCGCGACAATGGCGCCCATATCGTGGTGAAGGATCTGGGAGAGCTGCTTCGTGACGACTGAGCCCCGCCTGAGCAACGTGCGTGAACTGCCGCACGCGTTGGACGGTTTCGACACCCTTCGCGCGGCCCTGGACGGGGCGGTGCCGGCCATTTTTCTCGATTACGATGGCACCCTGACCCCCATCGTCGACCGCCCCGAGAACGCCATCCTGTCGGCCGAGGGCCGGGCGGTGGTGGATACGCTGGCCCGGCGTCTGCCGGTGGCCGTGGTCAGCGGCCGCGACCGGCCCGACGTGGAGGCGCTGGTGGGCATCGACAGCCTGACCTTCGCCGGCAGCCATGGCTTCGACATCCGTACCCCCGAGGCGGGTGTGCTGGCGCTGGAGGGCATCGGCGACCACACGGCGCTGATGGACCAGGTCGAACGCTTGCTCAAGACGGGCCTGGACCCCATTGATGGTGCCCTGGTGGAGCGCAAGCGCTTCTCGGTGGCCGCGCACTATCGCCTGGTGGCCGACGCCCATTACCCGACCTTCCGCGCCGTTCTCGACCGGTTGCTCGAGACCGTGCCGGGGCTCAAGGAAAAACCTGGCAAGAAGGTCTTCGAGATTCAGCCCGACATCGACTGGGACAAGGGCAAGGCGGTGGCGCATCTGCTGTCCACCCTGAAGCTGGACGATGCCGGGCACCGGCCCATGTTCTTCGGCGACGACGTGACCGACGAGGACGCCTTCCGCGCCTTGCAGGGCTTGGGAGGCGTGGGAATCCTTGCGGCGCCGGCCAGCGACGGCGACGATGGCCGGATGTCGGCGGCCGACTTCCGTGTGGATGATCCCGACCAGGTGTTGGAGGTGTTGCGCCGCCTGACGCCCTGACGCCCTGACGGTCTGATCCGGTCGCGACCATGGGACGGTGGGGCGATCGGGGATCGACGGTCGCTCTCAGCTTTTCAAGCCTTGCCATTGCCAGGCGTGACGCGACGACGCGATCCAAGACCAAGGGCCGTGGCTTCCGCCAAGGATTGCTTTGCGGCTATCTTGCGATGATGGCTTGCAGGGCCCTGTTTTTCCGGATGTATGTCTCCCCGTTTCGGGCCGTTGTTGTTGCCGCGCCGGGCCTGTCTGGTCGCGCGCCCCCGCCAAACTGGAAAGGAATGCCGTCCATGACCGATTGGTCCCTGGTCTACGACCGCTTCGACCCCGAACGGCAGGGCTTGAGGGAGGCCCTGTGCGCCACCGGCAACGGCTATTTCGTCAGCCGGGGCGCGTTCTGCTGGGTGATGGCCGACAAGGCCCATTACCCGGCGACCTACCTCTCGGGCGGCTACAACCGGGCGCCGACCGAGGTGGCTGGCCGGGTGATCGAGAACGAGGACCTGGTCAACCTGCCCAACTGGTCGGCGCTGACCTTCCGCATTGTCGACGGCGACTGGTTCAACATCCAGGCGGTCGAGGTGCTGTCGTTCCAGCAGTCCCTGGACCTGTTCCGGGGCGTGCTGGAGGTCACCGTGCGCTTCCGCGACAAGGCCGGACGCGAAAGCACCCTGGTCACCCGACGCCTGGTCAGCATGGCCGACATGCACCTAGCCGGCATCGAACTGTCGCTGACCGCCCACAACTGGTCTGGCCCGGTGCAGGTGCGGTCGGCCCTGGACGGGCGCGTCATCAACGCCGGGGTGAAGCGCTACCGGGACCTCAACAGCTCTCACCTGACGCCCTTGGCCGCCGGCACCTACCAGGCGCGCGACGGTGGGGAGGCACTGTTGCATCTGATGGTCGAGACCAAGCAGTCCCGTCTGCGCGTGGCCCAGGCGGCGCGCACGCGGGTGGTCTCCAATCCCCATGCCTTCGAGGCCCGGGCCGAGAGCGTGCATGAGGAAGGCTACGTGCAGCAGGATATCCACTGCGCGGTCGGCCACGGCGAGACGATGGTGGTGGAGAAGCTGGCGGCGCTGTTCACCTCGCGCGACACGGCCATTTCCGAGCCCGGCATCGCCGCCCGCGAGGCCGCCGCCCAGGCCCCCGCCTTCAGTCGCCTCCGCAAGGAGCACGAGCGGGTCTGGCGCCAGCTTTGGGACCGCTGCGACATCGCGCTGGATGGCGACTCCGAGACGCAGATGATCCTGCGCCTGCACATCTTCCACCTTTTGCAGACCCTGTCGCCGAACACCATCAACCTCGACGTGGGGGTGCCGGCGCGCGGCTGGCATGGCGAGGCCTATCGCGGTCACGTGTTCTGGGACGAATTGTTCATCCTGCCGTTCCTGAACTATCGTCTCCCGGCCATCAGTCGCTCCTGCCTGCGGTACCGGCACCTGCGCCTGCCCAAGGCCCGCGAGGCCGCCGCCGAGGAGGGCCTCAAGGGCGCCATGTTCCCTTGGCAGTCGGGCAGTGATGGGCGCGAGGAAAGCCAGAAGGTGCACCTCAATCCTCGCTCCGGTCGCTGGGTGCCGGACAACAGTTGCATTCAGCGACATGTCAGTCTGGCGATCGCCTACAATGCCTGGCGTCATTTCCAGATCACCGGATCCGAGCACTTCCTGGAGTTGCGCGGGGCCGAACTGGTCCTGGAGGTCACGCGTTTCTTCGCGTCGCTGGCGCACCTGAACACCCAGACAGGCCGGTACGAAATCCATCACGTGATGGGGCCGGACGAGTACCACGAGGCCTATCCGGACAGCGAGGCGCCGGGGCTCAACAACAACGCCTACACCAACGTGCTGGTGGCCTGGCTGTGCAGCACGTCCATGCGGGTGCTGGCCTGCCTGGACGCGCCGCATCGCGAGGAGTTGATGGAAAAGCTGCTGCTCGATGAACGCGAGTTGGCGCTGTGGGATGACATGAGCCGCAAGATGACCGTCTGCTTCCATGGCGACGGCATCATCAGCCAGTTCGAGGGCTACGAGAACCTCAAGGAGTTCGACTGGGAGGGCTATCGCAAGAAGTACGGCGACATCCAGCGCCTCGACCGCATCCTTGAGGCCGAGGGCGACAGTTCCGACCGCTACAAGTTGTCCAAGCAGGCCGACGTGCTGATGCTGTTCTATCTGTTCTCGCGGGAGGAACTGTCGGACCTGATGCAGCGCCTGGGCTACGAGGCCCTGAGCCATGAGCAATGGCAGCGCAACATCGATTATTACCTGGACCGCACCTCGCATGGCTCCACCCTGTCCTACATGGTGCACGCCGCCGTCATGGCGCGCAGCCACCCCGACAAGGCCTGGGACCTGTTCCAGCAGGCCCTGCGCTCGGATATCGCCGACATTCAGGGGGGCACCACGCCGGAAGGCATCCACCTGGGCGCCATGGCCGGGACCGTGGACCTGGTGCAACGCTGCTTCACCGGTCTGGATGTGCGCGATGGCGCGCTGCATTTCGATCCGGTGTTCGGCGATCGCATGGGGACCCTGAAGCTCAAGCTGCGCTACCTGGGCCGCTGGCTGCATGTGGTGCTCAAGGAAGAGGAAATGACGGTGGCGGCGCTCAGCGGCTGGGTCCGGCCGGTGACCATCTGCGTGCGTGGCGAGGTCCGGGACCTGTCGGCGGGCGAGGCCATCACCTTCCGCCTGAAGGACGGCGGTGCCGAGGAGGTGGGGCGCTCGGCCGCCGAGTAGGGGGCGGGGCCGGGTGGCGTCCAGCGGGTGCGATGCCCATATGGTCCCGCAGGGGACGACCGGTGGGCGTGGGGGCTGCCTCCGGCCAGGATCAAGGAGAGGAGGGAGTCATGTCGCGTCTCGTGGTGGTGTCCAACCGGGTCGCCGTCCCGGACGCCCAGTCCGCGACCAGCGGTGGCCTGGCGGTGGCCCTGCGTGATGCGTTGCAGAGTTGTGGCGGTATCTGGTTCGGCTGGAGCGGGCGCACGGCGGCCCACACGGCCGAGGAACCGACCGTCAAGCAGATCGGGCCGGTGACCTATGCGACGCTCGATCTGGGCCGCAAGGACTACAACGAGTACTACAACGGCTTCGCCAATCGCACGCTCTGGCCGTTGTTCCATTATCGCCTGGACCTGGCCGACTTCAGTCACGAAAACTATCATGGGTACCGCCGCGTCAACAGCTTGTTCGCCGAAAAGCTGCGGCCGCTGATCAACGACGATGATCACGTCTGGGTGCACGACTATCACCTCATTCCCTTGGGGCTGGAGTTGCGGGCACGCGGTGTCGAGCAACCCATGGGCTTCTACCTGCACACGCCCTTCCCGGCGCTGGAGGTGCTGCTGGCGCTGCCCAGCCACGACCTTCTGGTGAAGTCACTGTGCGCCTATGATGTTCTCGGCTTCCAGACCGAGAACGACCTGCGCGCCTTCCGCGACTACATCCATTACGAGGCCAAGGGCGCGTTGCTGGACGATCAGACCGTGCAAGCCCACGGGCGGCTGGTGCGCGCCGAGGTCTTCCCCATCGGCATCGAGGCCGGGCAGATGGAGGCCGCCGCCGGACGGGCGCTGGAGCAGGGCGCGGCACGGCGCCTGGACCGCAGCCTAGGGAATCGGCCGCTGATGATCGGGGTGGACCGACTGGACTATTCCAAGGGCATCCCGGAGCGCTTCCGCTCCTTCGAACGCTTCCTTGAGAGCTATCCGGACCATCACGGCCAGGTGTCGATGATGCAGATCGCCCCGCTGTCGCGCTCCGAGGTGCCGGAGTACAAGGCGATCCGCGAGACCCTGGAGGGCTTGGCCGGCTATATCAACGGCCGCTACGGCGACTTCGACTGGATGCCGTTGCACTATCTCACCAAAAACTTCCAGCGCGAGACCCTGGCCGGCTTCTTCCGCTTGTCCCGGGTGGGCGTGGTCACGCCGCTGCGCGACGGCATGAACCTGGTGGCCAAGGAGTACGTCGCCAGCCAGGATCCCAACTATCCGGGCGTGTTGGTGTTGTCGCGCTTCGCGGGCGCGGCCCGGGAACTGGATGCTGCCTTGCTGGTCAACCCCTACGACCACGATGGTGTCGCCGCCGCGCTCAACCAGGCGCTCATCATGTCGCTGGACGAGCGTCGGGAGCGCTGGCAGGCCATGTATGCCCGGGTGCGGGAAAACTCCCTGGAACGCTGGCGGGAACGCTTCCTGACCGCGTTGCGCGCGGTGCCGAGCCCGCTGGAGGTGCGCTCCGCGCCGGAGGCCGATCAAGCGGCCCATGCCGCGGCCGCCGTGGGATGAGGACCAGGGGACGGGCCTTGATGACGGTGATGCGCCCATGACCGAGACTGGCCTGATCGCCGATATCGGTGGAACCAACGCGCGGTTCGCGGTGGTTGACCGAGCCTCGGGTGCCGTGCTGCGGGCCGCAACCCTGTCCACCGACGATCACCCAAGCCCCGTGGAGGCGGCCCGCGTCGTGCTCGCCGATGCCGCCGCCGCCGGCGTGACGGTGCCGGATCGGGGCGCCTGGGCGGTGGCCTGCCCGGTGCTGGCCGACACGGTGGATCTCACCAATCATGCCTGGGCCTTTTCCATCGCCGAGGCCCGCGACGCCCTGGGGCTTGAGCGGCTATCGGTGGTCAACGATTTCGAGGCCAACGCCCACGCCATTCCCGAACTGGGGCCGGGGGACAGCGTCGCGATTGGCCCGGACGCCTCCGGCCAGCCCGGTCATCCGATCGTGGCGATCGGGCCTGGGACGGGCCTGGGGGTCGCGGTGCTGCTGCCCGACGGTGTTGGCGGCTGGCGCGCCCAGGCCACCGAGGGGGGGCATGTGACGCTGTCCCCGACCGACGAGACCGAGGTGCGGCTGTTGCGCCACCTTTGGCCCACCCATCCCCATGTGTCGGCCGAACGGCTGATCAGCGGGGATGGCCTGCTGCTGCTGTATCGGACCTTGGCGGCGCTGGAGGGCGTGGCGGCGCCGCTGGACCGGCCGGAGGCGGTGTCGGCGGCCGCCGTGGGGGGCGCCGACCCGCTGGCCCGCGCGGCCGTGGACCGCATGTTCGCCCTGTTGGGGACGGTGGCCGGGAATCTCGTCTTGTCCACCGGCGCGCTGGGCGGGGTCTATATCCTGGGGGGCATCGTGCCGGCGACCCTGGGCCTGTTCCGCGCCTCGTCCTTCCGGGCACGGTTCGAGGCCAAGGGCCGCTTCCGGGACTACCTGGCGCCGGTGTCGACCCGCGTGGTCACGCACGCCACGCCGGCCTTCCTGGGGTTGGCGCGCCTGCTGCGGGGTGACACGGAGCGTTGATCAATGACCTGATCCGCCCAGGTTCAGGCCGACGACGCCGACGATGATCAGCAGGATGCAGGTGACGCGCGTCACCGTCAGGGCCTCGCCGAACCAGATCACGCCGATCGCCACGATCAGCGCCGTGCCCAGGCCCGACCACAGGGCATAGGCCACGGACACGTCCCAGGTCTTCAAGGCCATGGTGAGCATGGCCAGGCTCGCCGAATAGAAGGCGAACACGCCGAGGGAGGGCAGGGGGCGGGTGAAGCCCGCGGCCAGTTTCATGGAGGTCGTCCCCGCGACCTCCAGGACAATGGCGCCCAGCATGTAGACCCAGGGCATCATGCGGTTAGACCTCCGTTTGGTTGTCTGGCGTCTGGTCGTCGGGATAGCGCGCGGCCAGGAAGTACAGTCCGTCGGCCGGCGCGGTGGGGCCCGCGGCGGCTCGGTCGCGTGCCTCCAGGGTGGCTCGGATGTCCCCGGCGGTCCACTTGCCCTCGCCCACCAGGGCCAGGGTGCCCACCATGTTGCGCACCTGGTGATGCAGGAAGGAGCGCGCGCGGGTGGTGACATGCACCTCATCGCCGGCCCGGGCCACGCTCAGCGCGTCCAGCGTCTTCACCGGGCTGTCGGCCTGGCACTCGGCGGCGCGGAAGCTGCTGAAGTCGTGATGACCCACCAGCCCCTGGGCCGCGTGATGCATGGCCTGGGTGTCCAGGTCGCGGGGCATCCACCAGACCCGGCCGCGCGCGAGGGCCGGGGCCGCGCGGCGGGTCAGGATGCGGTAGAGGTAGCGTCGCTCCACGCAGGAGAAGCGTGCGTGAAAGGCGTCGGTGACAACCCGGGAGTCCAGCACGGCGATGGGCGCCGGCCGCACCAGGGCGTTGAGCGCGTCGGCCAGTTTACCGTCTGACATGACGCGGGGCAGGTCCACATGGGCCACCATGCCCAGGGCATGCACCCCGGCGTCGGTGCGCCCGGCGGCGTGCAGACGCACCGGCTGACCCACGGGTCGGTCGGGCGTGAGGCGCTCGGCCGCCTCCTCCAGCGCCTGCTGCACCGAGGGGCCGTTGCTCTGGCGCTGCCAGCCGACGAAGGGGCCGCCGTCGTATTCGATGAGAAGCTTGTAGCGCGGCATGATGCCGCCTTGCCTAGCCCAGAATGGTGCCGGGGGGAAGGGGGTGACCGCGCAGGAAGGCATCGGCCTCCAGGGGCCCCTTGCCGGCGCGTTGCAGCACGCGCAGGCGCAACGCCGTCCCGCCGCCACAGGCCACGGCGGGGGCGCCGTCCAGCACCGTTCCCGGCTGGGCCTCGGCATGACCTTCAACCAGGGGCGTGCAGGCCAGCACCTTGACGCGGTCCCCCCCCTCGGCGGCGCCGTGGGTGAAAAAGGCGCCGGGGAACGGGGTCAGTCCCCGAATATGGCGGTCCAGGTCCATGGCCGGACGGGCCCAGTCGATGCGGCTTTCGGCCTTGTCGATCTTGGCGGCGGTGGTGACGCCCGCCTCGGGTTGGGGCCGGGCCGTGATCGTCCCGTTCGCCCAGCCCGCCAAGGCCCGCAGCAACAGCGGCGCGCCCAGGGCCGCGAGCGCATCGTGCAGCGTGCCGGCCGTCGTCTCCGGCGTGATGTGCATGGAGCCGGCCAACAGCATGGGGCCGGTGTCGAGGCCGGCCTCCATGCGCATGATGGTGATCCCGGTCTCGGCGTCGCCGGCCATGATGGCGCGCTGGATAGGGGCCGCGCCGCGCCAGCGCGGCAACAGAGAGGCATGCACGTTGAGGCAACCCAGCCGGGGCGCGTCCAGGATCGGGCGCGGCAGGATCAGGCCATAGGCGGCCACCACCGCCACGTCGGCCGCCAGGTCGGCGAAGGCGGCCTGATCGGCGGGATCCTTCAGGCGGGCGGGGTGGCGCACCGGCAGACCGAGGTCTTCGGCGACCCTGTGCACCGGCGACGGCTGCTCCCTCTTGCCGCGTCCGGCCGGGCGCGGCGGCTGACAGTAGACGCACACCACATCATGCGCGTCGGTCAGCGCGCGCAGGGTCGGCACGGCGAAGTCCGGCGTGCCCATGAAGACGACGCGCAGGCGTTTTCCTAAGGGCCCGCTGTCCGTCACGCCGCCACCATGCCCTGCTTCTTGCGCTTCTGCAGCTTGCGCAGGATCATGTTGCGCTTGAGGTTGCTGAGGTGATCGACAAACAGCGTGCCTTGAAGGTGATCGATCTCGTGTTGCACGCAGGTGGCCAACAGGCCCTCGGCCTCGATCTCGCGCAGCGTGTCGGTCTCGTCGCGGAAGCGCACGCCCACGCGGGCCGGGCGGGTGACCGGCTCGTAGGCGTCGGGCAGGGACAGGCAGCCCTCCTCGTGATCGTTGAGATCGTCCGAGACCCAGAGAATCTCCGGGTCGGCCATGCGCAGGGGGCGTGGTGGCTCGCCCTCGCGGGCGACATCGATAACGATCACCCGCTTCAGGACCCCGACCTGCGGCGCCGCCAGGCCGATCCCCGGGGCGGCGTACATGGTGTCCAGCATGTCGTCCATCAGCCGGCGGATCTCGGTGTCCACGGACCCCACGGGCTTGGCCTTCTGCTTCAGGATGGGGTCGGGGGCGATGACGATGGGCAGGACGGCCATGGCAACCTCAAGAACATACCGAACGTCCGGCGCGGGCGCGACGGGCGGGCCGGGCGAGAAACACGGGGGAAGTCCGTTTCGACATAAGGCGCGCGGGCCGGGGCGTCAAGGATGGCGCGTCCCGCTAGCCCAGCCCGACCGCCCAGCCCACCCCGGCGGCGGCCAGCACGATCAGCCAGGGCGGCGCCCGCCAGGTGTGCAGGGCCAGGAAGGCGGCCAGCCCCAGGGCCACGTCGGCCGGGCCGGCGACCGCGCTGGTCAGCACCGGGTCGTAGAAGGCGGCCAGCAACAGCCCGACCACGGCGGCGTTGATGCCCGTCAGCGCCGCGCGGGCGGCCGGGTTGGTGCTCAGCCGCGCCCAGAAGGGCAGGGCGGCGAACAGCAACAGGGCGCCGGGCAGGAAGATGGCCACCGTGCCCAGCAGCGCCAGCGCCAGGCCAGCGGCCACGCCGTCCCCGGCCGAGGCGCCCAGCCAGGCGGAGATGGTGAACAGCGGCCCGGGCACCGCCTGCGCCAGCCCGTAGCCGGCCAGGAAGGTGTCCCGGTCCACAAGGCCGGTGGGCACCACCTCGGCCTGCAAGAGTGGCAAGACGACATGCCCGCCGCCGAACACCAGGGCGCCGGCGCGGCTCAGGCCATCGACGAGGTCCAGGGTGATCCCGCCCACCGTCGCCGCCAGCAGCGGCAGCCCGGCCAGCAGCAGCACCAGCAGGCCCAGGCAGAAGACCGCCGCGCGCCGGTTCAGGCGCACGGTCAGGGCGCCGGGGGCCTCAACGGGGGCGTTGCGGAACACCACCCAGCCCACCGCCGCGCCGAGGGCGATGGCCGCGATCTGCCCCAGCACCGGCGCCAGCCCGGCCAGCGGCGCCACCAGCACCAGCACCGCCGAACCCAGCGCCAGGGTGGCGCGCGGCCGGTCCGGGGCCAGGGTCCGGGCCATGCCCCAGACCGCCTGGGCCACCACGGCCGCCGCCACCACCTTTAGCCCACGCAGCCAGCCGGCGTCCGCCGCCGGGTCCAGCGCCGCCAATCCCAGCGCCGCCAGCGCCAGGGCGAGGGCCGAGGGCAGGGTGAAACCGCTCCAGGCGGCCAGGGCTCCGGGCAGGCCGGCCCGATGCAGCCCCAGCCCCAGGCCCACCTGGCTGCTGGCCGGCCCGGGCAGGAACTGGCACAGCGCCACCAGGTCCGCATAGGCGGCGTCGCTGAGCCACTTGCGCCGCTCCACCAGTTCCGTGCGGAAATACCCCAGGTGGGCGATCGGTCCGCCGAAGCTGGTCAAGCCCAGGCGTAGGAACACCCAGAAGACGGACCAGGCCGAGGCGCGTGGATCCGGCGCGGTGCCCGACACGATGGGATCGGGATCAGAGACGGCGGCGCGGGTCATCGTCGGCGGGCTTCCCTGTCGAGGCATACCGGGGCGGCCGCCTACCATTCCTCGGGCACGTGCCCGGGACAAGGTGTGTCGCGCTGGAATTGACGGATGTCATGGATTCGTCACCACCGGCGTCACCCTTGGTTACCCCGAATCGGGCACCATCGCGGGGTGTCCCCTTGCCCCATCGCCGGAATCGGGTTACGACACCTGACATCCCCCGGGAGGCACACGTCCTAAGCGTTGCAAACCCCGACGCAACAATCAAAAAACACGCTCGGGTCCCATCACGATCCAACGGATAAAGAGGACGTCCATGGCACGCAAGAAAATTGCTCTGGTCGGCGCCGGTAACATCGGCGGCACCCTGGCGCACCTGATCGCGCTCAAGGAACTGGGCGACGTGGTGCTGTTCGACATCGCCGAGGGCCTGCCGCAGGGCA
>Ga0126339_10000131_pt1 | contig 30816 bp, 26 predicted proteins | sample OrbTmetagenome_2_FD_92532 | JGI IMG/M metagenome (GOLD analysis project Ga0126339, IMG submission 92532) | Coral microbial communities from Petempiche,Puerto Morelos, Mexico - Orbicella T R C metagenome | ecosystem: Host-associated > Invertebrates > Cnidaria > Coral | place: Petempiche,Puerto...
GATTCACAGATCTTGAATTTTTCTGCATTACACGATTAGAACTGCATTCTGTCAAACGCAATTATTTTCTTCTTTAAAATGTGGGTGGCTAGCCACCCAATCCACCCCTGACAAATGAATTCTAAAGGAATGATCAAGTCTCAAGCAGGTCGAAAAAATGCCTGTAGAAGTTTGAACCGGAAGGGATAATATTCAGTTTTATTTCCGCTTGGAGCCAGGGTGTCCCAAAGTTGTTACCCAACCTCAATCTTCTTCAAATGCATCTTTAATCTTTAATCATTATTTATCTTTAAGATCCTTAACCTAAAATTCTAATTCTAATACTATATCAACTTACAAAAATATTCTACTTTTAAACCTGATTTCCATGAATGCCATGTGTGTAAAAATTATGATAGAGAAAGCATTTAAATTGATTTAATGAACCAAACTCTCTAATATTACAGGGTAAGCTGTTTCAAAGAGTTGCACCCCTGTTGCTAAAACTATTTTTCATGTAGTTAGTTCTTGGAAAGGGAACAACAAGTTTGTTAACCAAGTCTCAAAAAGCATAATTTAATTCATTTTGCATTACAAATTTAGACTCAAGATATTCTGGACCCAGACCGTTTAAAGACTTGCAAACCACAAGGGCTTTCTGAATTTGACCTTGAGATTTCTTTCCAGTCTTTCCAGTCAGTCTTTCCAGCTGAGTTTGAAACAAGGAATCAACATCAGCATCATAGCCCGATGAAGTTATTACTCGTGCAGCACAGTTTTGTAGTTTTTGTAGCTTGTTACATGTTTTTCCATAATTACCCTAAACTAGGCTGCAGTAATCAAAGTGAGGTTGAACTAGTGAGTTGTATATGCAGAGTAGGGTAGATTGAGACACAAATGGCATAGCTCGCTTTATGACTCTTATTGCAGAAACAATCTTTTTACACAGATCAACACAAATTCCATTTTTGTAGCGTTCAAGGTAAATCTGCTGTCTGTGTGCCACTCTTAAGTGTGGCACACCACATTCAAGAATGGTGAAGTCAGTGAGACAGCCATTAACGGAGCATGGTTGTGCGCGATTAGTTAAATATGATTTAAACCAATCAAGAGTTTTCCCTTGAATTCCACACCAATTCATTTTAATTAATAGTATCTCATGATCAACAGCAAGTCGAGAAACACTACAGCATTCACATAGTCACAATCGATATTTAACGCCGAACTGTCAGTGGCTTCTAGAAAAGCAGTAACAGTTGAGTGTAAAGACTGGAAACCAGACTGTTATTTAGAGATGATTTCTTCACTGTTTAACAAGTTGTATAACTGATTGTACACAATCCTCTCCAACACTTTGGTGACTATGGAAATGACTGCGATAGGTCGGCAATTGTTTAAATCAGGTGACTCACCCTGTTTAATTAACAGAGTCACTCTAGCACATTTCCAGTCGACAGAAAATATGCCAGACATCAAGGATTTATTAAACAGATCGCTTAACGGGCCTGAAATAATATCAGCACACTCACGAATCAACTTAGCAGAGATAAAAATTAATCAACTCCTAGCACTTCAATTGAGTGCACTTGAATATTGTCAACCCAGCACCTCAAATGCACTTACTGTAGACCACTTGAGATCTCGTCTGGTATATAGACTTTATACTCATACTGTAAGTACTTTCTAAATGTTTGCACGGACTGTAATGATACACCCTATGCAGAATGAAAAGGGACTGGGAGTGACACATGCGAAAATGGCCGCTTGATGCAAAGGGCGCCAAATTTTAAATATGCCAGTAAATTGATGTGTTCCCAACTGCACCAAAAAGCTGTACAGGACTGAAAATGGGAAGAAAATTTCCTATTTCAAGTTTCCAGGTGATGTGAACCTCAAGAAACGTTGGCTGCACACTATTCATTGCAATGAAGGTAAAGAATTTAGAGTCAACCAAAACACAAAGATTTGCTCTTGTCGCTTCAAACCTGAGGACTTTGTTAAGTCTATCAGAAGCCAGCGTATTTATGTCAGGGAAGGGGTTGTGCCATCACATTTTTCTTGGTCACAAAGTTCTCTGCTAAAGGGAAAGCCTCCTAAGAGACACTTGTTTACATCAAATACAGACACCAAGTTGCTAGTATCTGAAACAAACAGTGCAACTGAAACCAATGCTGACAACTGCACTACACCAGCGGCTGGTAGCTCTCCTGATCATAACATTCAAAACGACACAGATATGCAGGGAGATACAACAGAAGATGTCAAAGAACTTCTTGAAAAACTGAAGAGTTTGGAGCTTGAAAATGCTCTACTAAAGGCTGAAAAAGAGGTTTTAAAACATCAGAAGGGTCTTGCAGATTCTCAAGTTTTTCAGTTGCGAAATTTTACCTCTGACGAGGACATTACCTTTTACACCGGCTTTCCTAACTTACCTACATTTAATGCTGTATATGAAGTTTTAAACACTGGAACGAAAGGGGAGAACATTAGGTACTCCTCATTAAAAGGAAGAAGTATCCAAAGTGATTTTATGATGAGAATGAAAAGGAAACTGAGGAACCAGAGGAATGTACTAACAAAGGTAGAAAAAGGAGCTTAGAAGCAAGAGAAGAGTTTTTCCTAGTACTCTGCAGAATGAGAATGGGATTTGCAGAAAAACATCTGGTTCACTTGTTTCATATCTCTCAGTCAACAGTGAGCAGGATATTCCAGTCCTGGATAAATTACATGTATCTTAAATTTGGTCGGGAATCTCTATGGGCAAATAAGGAGGTTGTTAGAGCTACTATGCCAGACAGCTTTAAAGACAAGTACTCTTCCACCCATGTAATAATAGATTGCACAGAGATTAGATGCCAGATGCCATCCAGCCTTCTGTTGAATTCCAAACTGTTCAGCTTGTATATGGACCATGTAACTCTGAAAGGCTTAGTTGGAATTGCTCCCAGTGGAGCTAGAATTTTTATCAGTCAACTGTACAGTGGAAGTATTTCTGATTGCAAAATTGTTGAGAGAAGTGCCTGTCTGAAGTTAGAGTTTGATAAAGGTGACACTGTCATGGCTGATAAAGGCTTTACAATTGAAGATCTCCTTCCACTGGGTGTGAACCTAAACATTCCACCTTTTCTACGGTTGTATACCCAAATGACAGCACAAGATGTTATCAAGACCCAGGAAATTGCCTCAGTTAGAATACATATCGAATGAGCTATTAACAAAATCAAGAACTTCCACATTTGGATAATGCCGTACCACTTAGTCTATTTGGGGTAGTGAATCAAATGTGGAATGTCTGTGCCTTTCACTTATTTCCACATAACATTTAGACAAAGCAATAAGGCAGTCTACAGAAAACAACATCATTTAATAAAAGAGTGACCCTAATGTTATGTCTCAGAAAGAGCACAGATTTGGTAAACTAGTGTTTTGGCACAACAATGACATGACTTTTCTCATGTTTACAGAATTCTAAAGCAGCTGGCTCTATAAAGCGATTTAAATAGCAGTTCTTGAGGCATTCATTCAATGTGTCCCAGAACTGAGGATCAAATGTGATCCTCTCTACACATGCCTTTGCTGGTGTAATTTACAAAATCACACCAGCTAGCCCCTGTAACAGCAAGTTGACACCGTATTTGCAAGTAGCACTGACGTCCCTTTTCAGTCTTGGCTGTCCATGTACATTTTCTGCAAAGAAACTTTCTTTTAAACACTGTAACTGGATTCCTAGTTGCAAACATATACTTTTCATATTCATTTAAGGCTACAGGTTCATAGGTTCTGTCTGCCTGGAAGTAAATGGCTTGGGATGAAGCACATTGTGTACTAAAGAGGCATGATTCCTTTTCCTTTTTGCAATGGTATGGAAATTAGAAGCCGTAAACCGAAATTTCCTTTAAGCATTCCATTCTTGGGATGCTCCTTGTTCTCTTGTAGTCTTCTCTATATTATTGAACCTTGCCTCATCAACAATCAAATAATCCAGGAGTGCTTCTTGGTTACTGCTCAAACAATCTGGCTTTTTTTACTGTTCAGAATGTTGCAAAGGAAATGTAGGAAATGCAGATATAGCATTTTCGTCATCATTACCATCATTACAGTCTGCTCTAGGCACTGAGTCAATATTACAGAAAACTTGCAAATTGGACTTGGAGAACTGTAACTGATAACTTGCATATGAACCACTTGGAGATTTTCCAAATTTTGTTTCCTGTAAGTTGGTACCACCTGGAGACATGATCTGAGACAGGGCAAATTTAGGATTGATCTTTTGAAGCTTGTCTTTCAACATAACTTCATCTGTTTGTGTCCTCAAGTTTTTCCTAGCCTTCATACAATAAACACCTCACACCACTATCAGGATTATAATTGCTATCTAATTTGGACCTTTTTACATTGAGTTCCATGACAGGTTGGGGCTTGATTTTTTCCCCTCTTGCAGGTCTGTGCCATAGCTGTAAACTTGAGGTTCATGCCTTAGGTGGTGCCATGTCAGATTCATGGTCAAACTCCTTAATATCTTGACAGCTATACAAGCTAGACTTACAAAGTTTCATAAGTGCAAGTACATGATTACAAAAGCCAACAGATCCCACTGTGCACGTGCATGAAGCATACTTTACACCTCCACTCCCTAAACAAAGTGCAACTTTTAATCTATGAGGGGCTTCACTATTTTTAAAGCTATGATGATACAAACATTGAAAAAAGAAATAGTCATCACTAGCAGCAACTATGTCCTTCAGGTATTCGTCCTCAAGGAATGTCTTGGCTTTTCTCCTGCTTGTTAGAACTGCATGGCTCTAATTACTTCCATTAATGTTTTTTCCAGACTGAGAGACATGTAAATCCATTTCTGCCTTCATAAACAATGGCATTCGTTGCAAACTTGTTGACCACCCAGTCAATGGAAATCTCACAGTACTTTCCTTTAGCAATGGATCATTCCAAGTTTGTAATTTTTCTTGTCTCTCCTTTCGATGAGTATAAATAAGGTTCCCATCCGGATCCACATCTCTATCACGACCTGAGGCCACATATTCAAGTACTCTATGGAAAAATTAGCACACCAGTTAATTGTCCAGAAACAAGTAAGCGACAGCAGGGACGTACATAGTGAGGGGCAGGGGGGGGCAGTTGTCCCTGCCAGGAAAACTAAATGTTTTTTTACATAGTGTTTGATTTTGCTGGGCTATTTCTTGTAGCTATATTGGTTCGAAATCTCAAGAAAACCCACTAATTGACTGAAACATCTTCCATCAATGTAAATTCCATTCTACGATTGTTTCGTCAAGCCAGCATGCGCAGTAAGGAACAAAGATTCAAGGTACGAGATTGTTCTCAATCTGCTGGGAAAATGTTGGGAAGAAAGCGCCCGGCTCCCGCTCAGTGAGGATGTTGTCGATCGGAAAATCGCATCTCATTAGTAACAACAAACACACTGGTCCAACCTTGTTGATTCGTTCACAGGCTATTATAACAAAAGCACTGTGAAAGAGGACAAACACATGAACATTCCTCGTTCTAACAACACCAAAAGTAGTATAAACGAAACATTGCATAGTCATCTACGCCACTATGAGAAAAGCACAGTGAAAGAGTACATAAACACATGGATATTCCTCATTCTAAAAACACCGGTGAAAGAGGACATAAACACATAATATTACTCGTTCTAAAAACACCAAAGGTAGTATAAATGAAACATTGCATAGTCATTTACGTCACTATAAGGATATCACAAGCTTTCGAACATCAAACTTTAGGGTGGTATAAAAAGAAAACAAAGCAATCTTTGAGAAATCAGAGACACTTTTGAAAGGCAATGTGTAACGAATCATTTGCGATGTTAAACACGTTGCGGCGATAATCATGGCTATAAACGAACTTGAAAAAAAAGAAATAAGAGAATGGCAGGGTTTCTGGCCCCTTGACTTGGGTGATAAGCAGTTTATTACATTTATGGTTAAGCCGTACTGCATTTATGGTTGGTCAGTTTATTACATTTATGGTCATATCTTATTACATTTACGGTTGGTGGATTTATTACATTTGTGGTTAAAACTGATTAAATTTATAGTCAGTATTACATTTATGGTTAATTCTTATTACATTTATGGTTGGTATTACACCTCTGGTTTTTATTACATTTATGGGTGATACATGAGTGAGCAAACCAGTAACATGCCACAACAGAATGCAAGCATGGAGTTTAAAAGTAAGACTTTAACAAAATGCTTGAACAGTTTGTTAATTGCCACGTTTTCATTTGGAAGTCGCTGTTAATGAGAAGGTGCAGAATTATGGCCCATATCTGATAAGCTTTTTGTTGTTCTAATGCAACCAAATGACACAGTTCATGAGAGTGATGGATATAGTTAATCCTGAGCAAATGCCCAAATAAAAGTTATTTTCCTTGGCCTCAGTTTCTTACTTTAATTTGACTCTCTTTGACTTGATTTCTTGCACTTAATTTTCAGACAGCCAGGTCAGCAGTTGCCTGTGAATGACCCTGGTAAAAAGGGTCTTCGTGAAATTCAGACGGAAACAATTTTGACTGAGTCAAAACAACTGTGTGGTTTTTCCTGAACATTGGGAATTCCAAATCCAAAGGGTCTGAGTACTATTTATCTCCTCCACTCAATTTGTGAAACAAAATAAAAAGGGCTTAGACAATGTATCAAAAATAAAGATTAGCAAACATTAAAACAACTCTACGATGCAATGCACCTCATCGCCAACACTAATACAACATTTCTCTGATAGTAATTTGACAGAAATAGCTCTCTACAGTGCCTGTTGTTTACTGCTACCTCTGGGTGGGAAAGAATGAGCTGAAATTTTTGTCTGAAGGCTTTCTTGAAAGCTTCCTTGAAATCTGCCATCAGTCTCTTCTCCACAAAGGCACAAACTGGCACAACACACTCCAAGTGCATTACATTTACTTATTTGATCATTGATCGGTGCATTTAGAGGGGAGACTACAACCACAAATCATTTGTCCTTTGCATCTTCCCTACTGCTGGCAACACAATCAAATAGTGAAGGTAGAATCTGATAAAGCAGTGATTTGAAGTACCAGCCAAACTATTAAACAGTCTTGGCTGTTAAAAAACAATCTTCTGTAGATCCTCTTCTTGCCTTAGCTTTATGGTAAGTGATGGTTACCACTGGAGCGATATAATCTGTGGCAATGCATGTGCAGTAGTGCTCTATATTTTGATTACCAAATCAGTTAATTCAAGCTGTGGGATTGGTTGAATTACCATTTTTTCTGACTTCTTTACAAAAATGCCCAGCAAAAACCAAATCTTTTGTCTACGTCATATCCATTGTTTCAAAGAATTTCAAGGGATATCCATCGTGGAAACAGTTGAAACAATTTCTCAAGAGATTGGACTCAACAGCCTCCATATTAGATTGCTATCAAAAGTCAAAACATGTGGAACAAGAATATTTCTGTTCGTCAACCAGTGCTAAATATTTTGTAATTTAGTGCTGTACTGTTGGTTTTGTTTTCAGGGCAATGCCACCAAAATAGCCCTTTCAAGCTGGAGACACATAACTATGAAAATATCAAATGCCAAAATTACCAAGAAATTTTGGCTTACATTTCAGATGATGTGTATCACTTAGCTTTAGGTGTGAAGATTTCAAACCATACTAAAGTCATGTGTTTTTCGGATCTATGAATAGCTTCTAGCTAGAAACAAGATAGTGCTGTAAACTGAATCAGTTCAACATTTAATCTCACTTCAGGGAGAATCTGTTGTTCAAGAGGATTTTGATTTGTGTATTCGGGAACCTTCATTCTCACGTGGTAAAATTTACTGCGGGTATGACACAGAATGGTCAAATGGTAAGCTTTTTTATTTCAATACGGGTAGTCGCCTATGTCCGTCATTATTAAATAGTTATTATTTGTCATAATTTTAAAATTCAGAGGAAAAGTGACCATGTGTTATCAGACAAAGTTTTCGTATCAGCAAGAACCAAATGAAGTCAAACTTGAATTTATGTGTTTTTTGCGGGTATATTTCCATGTTAATCAATGGACAGAAATATTTTTTGACAGCCACATTTCCTTATGTTAACAACTGTTTAGTTTGTTTTTAGTAAAATAATTACTGAACTGGCAAAGCTGAACACTGTTGCACTATTAATGTAATTGTACTGTTACGTACGAGGTGGCCTCAACTAAAAGCCTGAAAATCATATTGCGTAAAATCATGTTTTCTTTTTCCTGGTCAAAATGTGTGATATATTCTACATGTAGGCCATTTAATCCACAAAACATTCTGAATAAAAATTATTACTTGTAAAGTAGGATCAACTACCTTTAGATAAAAATAGCTAGCAGTGTCAGGTCCCCTTTCACAGTGAATTGCATGAAACATGCTTGCACATGGAAGGTGGAAGATGGAGTGAGGGCAACAACGATTGCAATCACTAAGTGATTATTTTACAGCGAAAACAAAAAGGAAGGACACTGGAGAGAAAGGGGATTCTAGGGGATTATTAGAAACCATCTTTGCAGTCCTCAAAACCCAGCTAACGAAGTTTGAACGAAGTTTGATCCAGAGTTACAGAAGTACAGCTCATTGGTTCAGATGCTGAAGCTGTGATGACTGGTGCACGTGGTAGAGTGATACCTTGAAGAAGCTGACTAAAACTGAAGATTCCAAGTCTCAAATAACAGCCCTGAAGGCAGACCTAGATGGACGACTGCCTATCTCTGGGGTAAACTTGACAACCACAACAGAAAATCAACTTTCCAATCTTCTTAGAAGAGGTGAAGGAGAGAGCCACCTTGAAACAGCAACAGAGTGGTGTCTCAAACGAATGGTCTCACTCAAGACATCGTAAAGCATGGTTTTTCCTATTCTTGCAAACATTGCTTAAGTCTGTTTATCAATGCCTGTTTCTAATGCTTGGCCAGAACGAGGTTCCAGCACCCTAAAATGCCACCTGATGAGATTTCATTTCATGCACAAAACACATTTTTAGCTTTGTTTTAAAATTAAAATGGCCTTTTTTCACTATTTTGTCAATTGACTTTTGAATCTCAATGCCTTTTAAAAAACAAGGTATTTACTATAATACAAGTGAATTTTGGTCATAGTATAAGTTACAATACAAGTTATATTCTGCAAAAATTGGTCATGAAAACAATAGTACCAGATAAGTATTCACCCTTGCAAGTAAACAAAACTGTTGTTTTGAGTTAACGTTTTCTGGACTCAGATTGAAGGAAAAGCATATCATTTCTATGCAAAAGTGCAAGAAAGAATGGCAATAAATTAACAAGTGTTATGGCTTTGTGGTCTGTGCCATTGATGAGATCAAAAAAATTAATGCATCATATACCCTAAGATGTGCAGCACTTAAGCATTGTTTTGCCCAAATTAGAGACATTTTGGAGAATATCCTTTCTCCCAGAGATTTTAGGAAGATGGTATTCCCAAAGGTGCACAGTACCCCTCACATTACCAACCAAAGAGTCCATTTGTTAATGTCAAACAATAAGAGGTAACGCTGTTATAGGGCCTGCTGTAATAGGGACTGCCTTTAACAAGGGTTTCACTTTTGCTTTCTCTCAAACCTCTGTTGGAATGGCAAAGACCTGGTATTACTCTCAATGTCATGGTTTCAGAGAAGAGGAGGTGCCACAAAGTGACCACAACCTACTGTATAAAATTAAGCAGCTATGAGATGCAATAGCCAACCTCATACGGACAAGTTAGTAGACTGACACGAGAATGCTACAAAAATGAAAAGTAACTTGCTTGTTTACATTTGAAGAGAATGCCAAAGAATCACAGAACCTGGAAATGTCCTGCATGCCAAAGGACAAGCTACACAACCTCCACCACTTGATCTTCTTTTTTCAGAAACCTCTAGTTGCAAGGGTGAAAGTGATGTTGCTACTTCTTAAGTTACCCAGGGCAAAACCATAAGTCTAGTACACTAGCAAAAGTTTAAGACTGCTATCTTCATTCAATTATTAGTTCTGGTATTATCCACCATGCTCAAGTCACGCTGGGCCATTTCAGATAGCCGAGCCAGCAACGTTTTCTTTTACAGTGGTAATGTATGGTAAGAGTACCAAATATCAAAATGGTGGAGTTTGTTGTTCATCGCAAAGTTCCAAAAAAGAACTTAACGGGAAGATTGGCAGAGAAATGTTTCAATTTAGTCTGGCTGTAGTGAAAACGCACACCTTGCCTGCAGAAAGATCCTACAAATACAACCTTGCACAGCCCGTACACATGTTGTCATGATCAGCCAAGCCTTTTAAGGTTTATGCTTGCTTCAAGATTGCATCGCTAGCAAAGCAGGGTGGAAACTGTTGGTAAAAAATTACAAGCATGTCAAAGAAGTTCAACTTAACTTTCTGATTTAACGAACATTTTTTCCATCAGCTAACAAGTAGGCCAAGTTTATAGAGGAAGAAAACACCATGTTCAGAAAGGAGAATGATTCCCACAGCATTGTCATTGTTCACTCAAACCATCCTGGCATATTCTCTTATTCAAGAAGGTTGGAGGTAGTGCATTTCAGGTCTTGGTATTGGCACTTTAATAGTTTTAGGATAACCCAGATCAGTTTGTAATCTAATCTGAATGTCTTGTCATTTTTCAAGTTTTGCTGTGATCCCAGCCCTTCTTTATTGAGTTCATTGCACACAAATTTTAAATTCCGGGACAACAGAATTTGAAAAAGCAGTACTTTTTGAGGACAAAGTTTGCTCTATATCAATTTAATCTTTACTTGGGGAGGGAATGGATGCACGAATGTAAGAGTAACCAGCAGGAAGTCCAGGGGAGGCAGGATTAACCACAAGGAATGGGGAAAAGTGTGGCAACATGGTCTAGAATGTAATTCAGTGTATAAACCCTCTTGTGACTCACTGTATGTTTATAACGAAACTTTTATAGATGCATTTGAACCACATCTCTTTAATGTCAATCTGCCATAAAAAGCCAACCAAATGCTCTTCAGTGGTCTACCACATTGTTTGAAATTAATATTAGACAATTTTCCATTTGTCATGGCTCGTCCAGACATCTTGAGACAACAAAAGTGCCAAAGATTTCTTCCAGATGTTTATCAACAGTGCTTACATTGACAAAATCATCCGATTCAATGTTGCATAAACTCATTTGAAAGGGATCAAACCTTCACAACAACTAGAGCAGAAATTTCAGCGTATCTCAAGCTGAACATTTTCATTGTAATCCATGAATGCCCTCAGCATGCAATGTACTGGGATTCTCATGAGTTTATTGGTGTGGAAGGCTTCAAGAAAATGATCCCAAGGCACTACTTCATAACACTGGGGAAATATTTACATCTTGTTGACCTAACCACAGAAAGCCCAAATGATCTCCTCTGCAAAGCTGCCCACCTGTAACTCACTTGGAGCAGGCATATGCCAAAGCATACACTCCCAGGAAAAACATCACAGTTGACGATGGTTTAGAAATTAAATGGAAGGCTTTCCTTCAAGCAGTACATGCCAATGAAGCCTGAAAAACTTGGCATCAAAGTTTGGCTTCTTGCTGATGCTGACACATATGTTCCACAGTTCCAAGTGTACTTGAGCCAGAATCAGACAAACAGTGAGCTATTTCAAGGAAAAGGCCTTTGTTATTATGTTGTTTGGACTCTTGGAGAGCCCCACATAAATAATAATTGGCATTTTTTCTTGGACACTTTCTTTTCATCTGCTGATTTGATGTGAGACTTTGAAGCACGAAACATGTATACTTGTGGCACTGTTCGCACAACCAAGAAAGATTATCCTTCTGACCTGAAGTGAATGAAACTTGTTCAAGATGAAGTAAAAATTACAGAATCCATCAGCTTAGATCCTTGAGAAGCGAACCCGCAAGAAGCAACACAAACTTGACTTTCACTGAGAATTAGCAAAGCTTCTTATTGCCGGCTACTATGGATATAAAGGTCCTCCCAATTCTGGAACACCCACTGCAAAGACATTAAGAACCTAGGAAAACTTAAGTGGCCATTTTCTGGGGAAAATAGAGGGCAAGAAGATAGCTTATGACATGTGCATAAAAGTTGGCTGGAAAAGGAATGAAGACCACACCTTTGAAAAATCTGTGTGTGGACAGTGTGGCATTCCTTATGCACCAGTCACATCTGTTCTGACCACTTTGATCCAACATGTTTTGAAAGTGAGAACCAACTACATCTTTTGCCAAACAATTCAAATAGATATTGTATAAAACAGGATGCTATTCCCACCTTGTTTCCACACACACACAACAACTAAGCTAAAAGCCTGCTAGTGAGCAGTGAGGAAGTAGAGCTCAGCATCAAGAGGTAAGTTGCATAGGTTAGTGTTCACATGAGAAACAGATTCTGCTTACCTCTTGGGTGCCTCATTGTTTTGAGCAAAGTTAAAACATTTGAAATTTTGCTTCCAAACTTTTTGGTTTTATTATTCTTAGGTACTTAATCAAATGTTGGAAATTTGTGATGGTAACTTGCAAAAATCAGGACAAACCACACCCAAAGCTGCACAGCCTATTCATGCCGTGACATTAGTTCAAGATGATGAGAATCAGATCCTGTGCTCAAGTTTCAATTACAAAAACAAACCACAAAGGAAGAAAAGAAAACTATCTGATTTGAGGACACTCCTGGTCAATGCCTCTACAGACATGGGAATAACAATAGTACATCAAGGTTGTCAAACATATTTGCCCCTTAGCTTGCATTCCCCCCAGAAATTTAAATCAATCCCCATAGCAACTACTCCTCATGTTCCAATGCATGACCTGCATGACACTGTAATGCATGGACTGCATTGCTATGCCTCCAACTACCTATCTGCTGAACCAGGCCCTAATGTTATGCAGTTTCCAAATGCAAAAAGACCTTTCTCTCACCACATGCATTGTGCAAATTGTGGATGTGGCGTAGATAGCACAACTCTGAAAACTAACCAGTTAGTCACAACCAATGAAAGCTGCCGTTGTTGCAACCAGCCACTATGGTGGCAAACACAGCCATTTACAAGTTCCGTGGCTGCAGGAAATTTACTCCTTAGTGCTGGGATTCTCTTTTCTAGAAACTATTATGGCAATACCGCTAATCTTGCAGAGGTAACTAACATGCAGTTCTTCAGCCAAAGAAATTTTAGCTCCACCAGGAAAAACTTCCTGTCCTTTTCATCATGGCAGAGTTACTGAGATGGTTTTGAGAAATGTGCTGGCTGAATATGGAGTTAATCTGCTGTTCCGGCCTGCATACTTTCCGCACTTGAACACTTACGAGTTTTGTTTCAACCAGATTAAAGCTTTCCTCAATCGCCATCATATGTTAGCGGAAAATTAAACAGAAATTGCCATCTATGAGGCCTGCAGCAGAATCTCACTGCAAAATTCTGATTAAGAATTTATTTCAATACCCAGACAAAAAAAATTCCGAGGCTTTGAGAAAAATATCGCATTGATTTCCTGACTTGCTTGTAAAAAAAATCAAGATCAAATCGCCATCACATATAGCAATATAATAACAGAATAACATTGTAGAAGTATCAATGATAGGAAATAAAGTGGCAGCAATTTCCAGTTGTTGGATGTTCCATTTGAGGTTTGGTAAAGGTACAGAAAACACTATACTTTGCATGACTAAAGCCCCTGAAAATTACATGTTACTTGAAGGTCTAAGGTCAACACAAAATTTGCATATTTGTACCGTCAATTTGTCAAGGCACTGTGGAATGCAGAGGCCAAATTTTCATCGGTCTAACTGTTTTCCAAGACAGTTCCTGTGCAAATCATTTGCGTGGCACCCACTTGAAGAATTTGGAACATCTGCAAAGCAAAGTTGAAGGTTTCCCCTGGTTACGTTCAATTTCTAAAGGACTTGGACTGAAAAGATTAGCAGTAGAGTTTGAAAGCCGAGGTTTTCGAAAAACAAGTTCCCTAAAGTACATTAGATCATCAGATCTAGATGTGTTGTTTCCCTCACCGCATAAACTGTTGTTGGCGGAAAAATAATCATTGAGACTGAACTCAAACAGCTAAAATGGCAAAAAATCCTGGACAAAAAGCAGACTTTGCCACCCAGAGAGTTCATCCCTTCGTCCACACAAGGTTCCCCTGGAAGTTCAGTGTCATCACCTATGCAAGCGTCAAACCTGGTGGTGTTCAACAAATTCTACAGCTGCCTGACTAACACCAGCACTGTTAGCACAAATTGTGAAAGTGAAACTGCTGAAGATAAAAAAGCTCCGCAAGTCTGTAATTAGACAAGTTCTTATCTTCAGAAGCCAGACACAGAACTTAAGCAAGATAGTGAGCTTTTGGCTGCACAGATACAAGGGGCACGAGGTTTATTGATGTCGAAAATGCAAGCATTCGAAAATTATGAAAATGGAAGCGCAGAACAGCAAAAGCTGAGTACTTTTTGTCACACTGCAGGACACAAATACAGCAAAGGTCCATGTAAAGGAATTTCCTTCTACAACAACCACGATAAACATCCAGAAGTTAGGGCAGAAATACAACAGCAAGTGGTTAAAGGCTTGGTGAAAAGGCAAGAAAAGTCAAAGAATGAATTCAACGTATTCAAGGCTGCAAGAGAAAGAGCAGCAAGTAGTTTCTTTGCAGTGATGAGTTTATTAGTTGCCTTTTCGTTGACGGAAATAAACAACTTTTCGCCGTAAGTCCCTCTTTTGTGATTGGTCCAAAATGAACAAACTCCAATTCTTTTGTTCTTTTGTATGTAAAAAAAAAAACTCGTGATTGGCAGAAAATGTTGGGTGGCCTGGTTGAGTTTGTTACACTGTAACTCAAACCTCTACTGTTTCATTGCATGGCATTGGTGGATTGACTATTCTGCAATAGGACCGCAAATTACGGCTTCCTTTTGCTCACAAACCTCTCACAGCGTATTTATTTGTGAGATCAGGGCAAATGATTTAAGTTCTCAATCTCCCTATGTTGCCATGAGGGAGCTTTTAGACTTGGTATATTTTTTGCAGTCTGTTGACTTCTCTAATACTGTCAGTGTTAGCAAAGTCCTTCTTCGACAGCACCATGGCACAGGTTTGCCTTGGGAAGATATCAATAGGGTCACCGCTTTCAATAAAATGCTTGAGGTGCTTTTTGATGATAGACAGTGCAGCCCCTTTCTCATTGTCCTTTTACCTGATGGCATTTATTTGAATTGCTCTGGGCAGTATTGTCCATATTGGAGTTACAGGTTTCTATATTAAAAGGTATGTCCTTGCTTTCCAATAGGCCTAGTACATGAGATGTTTTGTATGCTGCGAACATACACTACATGAATACAATTTTACTCAGACCATGCTATCATTAAATCTTGTAAATCATTTTTTACCCATTGAATTTTCATGTTGGTTGGGTGCTATAGTGGTTACTGCACACTAATAATGAATTTACTTTTGGGGAGCATGTTACAACAGAATTGGTCACATTTACGTCCTCTATTCATTTATAATTTAGTACCCATACCAACTGTAGGCTGGGTAGATAATCCGAACATACTGCTGTTCTGTGTGATTTTGTTAAACATCTAATCATGCAACTACAGCGAGTTGAAAAATTGTAGGGGCTTTCATCGACTTGGGTATCAACCTCAATTCCAACTGAAGATGAAACTATTCATTATGAAATAGCTGTGGCCTGTTATTCAGAATGTGGAATACTTCAGGGACAAAAACCCATATCAGAAAAACTAAACCTTGGTGCCATATGGCTGCCTTCCTCCATTCAGGAGCCAGGTTTCCACCACCCAATCACAAAGTTTTTCCACAGCCCCACAATGTAGGCAAGCACTTGTAGTGCTTTCTTTTGTCTCTACGTTTACTGCCCCATGCCTGTCCAGTATGATTTTGAGCAACGTAGGTGCCCTTCTATCCGTATCGCTCAAAACAGGACTTGCGGCTGACTTAAAAATATGGGAAAAATTCCTCAAGCAAACTGAAGTGTTTGTGTATGCACAATGACAAACTGAATGCTAATGAACTTGACACAGTTGCATCTTTCTCTTGTTTTTTGTCCGCTGCATCCACAAAATAATCTCAGGAATAAGAGATAAGCTTCTGGGAAAATTTGAGGCCTTGAAAATGTGGGGTTGACTCATACATGAATTCGACTCGTACACGGGTAAATACAGTATCTGTCAGCCGTACAGTCTCTGCATATCAAAATCAGTTTTCCTGATCCTCTTGTTGATTGCTTGCAGTTGTAGCGAGTGCTCAGAAGGTGACCCTTCCCCATTACGCCTACAGGTTACGGGACAACCTCATGGATGCGATTTTCCGGTTTTTGGACCTGAGTACAGCAGACTATTATATGGTTTGCGCAGCGCATGATTTGGCTTACTTTGGTTTCCTTCACTCCACAGAGTTAACTGTTCCTAATTGGGCTAGCTTTTCGCTAGCTATCCACCAGGGGGTAGCTGACATTGCAATTGATTCGGATGTGTCTCCATCATGTCTAAGGGTTAGGATCAAGGCTTTGAAAACAGATCCTCTCCTTGCTTCTTTTCCCTCCTTCTTACCCTCCTTCTTACTTTCCCTCTTGCTTTCTTTCTTATTCCCTTCAAGTTGAGTACGTCATTGAGTTATTTACTATTGAATTGGATTTTTCAAGTTATGTACAAAATTGAAAGGAACGCCAAGGAAAAATTACAAATGGACATGTGAAACTTGCAATACATAGGCCAATCTTTATAGTGTCATTAACATGTCACATTTCTAGAGGTCATGCATTCCATCGCCAACAATTCTGATCATGAGGAATCTGCACAGCATCAGCGGTGCTCCCTGTGAATCCTATATGGCGGCCATGGGTATAAAGAGATGTGTGAGCTGCCGTGTGAGTGAAATTTATTACCAACAACTACATAATCTATCATCTGTGGTGTTGTACCGTACGCATAAGAAGAGGCAGAAAACATACCCACAGATGTATGTGGAACGACTAATTCATCGCCAAAAGGTTCGGAATGTGAGTATTAACAGACTTTCGAGCAAAGGAGGATAAAATTCTAGGTTTATATTATAAAGATTGATAATCTGATGGATTGGTTTAAGTCCTATGTGGAAATAAATAAATGCGAAGTTTAAAAAAAGCCAGATTTTTTTTTATTACTATTTTGTGATTGAGAGGTACTTATACGTAAACATTTGTATTGCTAAGGATCATGAGCATCTGATAAAGTGGGAAGGTTGACCTCTGGAGAGCTGCGCATGGCAGCCGTCGTCTCATCTGACACCAGAACTTTAGAGGTCAGTTTTACCTTAGAAACCCTGCTTCAGAAGTTCTCAATTTTATTTTCCTGAGATTATGAAACTGATAGACATCATGAATTTGCAGGAGCGATGAAAAACCACCAAGATCAAGTCAAGTAAGACTGCATGAGGTTGGCCAGCACTTTTAGTCGGCGATTCTTGCAGGCCTTAAGTCAAAATCACTTGCACCAGCAGGGCTCAAAATTAACGGTAACAGTTAGTGGTTTTCAACGTTTGGTTACTAAAAATGTGCCCAAGTAACACGACATGCTTAGTAAAACTTTTCATTAAATTAAGTATTATTTGCATCCATAGAAAATCTTCTGACAAATAAATATTAATTTTCACGAAAGGCTGCTGTTTTTTGTTGTTTTTTTTTTTGGCAAAAGATTGTTTTCTATCGTGAACAATTTGTTGTTCTGAAAGATATGCTTACAGCATAATCAAACAACAAAAAATGCTCACTTTGCAGAACTCAAGGTAACCAGACACAACCTTAAAAAAAGACACAACCATTATAAAATTACTTATGCCATTTTGCTTATTTCAGCATTTGTTTTGTTTTGTTTTGTTTTTTTCCATAAGTGGCTCGTTAGTGCAAACTGGTCATTATACAGAATAGATGCAGAAATCGTTGGACAGTTTTATCAGAAAAAGACCGCCGCCTGAAAGTTATGAAGAGGAAACGGTAGATCACGAAAAACCACAACAAACAGGTACAGTTTTGAACACTACAGAAGACTCCCAGAAGTGCTATGAAGAAAAGTGAAAAGAAGAAGGAAGAACTTTTCACCAAGAATGGAGAAAGGTTTTTTCCTGGTTGCAGTTCAACAAGTCTAAACAAACAATGTCTTGCAGTTTTTGTCATGAATTTTCCTCTCTCAATGACAAGAGCACTTCGTTTATCACAGGTAGTCAGGCTTTACATATTGGAAACATAAAAGCACACCCAAGCAGTCGTAAGCATGAGACATGCTATGCAGCCAAACAGCAAATTGCCAAACAGGAAAAAGGTTCAAGGGACATTGTATAAGCTTTGAGGCAAATGTCACCTGAAACTGAGGAGAGGGTGTAAAAGCTTTTCAACAGCTCTTATTACATTGCGAACTGTGAACGACCATTTAGTGACTTTGCAAATTTATGTAAACTCAATGTGAAAAATGGTTTGTCTCTGGAGGACACTTACATTAATGACAAAGGTTGTCATATTTTTGTTGAAACAATAATAGTGTTATGAAAGATGCAGAATCAAAGCAGGTGAATGGATCACGCTTTATTTCAGTCATGGCTGATAGTGGGACAGATACATGTAACAAGGACCTGGAACTTGTGTATATAAGATTTCTTGGTCGAAACACAAACAGAAAAGAAAAGACAATGTAAACAAGTGTTAACTTGCCTATATTTTACTTTAAGGGTCACAATGTAATATGAACCATCCATACATTAGTTTGTCCCATTTATTGGCACAATTTTCTATTAATATATTTAAAATTCATGAACCAATTCTTGGATAACAAACTTTATAATTTGGTTAGTAAAATTTATGTGCACTAACCCGAAGGGTTAGTAGTCCAAAAAATTAATTTTGAGCCCTGACCAGTATACATACCCATGGAACTAGATTTGTGTGCTATGTCAGCAAGAACAAGAGGGTGGATTCAGATCATGAAGGGTTAAAGCTGTATAAAAGAGAAGAGCTGTCTTTGTTGAACTCCCTTCCAGACTATTGTTGGTATTTTCTTAATGATCATGGCCAGGGGCAAGCAATAGAATCCCATCTGAAAATAAAACCTGTGTTGAGTTGGACTCCTGCCCACCAAATAAATAAAGATGGCAAGTTGATACCAGCACCTAGAATGCCTGTAGGAAAACTAGGTGTTGACATATTAAGAAGGCCATGCGATGTCGACAACTTGTTTGAATAAATAATGATTGTTGATATCTCACAATATCAATGATTACAAGTAGTTTTGTCTCTACAGTATTATATAAAAATTATGTTGTAGTTCAATTTTATCCTTGGTTCAATTTTTATGTTATTTTCTTTTATATTCATTATCATATATTAACATGAAAAAGAACAAAGGAAAATAAGCACCCCTGACTATAACATGTGGCAGGACACCTTAGACACTGAGTTTGGTAGGGGCAAATTTAAGCGCCTCTTTCGTGGGCCTATGCAGAGTGGTTGTAATAGGAAAGACATGGGCGGCCAAGAAAGGTAATTAAAAGTTATTCATTGACATCCACGTTTACTTAGAAAGCGAGTTTAATCAGAAAAGTAACACTGTACACAGTTCTGAGTGGACAGTTATGTTGAGACTACATATAAATAGGCGTCACTGAAAGAGGTGTGTAGCTCTCACCATGAGGTTAGTAAGTCCCAGTTTTATATTACATTACTCATTACAAATAACCCTTGTATGCTTTCATAGGAAAAAGATACAAGTTAATTTTTCATTCAGTTATAATAATACTTCTTATTTCAGGCAAGGGCAAATGTTCCCTGTGTAAGTACTCAAACTCAGAACAAAAGTATGCAGAAGTCACCATTTAGCACCAAGCCAGAAATCCAGGTAAGAAGCCAATTTGAAATTATTCATTCAAAATGGTTTAGTTGTTTGGTTTGTGGACACAAACTATATTCTGAATGAAAATTGAAATAATGTCTGTACAAATTGAATCCTAGCAAGAAGTATCAAACGTTCAGTTCAAATAAAGTTATAGAGGAATGCCATTTGGAAAACAGATGAACATTAAAACACCAGTTGTAGAAATTCATGAAAAGGAATACCAGTCAATTTGTGTTTGTGTTGTCATGAATATTATTTTTTCAATTTTCTCCAGAGTAGTTTTTATAAAATTGTAAACATATGAGTAAATAAATAAAGTTGTTGTTGTTGTTAGTATAACAAGCAAGCACTTCATTAATTTGGTTATATGTTATGTTTTTGGTTTTCAGATAGAAGCAGTAAAATGATCAGTGAAATGCAACCTCAAGGGTCGCTTTTGGATAAAGACTGATGGGACTGATGTGAAAGCAGCCTTACAGAAGTCATTGCGACAAGAGTTGAATGGTGACGTGGATTTGCTGGATGGTAAGCTGCAAGATATACGGAGGGAGTATGAAGCAAGAATATCGAGCTGTGAAACAATAAGTGAAGACAATAACATAAGCAGGGAAGATTTAGTTATCGCATTTGCAGCACTGATTGCTACCCTAGAGGAAGACATTGAATTTCTTGATGATGGTCTCCAAAAACGAGCAGTCTGAGAGTCTTTTCATTCAAAGTTCCACAGCCCCTGCACTCCAGTTGAGACTCTGAAAAGCCTTGCTTGGGGCATTGTAGAATTTCAAACACTGTTGGAACAGGCATCCTTCTTCACGGAGCAAATCATTACTTTCATTGCTGACTTGAATTTGTCGCGATCACAAGCACCACGAGCATCTAACTGGAGCCTGTGGCTGAAACAATCCCCTGGCTATTTGCAATTCTTGCAAAACCTCTTCCAGAAAAAGCAGATTTGTGCAACACACATTCTTGTTTTCATGGTGGCCGACAAGCAGCGCATCTGCAAAGCTTACGCCATTCCCACCCAGTATGTGCCTTATAAAGAGATTAGAGACCAGGAAGTGAGGGATCTCACCAAGAAAATCAAAATTGAAACGACTAAGGCACATCTCAAAGTTGTTGGTGTGTACTATTTTTTGACATAATGAACAAAAATGATATGAATAGGTATAGCATGTCTGTTCTGTCCCAGTTTGGTTTTTGTCAATCTTGCTAACCAATTCAAGGAAGGATATCCTTATGCCTGGATTAAGAGACCATCCCTCGTTTTAGCATCTACAATTGCCTAGATGATATTGTTGACAAAAAGTCAATTACAGGCACCAAATAAGAACCTTCCTCTCCTGGTTGCCCATTGCTCACAAACATTGTTGCTTAAGCTCCTTTGTTTTGAATGTCTTTTTTTTCTGCTATCTGTAGGTACCAGTACTGATGGTGAGTTTGAGCAGTTAAGGAGGAGGGGTGAGACCCACCTGCTGCACATTTGGCAGCTAGCTCATGATGCTCATGACAGTGTCAGCAAGATGAGTGAAACAACTCTGTTACAGTTGCTTGAATTGCAAGGGGTTATTAACAGTATAGTTTCCGTCCTAAACACTGTAGGCCATATTTGACCACTATTTTGTTTTGGTGTCCTGTGACCTGGATTTTAGATCATAGTTTCCTAATGTACAATTTTGCTAATATTCCTCAGACAAGTTCTTTAGTACTACGGTCAAACCCCTATTTAGTGGCCACTTATTAACAGCCACCCTAGTAGGCAGCCAGTAATCAAGTCCCGATGAGGGCTTTTCTATTGTTTTAACCTCTATTACGTGGCCAACCCCTTTTAAGGGCCCACTATTCATTTCCCTGGCTGTTTAATAGGGGTTGAACTGTAGGATGATTGGCAGTCAAAAGATCCTCAAAATCAGTTGACATTGTTTTTTATTGTTCGTGATGTCTTGAGTGCAGTTGCAATAGTGTTGTTTAATGGTTATATTTAATAATCTTTTCAATTAAAATGGCACTTGAAATTAAAATCAAATGAACTAGTAAGACTCATTTCAAGTAATCATACAAAGTTTCAATAAATGCAGTTGATGGCAATGGTCTTCCAGTTGTGGCCCTTCCAAATTCAGCTATCCCACGTAAGGTTATTTTTCAACTACATGAGCTGAGAAACAACCAGATGTTGAACTTGGAAGATGCAGTAACATTTATTAGAGGGAAACTGGTCCCTGTTGGGTATGCACCATACCCCTTCAGAGAGGACACACTTGAAAGCGTGCTTGACAAACTAAGATCTGTGGTGGCCATGTACCAGTTCAGATGTGATGTCCAACACTGGAAAGATCAAGGTATTGACTTCAGCCTGTACGCTTATGTGCCAGAGGTGGACCCAATCACTGGAGACATTCACCATGAAAGAGCAGACCACAACCACTTACTAAAGAGGATTGCTAAGCACACCAGGGATGGCAACAACAGTGAGCTCATTTTATGAAAGGTTTGATGAAGCTATGCGCAACCCCATGACAGGACTCACCCATGCAGCATTGTTGGGTTCAAGCAAGCAGTCAGTACCAGATGCTGAGAAATTGTTCTTTTTTCCTGTGGCCACATTTTGCAAAGACAACCACTACCTTGCAGAAGCAGAATATGTTGAGACGGTAGCTTTATGGCACGAAGCATCTGGTGGACATGGCCTCAGTCGACTACAAAGATGCAGGCAGAACTATCAAATGCTTAATTACATCCTTGATGAGTGGATCCCTTGGCATCAGGACAATTATGATCTGTCTACATTTGACATAAACAAGTAAATTTACGCCCATAAACTATTATTGACATATACCTGTAATATGCAGTTTATTCCACCAGAGCAGTGCAGGTTAACGGTAAATCATTGAAAGATCTGTGTAGATAAAGTACAACAAGAATGTGGCACGAAAAGCATTGTAAACATGTTTAAGAAAATATAACCTTGTGAATGAAAATCATCACAAACCCTTTCCGTAATGTGTTTTGATTGTTGACTTTTTAATCAATCAATCGTTTTTTCAATCATTTTTTCATTTCTTAATGAAAGTTCATTTTACAGTTGGACTGGCCCGCAGATAGCTATGCTATTCTAGGCGGGCCATTCTATCAATAGTTACAAACACTTTTCTTTTTTACTTATTATTATTATCATTACTATAATTACTGTGATTATTACTATAATAAATAGAAAAATAGACAGGTAGAAAAAAAGTGAATAAAAGAAAAAGAAAAAGAAAACGTGGGAAACGAATGAGAAAAGAAATACATGTAGAATCTTCATTGAACTGTGTCTTCATTGCAATTTGCTGCCTCATCCATGGAAATGAATGTTCTATAGCACATAATACAAGAAATTGACATTGTTTACTCTGGTTTGAATTTGTAGGCCTATAGGGAGTCTGAGAGGGTTTTCTCGAGAAACCATCAATGAAGTGACAACCAACATTGAAAATCAAGAGTTTCATTGGTGACAAAATCAAGAAATTGGCTATGTGGAGAATCCCCGAACATCGGAAACTGATGACCTCGAGTGTTTTTATGGTGTGTGCCACACTTGGTTGGGTCCATATTTCACCCTCAAGGATTTCAAGCTAAAGTAGAGGAAGATTGTGCAATATGTACATGTGTTGGATCCTGTGAATATCATGGCCACTTCTATCTCATGCCTGGGTTTTACCGTTGGGAAGAAATGTTCTGAAATTGTGACATAAAAATTAACTACTGTTTTAAAAAGACTAATTTTGTTCATCATGGATTATTCAGTCAAGGTTGTCAAAGGTCAGGGCATTCAAAATTCTTCAAGGCCAGGGAAAAGCTGGGGAATTTTATTTTGATTCAGGGAAAATTGATATTTTGAAGAAAAGTCAAGGAAAATAGCCCAATTTTGATATAATATAAAAATTCTGCCTAAAATAATAGACCTCAGTACGAGGCTCTGGGGAATAAAACTCCCAAACTCTGTATTTATTCACCAGAGCCTCGTACTGAGGTCTATTACTTAAGGCTGAATTTTAATATATCATAATTGGTCTATTGAAATAATTTAACATGGCTTATTCAGAGTTTGACATCTCCGCTAGCCCAGTAGCCCGAGGCTAGTAGAAATGAGGTCGGGCTAGTAAAATGTCATGTTTAATAGCCCATGGGCTAGTAGAAAAATTTAAAGAATTAATATTTATTGCGTGTGTTTTAAGTTCATAATTGTCAAAGAAAACAAAAAAACTTTCAATTGTAAGGATAATATTAATAAAGAAAGTACAAAAGTACCACTCTGTGGCGTCTATCTTGCTGTAAAATATCACTGGAACCCAGACCCTACACTTACTGGAAAATGTACTCCCCAGTTCTCTCCCTACCAATCTTGCAACGCCTTGCACACTGCCTCGCACTTGAAGCGATTGTAGAGAAGATGGAGCAATAAAGCAGTGCCGCCAAGCAAAAAGGGGAAGACCAGTGAAACCAAAGAGCAAAAAAAGCAGGAAAAATGGGAGCAATAAAAGGAAAAGAGCATTTAATCTATCGTGGAAAGGAAGTTTTTCGTCGCTCCAGTATCATGTTATTAACAGTGAGGGTAAGATGCTCTGTGACATTTGCAGAAGGTATGATCGCTCCAGTTCATGTTCAGTTGAAACAAAAATTTTAAGCTAAAACCAATAGGGCCCATGCTTGATCAGTCTTTCTTTTCATGTATGTTGTAAGGGGCAAAGTAAGGAATGTGAAAATAGAGCCTGATAGGGAAACAGACCTGGGCTACAAAGTTGCATTTCGGGCTAGTAGATTTCAGAAATGACTAGCCTGCTGGCTACTAATACAGCTGATCAGATGTCGAACCCTGCTTATTTAAATTACTATTAAAGGCTGGTAGAAACTAGACCTGACATTTTGCATTTTTCTGGTCAGGGAAATTTTATTGTTATCAGTTAAAAGTCAGGCAGTTTTGAAATTAAAAGCAATGTCTGTGGTAACCATGTCAGTGACTACACATTGATGTAGGGAAAGCTTTGAATGACCCTTCTTTAATTCTACATTTTTAGGGAATTTAGAAAATGTATGGATCTTCCCTTCTTTTACCATACTCTGAATGAGAGGTTCTTGGTGGACTTCTTACCATCATTTGATGAACCACCACCAGGCTGTGGAAGTGACGATGAAGATTGTGATAACCTGACAAAGAACCCATACTGTTTGCACTGTCTTGTTAGAAATACCAGGGTAGATCAATCCATATTTGCTGCCAGTCCGTCATTTCTTCCAGCCAGAAACAGAACATCAGCAAGACAATGATTTCATTGTTTTGATATTGGGTTACCCCCTGTTTCTCAAGGATAGCAGTTGTATCTTAATATCTTTAACCCCCAACAATAATAATTATTTTCTCCTTACAATACCAATGGCATGAGGCAGACAAGTGCTGAAAATATAGATTTAATCACCTAGGAGAAACTGTCACAGCTTGATTCGTAAAGAAATAATTTTTTTTAACTAAACCCTACCAGAACAGAGGGTTTTTATATCCACGTGAATACTAAGTTATGTAAAGGAATCTTAATACAAAATCAAGTATGTCTTTGCAAGAGTGTGTCAATGGAAAATAATTTGTATATATCCTCAAACCAAAAAATGGTAAGCAATTAAAATTCAAGACTTGCTAAAATCATTGGTCAAGGGTGATCAAAGAAATAAAGTTTTTTTAATAAATGTTATCTTGTTATTGTATAGCTGACTTTAGGTATTTGGGTTACAACCAGGCCAATAACTGAATTTAATACAATGTACGAACATCTGACAATCACTTTTTGTGTGGCTTACACAAAGTGTGTAGCCACATTATGGCATGATCGGATTTATTTGTCCATGAGAGTCAAGCGCCTGTCACATGGTCTAGTGTGCTACAGCGCATTAGTCTGGGTCAGCCATCTTGGTTGTAAGCATGGTCTTGAGTGATTTCAGGTGATTGTATCGGTGCAGACTGCACCACTGAGTGTCTCAAAGTGTTTGAAAGTGTTTAAAAGTGTCTGAAGCTGAATGTATCAAAGTGAAATAAGCTGTATTGTAGTTACATTCTCCTTGCACTGTTGAGAATTCATGGAGACATATTTCAAAATGACAAAAGTAAGTATGGGGATCTCAACTGAACAATACCGGTCAAGGATTGTTATTACGTGTTAGTGAACTCTAAACCAATTGTCTAGATTTTGGAAACTTGTGTTATTTCAACTTGTATGTTGTGTCAGAGATTGAACTCTAAACTAATTGTTAGTTTGTTCAGGAACACAGAACACTGAAGAACAATTTTGGAAATTTGCAGTATTTCAACTTTTGTCTTGTTATTAGATGTAAGCGAACTCTGAACCAATTGTTTAGGTTTTGGAAACTTGTGTGATTTTAACTCGTGTGTTGTGTCAGGGATTGAACTCTAAACCAATCGCCAGTTTGTTCAGGAACATGGAACACTGAACAACAATTTCAAAAACTCGTGTTATTTAAACTTTCGCCTTGTTATTTTCTAAGCGATTGAACTCTAAACCAATCATTAAAATATTTTTGAGTGTATTTCTTGTGGTTGTAAACCAATAATTTCATGTAAGTATGCTTTCACTTAAAACAACAATAAGATGAAATTTATATTCTCTGCCCAGAATAACTTAACGGTGTCTGTAGCGTCCTTTCATCTGGAAAGAAAAAATTGACAATCCTTCCTTCATCAAAATTTTGACCTTGGAAACCTGCAATTTCATCGCCATTCCTCAAACATATGTTCTCTTCCCCAAACCCCATACCTAATTATGAGTGGGAATAGGTACTGAGGGACTGGTGTGAGCGCACCCTCCATACCCCTTCCCCGTTGCCACGCAGGCCACTATATTATAGCAAAGGTACATATTTTTAAATGCAAATAGAAACTGGATTGACTTTCCAAAAAAACTCTGGTACAACAAGGCACATAGCCTAACTTTTTGGCAAGTAGTAAATTTTGCCAAATTGAGTAATAACATGTAGTTTACTCTAATATTTTCACTTCTGCGTTCATAAGCGTCTTGAAAACCCTTTAAATTCAGCAGTCCAATTTCAAGGGTGAAAGTACTCGAAATTGGTTTTTTGTCCTAGTGCTTTCTCCTTATTCTCACACATGTCCATTGAGCCACAAATGCACAGCAAATGTCTGGTTTGCACATGTTTCCAAGCTCTCGCTGTCTGGCATTTCTGCATGTGCACATGTCTATGCCTGAAACATAGCTTTCAACACTAAAAGAAAAGCCCTTGAAATTTCAAAGTAGGGTCCTGGAAAGTCCTTGAATTTTTGGCCTGAAAAGGTGTACAAACCCTGTCACTTACTTCTCAGGCAACAAGTACTGCTGCTAACTAATCGTACAATTGTCACTTAAGGCAATATATAAGAACTTCAATTCTGATTGTTTTTTCTATTGACCATCATATTGAAAAGTGTTCACCTCTGAAGAGATATTGGAACTCCATACTTCTCCTCTAAGTGATATCCAGACAGTTACTTCTTCCAATATCCAGAATTAAGTTTTCAATGTAAGTTATGGAAAACTTTATCCAGTTAGACTTATTATCACCTACTTCCAGCTCATATTTTTCCATTCAGTTTAACTTCCATTACATGTTACAAGTGAACTTGTAAACCACACATGTACGCATTGCGGAACTATTTTTCATCATATTACTGTTCACGTAAATTTACCATGACATGAAAACTTCCAAAGACTGTTCAAAATCACCCAACATCCTACACAGAGTTTTGAGTTTGATTAGCAAATACTTATGACAGTCTCTCAAAGATTGCTGAAAATCACTTGTGTTGTCTATCTAATTTTGCCCTTTATACTCAAATTATTACTAAGAAATCACACTTCCTCATTGCTGCCGATAGGTAGCCTTCATATTCTTGAAAGCATTTGAGAAGTTTCGTTCGATCGATCGATCGTTCAGATAGAGAATTAGCCTATCAGCAATCCACTTTAAAATATGAGCCAGCAGCCAATCAGCAGTTCCCTTATAATCGATGAAACTCACATGTGCTCCGTTTTGACGTCTCTCGTGTTTCACAAGAAAGATAAAGTGTTTGGGATCTATTTGGGTGAGTTTTGCAGCTCTTTTGTTCTCTTTGATCGCGTTTAACTTTGCGATCTCTTTCGATGACTTCTATTCGAGGAAGCATTCATCAAGGTCATGAAGCTTTCAGTGAGCATTCTAGACAACAGTGTGCATTTGTTTCACTTGCAGCTTTGCTTTTTCTCGCAGTGGAATACTAGAATCAACGTTTACACTGTTTACAGGTGAGCTGTGGTTTTTTTTTCGTTTCTTTGATCTCTTTTGCTGATCTGTTATGATTACTTCTATTCAAAGAAGCATTCATCAAGGTCATGAAGCTTTCAGTGAGCATTCTAGAGGCCGACAGTGTGCATTTATGTCACTTTCAGCTTTGCTTTTCATTCGATCGGATTTGGTTGAGTCTTGGACGCAAACAGATATCGATGCTATCTTATTTCATGGAGATCGCATGTATTTACATGCTCTAACTAATGTAACCATGTTGTTTTAGAAATAAATTAGTTATATTTCTATTGAAGTTCCCATTGTCATACTTACATACAAACACGCTACTAACGGCAGCACTCACTTCTCAATGATAACCCCTTGAGAGATTAAGAATAATGTGGGCTTTCGTTTTCTGAAAACAAATTTAATTAAAGTGGCTACGGCTTATCATTGTACATGTACTTGTATAGTCCATCATTAGGCAGCCATTTTCCATTCTTTGTAAAGATTACAGATGCTATATCAGTCCACTTTGGAGAGTCTACCATAATGTACCGACATTTGATGTTTTTAAATTTTGCTGAATTAAATTTAGGGACTTTTTCTATGGGAATATAACCAATCCTGTCCCCCTGTAAGTTCGCTTTGGTTTGCACAACTTCCCAGTTGAACGTATGTCGCAGCTAAAATACGCCTATTTCTTGTTTCCAGTCCCGTTGTAACCAAAAACATTCACCATGTGGTGTGCAATCTATCGAAAGTAACTTATGTGCCTCTTACCTGAAGATATTTGGATCCTTTTCGGTGGTCAGAAAGGTTTCACACCTCCGGAACTTTACCGCCGTCATAATCAGCTGAATGACACCTGCACAGCTGTTTTCCACGGCCTGCTTGCGTGTACGGCACCATTACCAAAATCAGCCATTTGTGTACCGAAATGAACTTTTCCAAACATATTGAAACCTTCACAGAAAGTTATCGAGCAAAGAATTACCGAGGTCGTGTCAAAATGCCCATTCAATCACTCGGGCTGCACTCGATGGTGGCTATGTCTGCGATTTCTCCCACTTCGTTCCCAGACCGCGGGTTCACCGCTAAGGTCCGCAGGTCCGCAGAGCGTGAATGTATATTAACAGGTGATATGCTTCTGATGTCAGTCAGTCGTGTGTAAATTATGCCCTGAAAATTGTGCCAAGCATATAACGTACTTTCTTCACTTTTTACCATTAAATTTCACTTAAATCCTCGAATCTCGCTCTCGAGCTAATAACTGTTTGGAACCTATGCCCTCGATAAACACAGAGTTCAAAAACTGAATATTAGCTCGAGAACTAAGTTCGACCCACCTTGAGCGAACCCAAGGATTTTCTTCATTGGATACAACCCGTTTTCCTCGTATCTTAGATAGAAAAAGGAACGACAACAAAAATTTTCCTGTCGGGATTCTTGTTCTCAAAAAAATGAGTGGACAGCTTCCTCGTTTCGAATTGTTATTTTCCAGATTTGGGCTAAGAAATCTGCAGGGATTTATGACGCACTTCTATAGCCATTCTCCTGTCAAAAGGGAGTTTAGGCCCCAGTGCACACTACACTGGAGAAATTTGAAAACGGATGTTTCGGTTTGAAAACGCGACAAATGTTCTCTATTTACACCGAACGTCGGAGAAATTTAACAACGCAAAAATCACAGACCATCATTATCGTGATGTAATCCATTTCCATAATGTCGCCACCAACGAACTCGCCACCAAGCGAAGTGTCCACGCCACCAATAACGTCATAAGGCATGAATGAAAAACGAGGAAAAATCTATGTAGCGACTCGGAAAGGAAAACTAAGAAGGCAATGCATTGTCCATTTCAATGATGTAAAAGACTACTGCACAATCATAGCAAGAAGGTAACAAAACAAGAGCGCTGAAAACCGATTAGCCAGCTAATTCACCTCGACTACTTCACTCGATTGGTTTATCTCTTTGTTGGTGTTTGGTGGCGAGGTGACTTCGCTCGGCGGCGAGTTCGTTGGTGGCGAAATTTCCAGGTGGCGAGGTGACCGGATAACCGCTGCCTTAGCCACCACGGTGGTCACGCTGAGAAATTAATATTCCCACCTTACGGACGAATTGTTCGATCCTGAGCTCATTCAGTTTGTTTCTCGCTATGCCCAAAGAAAGCACTCGAATAAAGAACATTAACAAATTATGTTGCGAATGCCAAGACTCAACAGGTGAGGCCGTTCTTCGCAAACTTCACAAGTTTATTTTAAGATCACAAGGTTCAGTTTCCTCTCTCGCTCTGACTGTGTACTTGTACTAAAAAGACTCAACACACGGCACTCCTTAAAACTTAGCGAAACCTTAGCGATTGGCTTACAACCTTTTGTAAACAGTTTCTTTGATCACGGAATATTACCTGACACGCAAGCTTACGTGTTTTGTAGGCTCGATTTCCGCCGCTATCTCGAGTTCGGTCTACGTTCCTCCCCGAGAAGAGAGTTCGGGGGAGGAGCGCGGGTTCCTTTCGGCTATCTTTAAAACGAGGAATCGGAGAATCGGGGAATCGGGGAATCGGGGAATCGGGGAATCGGGGAATCGGGGAATCGGGGAATCGGGGAATCGGGGAATCGGGGAATCGGGGAATCGGGGAATCGGGGAATCGGGGA
>Ga0126339_10000132_pt1:0-2500 | contig 30814 bp, 14 predicted proteins | sample OrbTmetagenome_2_FD_92532 | JGI IMG/M metagenome (GOLD analysis project Ga0126339, IMG submission 92532) | Coral microbial communities from Petempiche,Puerto Morelos, Mexico - Orbicella T R C metagenome | ecosystem: Host-associated > Invertebrates > Cnidaria > Coral | place...
CTTTTCGCTTCCGGTTGTCAAAGTGTATAACTGGATGAACTTAAGTGAATGTGAAGATAGTAAACTAAGAACCGGTATTATTTATAACGATTGTGAAGCTGCCAATGACAGTTATTGCTCACCAAGTTATGTAAATCGCACCAGATCAACTAAAGTGAAAAATAAATCGTTTATCATTCCTTAACTGTGCAGTATTTTCTTCAATGGTATTTTCCTTTTGCTAGCTTTGTATTACAATTTTTTCTCAGTAAAAAGTAATAGAAAGCCAGCAATACTCTACGTGTTTTAACCTAACTGTCCACACTCCACTCGATCTATTAGGATTGAATTTGCTGAGTGTTAAGACTCCTATGACATCTTCATAAAGAAGGACGCTTATACGGTTAAGGCTGATTCCCACTAGCTTATAAGCAAAAGCTTAAGCCTACATACGCAGTAAGATGTTGATAATTGGCACGTTATGCAAGGGAAATTTCCAACAAACGACGCTAATTATCATCATCTTACTGCGTCTGCGTATGTCGGCTTATGCTTACGCTGATGCTTATGCACTAGTTGAAGCCAAACTTGAAGGATTTCCGTTTCTCCTCAAAAAGCGATCTCTAAATACCTTTTATAACCAGTGTGACAGAGCAATTGCACAGCAAGAAATTATTAATACCTAAGATTTTTAAGATTGAGATTATGCGTACCGATTAATGTACATGTAACAAGTAGTTTTGTCGTTGCAGTCAATTATTTGGATGTTTGGCCTTTCTCTTTTTAAGATTAGGTAGCAAAAAAACAACCTAGTCAGAAGTCAAATGTCCGAAGCGTTTTCGTAATACAGTGTTTGTGGTGGATGATTCCTTACCACTGAGATCACTAAAAAGGTTTACCTAGGCCACCGGCGAAGATAACCATTAAATATAAGCGGAACATTGAGACATTTACAGAAATTTCATTTAATACCAACCATCTTCCGTCTTAAATTGCTGTTGCAAAAAGTTTTTCACGAATACGTAAGTAGCATACGGTTCTCCTTTTCTTTTTCTTTTTCCGTTGCTGGAAACGAGAACAAAAGCCAAATGTATCACATGCAATACCGCAGTGACGAGAAATCCAGCATGGCCATTAGTTATAGACCAAGAGACAAAACCAAGTCAAATCTATCTCTTACAAAGTTTTAAACTCTCATGCAGATGTCGTTTTGCAAGATGGTAAAAAACACAATATAGATATTATGTAACTTCACTGGAATTCCACTAGATCCTGCGCCAAATGACAATTCTTATTTTACTTAACATGTCAGGATATATATATATTAATAATGCATTCGTTTTTTTTCGCTTCCTCAAACAACCTTTATCTTCCACTTCTGGGTCCATAAGGAAAGCAACGCACTTTACAAATCAGATTAGTGCGCAAAATGATCGGATAATTGGTATTATAAAAATATTTAATAAACTATTATATAGATATCTCAAATGACCGCTATAAAAAAAAAACCCGCACAAATCTTGCCAAATCTCAGTTATATATACGCTGTTTCTTGGAGGCTTGAAGAGAATACTTGAAGAGTATTTTCTGCCTAAAAGATCTCAATGCCTTCAACTTCTCGGCTAAACAATTGAAATTTTATTTACTGTCTGAACAACATTCTGAAAACATGTATTGATTTTCTCCATTCTATTGTACCATGTACACATCTCTTTTCTTATATACCCTCAATATCCGTAGAAACCTTAAAATAACTGGAGACTAAATAAAAAGCTTTCGGGTTACCTCAGCCTCCAGACTCAAATATACGTTATTTTTCTGTCCATATATTAATTAATATAAATATATATATATTTTGTAAAATTGTAAACGTATGAGTAAACAACGTTAGCAACAAATGATTGCTGTTTAAGGGAAAGCCTTCACCCTAGAAAAAAAAAAGCACTGTTAGATTCCATCCATCTAGAACACAAGCTTCGTAACGGAAAAATTTTGCTAGCATTCTATGAGGTAATACAATAAACTAAAACTGCATAGGCCTCCTATAGTTTCCGGAATAGTTTAAGTGCCTATGAAGTGAGAAGTAATTGTTGCTTATTTGAAAGGTTTTTTAAAATAAAGAAGAATGGCGTTTTCTTTTTTGGGATATCTCCTTTCGTTTGACAGATGTTGACATTTTCGTACTATGCAAAAGAGGAAAGTGATGACGTCATAACTGGTGGCACTGAAAACAATAAAACACTGTAGTAAGAATATCTTTAGAAATATTGGCGTGGTGTTGCTAACGACGTATGGAAAATGCCGATTTGCATTTCTTGATGATTTGCATAATCGTGCAAAAACTTAGAATAGCAAGCAAGTCATTTACTAGTTTCAGGAAGTCTACGTTTTAGTAAAACATAAAGCTTTAGCTGGTGATAGCAATACTCGGGTAAATAATCCGAAACAGTCAGATATCTTGTGCTGATGGACGCCTTAAGAACCTTCGGTAGTTTCTCTCAGTCCTTCTGTTGGATTCTTT
>Ga0126339_10000132_pt1:7500-30814 | contig 30814 bp, 14 predicted proteins | sample OrbTmetagenome_2_FD_92532 | JGI IMG/M metagenome (GOLD analysis project Ga0126339, IMG submission 92532) | Coral microbial communities from Petempiche,Puerto Morelos, Mexico - Orbicella T R C metagenome | ecosystem: Host-associated > Invertebrates > Cnidaria > Coral | place...
GTTAGCTTTCGCCAATTAGTATACATTGTATGCTAGCGACTTCGACACGTTAATAAAGTTCTTATCTTATCTTATCTTACCGTGCTAGCCGAGATGACGTCTTTATACATGACAAACATCTTTCTCCCAGACTGAAAGAAAATATCTACAGTTTTAACATCTATGTTCAATTGCAAATCAAATTTTTGTATGCTATTTTAGGTCGAATGAGAGTTCTAATTATGGCCGGCTCTTACAGAACCACTTATCAGATTTTCCCGCCAAGGCGCGAGAGGTGAAGTGCTTGAATTCCCATTTTCGTCCCCAGAGCCCACGATCCTTCTGGCCTGCTTTCGATCCCTGCCGCAGGCCAGAAGGATCGTGGGCTCTGAGGACGAGAATGTTGAATTCCATGCTCTTATTCCCAAACTTAAACAGAGCTTTCGTGACGTAACTTGTCTTTTTGTTTATCTAAATCAATGGAAAGGCGCAATCTTAAGTCGCATAATGTTATTTCCGTCAAGTTTGTATGTAAACTGTTTATGTGTACATTTACTACTATTTTCGATACTACAAGAACGAAGACTAACGAATAAAAATTGTTGGCTCTGATATAAATGTTAGACGAACGAAATAAAATAAAATACGAAATAATAAAGTAAAATATAATGCCACGCAAGAATTCAAAAGAAGAAACCACGACTATCACTCCGTTGTGAATTTATTGAGAGTTGCTTGTTAACTGATAACAAACAAAGATACAAATACAGTCAGGTTCTTTCTAACAGACAAAACCCACGCTAAATTCATGGCTCATCGTTTGTAATTTTGTACGTTCGATGAGGTTCAATATCCGGCCTCAAAATAGCGTATAAAAATCATGACGTCAAATTAAGCTGAGTAAAGTCCACAAAACAGAAAAATCACTTGTAAATTCATACTCATTAAATTGCTATTTTTGACCTTGAACAATCTCTTGTACCACGAAATATCACAGTCACAGACACGCAGCACATTACCACAATGAGTTCTGCTTATCGTACGGTTCCGTTTTCATCTCTCAAGAAGTGCAGGGCCAGTATTGAATCTCCAGTGCTAATAGCGCTTCGATCAGGTGAGCATTATGCCAGCAAAACAAAAAAGGCAAAAACCTACTTCAGAAAATAGTATCATGATATAAAAGCTACGAATGCGCTCACATGCAGATCAGATACCCTTGGGCGCAAGTAAACACCAACAAGGAAAAAGCGTTTTTGAGAGGAACACAGAGCCAGCAATTCAATGTACAAACTTGTGGTAGGTTGTCGTACATTTTTACGTAATATTTAACATTTTTGGCCAAATCCCAGACTGTCAGCTTCTCTGTTTCATCTTGTATGTTTCTGAGGCAACCCTACTTGGGCAATAGAGTCACCACTTTCTGAACTCAGGCATATATTACACTCTTTTTATACAAGAAATTAATGTCGAATCTGACATGTTCACTTCCTCAACATCCCTGCAATGGTAAAGAGAATTTCATTAAAATTTGGACGGAACAAACATTGAGGACTTTCTCAATTCTTACTGTATAGTGTTGTTTCGTCATGTTCATAACAAATCGAAAAAATTGACCTTCCAATACAATTTTAATAAGGAATAACTTTTAGCATGTCCCAAGATTTTGGCTATTGTCGACCTAAGTCGGTTGTTATAATGTGAGAAAGGTTCTTACACAACGCCAAAAAGCTTAGCCAGCACGTTTCACAGTACCTTGCATATCCGTCATTCTTTTACCTCAATGAATATTTCGAAATGAAATCACTCATCTCAATTACTAGTTTACTAAACAGCGCATTTCTTAAATCACTGTAAGAGTGCGCCTTGAACCATTCTAGGTAAATCTTTACAAGAATAACTATATCATGCTCGATGTGTCCAGAAACTGATATGCGATTGACTGCGGTCTAATTTAAAGGCCCTTATGTTATGACGAAGAGAGGCAATGAATAATATTGACCTGTGAGCTGACTTTTTTTTTCGGAAGATTTTCAAGGGGCAAAATTCCTAAATCAAACACGTCACTATGGACGCAAAAATTGGAAAAGTAGATTGTAATAGCAGGGAGACCTTCCAGTTGGACGCGGCTGTTCCCGTCCCCTCCCCCGTGCGCCGTCCTTCGTCTCCTACTTTTAAGGAAGGATAATACCCTTGAGTGAAAATTGCTCGACCGAAAATTTCTCGTAGGGACTCGGCGCTTGCCAAGCTCGATTTTGAATATCCGACAATAAACTCCCTGAAGACACCCAAAAATAACACCATTGTCCTAAAAAATTCAAACCATAACAATAGGCAAATTTTGATATGAAGTGAGAACGTTTCTGATAGGGATAAAATACTTTGTAAAAGGAAGTTCACTTACTGACATTTTTGCCCTTTTCCTTTTCGTAAGGCCTTAAATATGCTGATCTGCTGCCTCGTCGGAACGACTTTGTGCGGTCGGCAAAATTGGAGAAATTTAGCAGACTGCCTCCAATTGAGTTCTACTAGAACATCTCCAAAACACATTCTCAAGTTCATTCGTCGCCATGGTTATATGATTATTCCTCAATCTAACCCTCCAACGGAAGAGCAAGGAGCAATGAGGCTTAGCAAAAGAGCTATTTACAGTGGTAAATGTCCCTTTAAAATGGAAGTGAAAGATTTCGTAGACACTGTTCCAAGGTTTTTGAGCAATGCTTCTTGCAGTGGTTGTGACGTCCGTTGCAAGCCCATCTCCTACACGCTGAAGCTGCTTCGCAGAAAATGCGAGAATTATTGGTTGTGGGAGGAACATGAAGTGCGGGTTGCTTATGTTTTAGAACTATGAAAAAGCCTTGCTCAGTCTTTCCGCTTGCTATGCCTCAGTATTAGCTGAACATTTCGTTACGTCAATGTTTCCATCTGGTAATAACAATAAAACAAACAAAACGATAGGAGCCTATAACGCGTAATTGCCGCGCCACCATAATAGTTTTATCAAACAATAGTTATTTTCACACAAGAAAAGCAACACTCGTATCACTACCGCAAAACATTTACTGCACTGGATTTAGTTATTACAACGTGGTTAAATTAAAGGTAATTGATCATTTCAAGCTACTTTCAACAATGAAATCAAACGGAGTGACAACGCCTACCACATATATGTGCAAACGTCCGAAGACTATTCCTAAAATATCTCTTCTATTGTGGAGAATCTTTGTTGACGGGCTTGTTTATATGATGCCTCGTTAGCAAACGACTTTGCGATGAGAAGGCATCATGGTGAATACCGTAACTAAGTGACTCTAAATATTAAAGACGCATGAAACTTATCAGTAATTGGTAATATTGCTTTTGGCGTGTAATACTGAAAGAAATATATTGGCTCGCAAAAACTGCAAAATTTCTGGGTGGTAAAAGCGAGCGATGAATTCTTAGGTAAAATCTTGAGTTTTTAAACCCGCGTCATACAAAAAGAAGTTGTACGTTAGGCTCAGATTTCTTGGGACAGTTAATCGTGACCTACCATTTCAATATTCAGAGTTGACATTTTTGTAGCTCGAGCAGAGACTAAAGAGCAAATATTGTAAACAAAGACTACCTGACATGTACTTTCAACGTTTACCCTTCGTGGCTGGCACAGCGGTAATAGTCGTAAGAGTTTTGTTATGGCGACCTTGTTGGCGTTCCCAGACAAGACAAAACGTTTCCACAAAAAAATTAAATCATTTCTCAGAGAAGAGACATTTTTTCTTTGTGAATTCCAATAAGAGAGTAGTGCCGACCGTCATGTGAAAACGCTTTTGATCTGACAAATAATAAATTGAAATTGTTGATTTTCCTATCGTTATTAGTTGTAAGGGTCGAAACATGGCATATTGATACAGCAGGGTTATATTGGCAAAAGAAACTTCATGTGGAAAAACGTTCCTCATTTTCAATTTTAGCAGATGGTTGAGCTCTGAGCTTGCCGTATCCTCACGTAGATTTTTTTGAAAACTTTGAAATTGTTTGCAGGGAGGTCTCTACTGATTCGTAGGATTTCAACAGTCTTCAGTTAATAACCTAAAAAGAAACTCCCAAATTGCAAGCCACGCAAGCCTTAGACACCAAGGCAAAAGCACCCTGGAAAGAGTTTGGTCGGAGTTGCATTCCGGTAACTCTTAAACGTTCATTTTTCTGAGGTAATAACTTTAAATTAAAGGAAACTTCAAAATAATAGTTTCCTAAGGTAGAAAATCACCAAAGAAGTGATAACAAACCGAAATTAAGTACGAGACCGGAGTAGTTAAAACTTAGAGAGATTACTGACGACAGACTACAAACCACAAAAATTGGCCAGTCATTTCTGCCATGTGGTGATTATACATAAATACAACTTTAATTTTGAGTCACTAACACAAACAGACGTCGGCAACTATGAATAGCTACTATCACTCCAAGACTAATGCCTAAGTTTAAGTAATATATCAAACACGAGAGACTGTGTTTTACCACATTTCCAAATCAGAAAAGAGTTGAAAATACGCACATCGGAGTATTTTTGGCGCCGGAACTTGGATGTACTTGTAAATGTGATGAGACACTGTCTCCCGCGTTTGATATATCATCTCAAATGAAGCAGAGGGGGGAAACGGAGAACCAGAATGGTAAAAATCCAGTCTAATTACCAACACATATCAAATGAAAGCTACTAAAATTGCTTTCAATCATCTACCTTAAGTTTTCTTTCAGGCAGTAGAAAGTCTTCAACACCATGTTGGGATTTTTTTTCTACTCGGTCTTCCATAGAAAAGCACGAGTCTTAAAATGCAGGCTGTTCTTCTTGGGTCACAAACGGGGGGTCATAGTGCCGAGCGTTCCTATCGGAGAGCGCGGAAACTGGGGATGAGATTTGCAACAGCTTGGTAATCGTGTGCAACATAAGTTGCAGAATGATGTGTCTTGTGAAGAAAGCTTTGGAAAGAATCACACCAATACGGTCCAATCATATACAAAGGATTTCGACTGTTTCAGAAACCGGTCGGTCCACGAATCCTATAGCTTAAAAGCTAGCCCTCTCGAGATATCAAATGAGCCATATGTGAGTTTTGACTACGAAAACAGTGACAAAACTTTCTCAAACTGATTAATAATTCATCAAGTTTAAACAATGGAAATCATGACCGTGACGGTATTTGGTTATCTGATCTTAATTAGCATAGATTTTTACGATTTTATTTCACCGTTTTCTCCTTAGTTTTAGTTTCGATTGGAAGATATATCAAACACTCAAAACAGTGTTTGGCCACATTTCCAAACACCTCGAAGTTCGTCAAAAATATATACTTTCTTCTCGGTGTTTGGAAATGTGGTCAAACACGGTCTTTCGTGTTTGATATATTACATGATTTAACGACAAACTTTAAGCTGAAACGACTGGACACCTCAGATGTCGATAAAAATCAAGAATCTACGCGAACAGAACTTCGAAGGTAAGGCAAACAACATGCAATCGGATGAAGAGGATACTCAAAAAAAGCTACATGAATAGTAAATGAATTTATTTAAACTTACTCTTGTGTTAAATATCCCGATTCTTTTATCCGTTTTTATTGTGTTCAATACTTATAAAGTATTATTTAATATTGCGATACGAGGCCTGAGTAATTAAGGTAGGGCAAACAACATGCAATCGGATAAAGAGGATACTCAACGAAGTAACATGAATAGTGAATAAGCCCGGGTAAATCTAAAATTATTCTTGTGTTAAATATCCCGATTCTTTTATCCGATTTTATTGTGTTCATGATCAATATTTGGTTTGTAAAAGTCAAGGAAAACATGGAAGGAGGTCGCTTTGGGGTGGGAATAAGAGAGTTAATTACTTCCTCGTTCGTCTTGAATACAGTGAATCCCAAGGTCATGATCAAAGCTTTCTTAATATCGCCATGTTAAAAGTAAAGGACTTCCAGTGGGTGTTCTATCAATTGTGATCGGTTAAGTGCACACCACGTACTATTGCTTGAGGAACCAGGTTTCGATTGAGCAACAATCAAACAAATTTACTGGGAGATCATTTGTATGCTGAGAACTAACATAAAGCCCTATTTCAATTACACCACGTCATGAAACAGGGAGGAAACGGGCTGGTTATACCTTTGCATCTCATTTAGCCAGATGTAATAAAAAAACAATCTGAAACACTCACAGAATCAGACACCTTGCATGCTTACTATCTTAGACTTTCAGCTGTGCCAGCTTATTAACTGAAGATTAAATTGAAGTGCGTCCTTTTTCATTAATTAGCTAGTTTCTTTGTTTGTTATTGCGGTAAACAGGCAAGACTCACGCTATCTGTAAAGTTCCTTGATCGGCGTAGGCTTGATACTTAAACTTTTTACGACTCTTGTAGATATTAGTCGCCGTCTGGAAAGGCTCAGGCCCCGTCTACGCCGCGGCCGGAGGAATTTAAAAACAGAGCTTCATTTCTGCGGTTAGGCCTACCGTCTTCAGTAATACGTCACAAGAACCAAGCCTTTCGAAAAAGCTCTTCAAAACGAAGGAATTTGAATTTTCCTCAAACACAAATCAAAAATACAGACAGACAGAGAGACAGATAGACAGCTAAAACTTTATTTAATCACGATAAAGGATTTAAGCTTAGTAGCCTTTGGGATCGTGCATACTAAATTAACTTAAATTATATTAAAACTTCGCAGAAAGTATATACATGATAAATAGCCGGTGATTGTTGCCGTTTTAAATCCTCCGGCGTAGAGTGAACGGAGAACATTTGTTGCGTTTTCATTATCGTGAAACGTCCGCATTCAATTGTTGACGGGACCACGAGAATGAATGTACTTTATTACGTCCCTTAATATTGTCTCGGAAAAATTTGTTACAGAGTCAAGCCGGTCAATGTCCATAATAGGCCATAATACTTTACTCCTTTTGATGCGATTGACGTGTTAGTTTTGACCATTGGCAATCTCCTAAAAGAAAAAATATCATAGCCAGCGTTCTCTCAGTGAAGTAAAACAAGAAGCCGAGGATGCAATGACTGACTGCCCATTTCTGGCTGCGTCTCACCCATTCCTGACCATTTCTATCATCTCCATATTTTTATACGCTATTATGCGGAAACCTAGCTTGAGTGATTAACGAAGGCTGTCGAGTGACAATTCATCAGTGGTTATCGTTCCTAGGTAGCTGCACTGTTAAAACTCGCTCGCTTTTCCTCTTGACATTTTTAATCACATCATACCGTGTCCTACTATCTACTTAGTTTTTTTTTTTATTTCACTTGGCTTTACTTTCAAATGTGCTTTGTTCGAGAACGAAACAGTAAATCAGAAAGCAAAACAAATCGTCACACTCGTACAACTCGTCCACATTGAGCGAAACATAACAAGACACGCGCAGTGCTATTCGTCAAAGTTGAGACAATGTTAGGCCCAGGCCACAACTGATAATATAGACGTTAGAGTCATTAAGTTTCTCCAAGTTACTCTAAGGTGGATTGCTCGCTGAGGAACATGCACAAGGCAAGAAGAAAAATATTTTAAAGGCGCGAATTCGATTCAGCCTCGTCGCTGAATGGGCCACCCTGGTTAAATAAAGTTTAACTTTGCCTTACCTTTTACCTCTCGGTCCGTCATACTACGGCGCCTGCCACAACTATGAGTGCTGAAAATAATTGTTGTCACTGGTATAAGCACAACTTAAGACAATAAACAATTCGATTTTGTCAAGTTTTTTTATTATGCAAATTCTACTTGATTCATTTTAAACATTCAAATGCTGCAAATTTACAATAACCTCTCTGGACTACTCGATCAACAAAGAGAACGGAAAAGTTCTTGCTATTCACAAATTTTGCACATTTACAATTAATTACATATACACCTTAACAAAATCTTTGTTCGCGATGTACATTAACAATATTGTGTTTAAGTATCAACAATCAACATTGTACGATAATAAGTACTAATTAAACAATTGCATGCTCTCGACAAGAACAGTATGTTACATAATGAAATCCACTACAATTGCGAAGCAGAATTAAAAGCATCCGACAAATGTTTAGCTATATAATGCTCTTCATACCATAATTTTGTATCGAGATAATAATTCAGGAAATAAGAAACTTAACTTGTATGTAGACTGAAGAAAACGTGTCACTAATGTTTTGGACTATTAGGCTTCAGATCGGAGTTTTTACGGTAGAAAAATGAGTCAGATAAATTAATAACAAATTAATTTTATAAGTAGAAAAAAAAAATGGTTTAGCAACATTTACAAGCCTATAGGGAATTCAATCATATTTTGAAAAAAAGTTAACATAGGAAAATATAATACAAACGTCATGATCTCTAGTTACGACGGGATATACAGGATTTACAGTTAAATGAAACAAGGGCAGGAAAAATCCCTCTTGCTGCGTCGAAACTGTACGTGATGCCTCAGTGCTTAGTCATCCAAGACCCAAACAAAGGCGACTGGTAATGTCTTCTGCGTCCACATCCAATAGTTCTTGCATTTCTTGAATAGCACCTTATGTGTGTACATCACCGGTTTACAGTGAATGTTGCATTCTGGACATTTGGCAGCGCTCAAGTATCTGGGAACGGTTTCGTCTTTGTAGTCGATGACATCAATTTTGAATGGGCATTTGAGAGTATTCTGCTTACCTGAAGTACCAACGTTTCTCGTCTTCCTGCTTGGTGCTTTCAACATTGGTGGGATTCGTTGTGGGGGATTCGACTGAGGCACAATCATGTAATGATGTTGGTGTATGAAGCGAAGCACATCGTTAGATGATACGTTTGCTTGTTGTCGTACGCCCATCTTTAGACAGTTGGCTAAACTTCGAGCTCTCCCGTTGCGACATTCGCTTTTCAGAGACAAACTGAAGGATATGAGAAAAAGCCCCAAAACAACCTGCGAAATTTGAATAACGTGATATTGAAAATCGTTTTACGGTCACTTATCTCTTAATTTATTACTTTTACAGCGTCAGTGGTTCTCTAGCCTCGACTGACACTTTTCTGTTCTCGTGTCAAAAACGCTGGAAAAGGATGACTGCGCTTGAGAGCTTTTTGATCTAGCTTGGAAAGAAAAACGTCGTCGTTTGTATTGCAAATTGGGCGCACCAGTTTTGTTAGTTATCTTATCTTCGTCACAGTTTCTCAATGTGGGTCATTAAATGGACCCGACGAAATTAGCAAGGACATATAAACAACAGGGCTATTTCAATATTAAAACGAAGTCAAGTTTGCCCAGCTTTACGGCAAAGATCTCGATTTTATAGATATGGTGCAAAGAACAATTGCTATGCTGAGTCGGCAGGCGTAAGTAACATGGTTGAAATTAGCAGCCGTTTAAGTACAAATAGTTCACAGCAAACATGAACTTACCCTGAAATATATAGATTTAAACATTGTCCTCTTGATCGGCTGATTCAAATTGTGGTGGATTGATACCGTGTTTCAATTGCTCTGGTCAAACAGGTCAACTGTCAACTGTCTTAAGTTACAGTTATAGTGTCCAAATTTATAGTTTCCATCTCCCTGATATTGCATGATGTAGAACTCACTCCTCTACTCGTTTTTCCCTTGTTATTTTCGAATCATCACTTTTTTTCTAAACATAATATTCACTTGGTCAGCATATTTTGAACCGACAGGAACATGTACAGTAACTATAGAGACACTGAAAATAAAACTCACGGACCAAGAGCCTGGAGCAGGCCAAAACGAGTCAGTTGAAGACACAAAGAAATTTGTCGGCCATCAGCACCCACGCGATGTGAACAAAGCTATCGAAGCTCTGAAAAATGTAGGAAAGCAATTTTCAACACTTCTTGATGATCATAAAGTTCCAAATTAGTGATTGTGAGGGTCAAAACTTATCGACGCTGGGTATTCATTTAGAAGTAGGTAACTAAACACTGGCTGAGTTAGAAAAACCTCGGTAAATGTGAGCTAACAAAAGAATATAGGGGTTTCCCCCAAGACGTGTAAAGTTGTCTGCGCTGTAGTTAGGTAGGCACTTTCTCTTGGGAACATATACAACAACCCACGCAGACAAGAAGAAAATTAGTAATCTTTGTGATTGAACTTCTTGTCCAATAAAATCTTTTGTGGCGTGCATTGATGACGTGACTTTATGGCTACGCAAAACAAAGTGAATACCGATCAGTCTACGCAATGTTAAATAGAGAACAACGTTAAAACTAATGGTCGTGCTGCTTGAATATCTTGCCTGAACACCGCCCTTGTCATAGTCTGGTGGCGTAATGAACGCCGCTAGCTTTTCCCAACAATCTCTTTGTGCCATCATGATTGAACACTAATTGCAAATGTACAGGGGAATATCTAAAGAGTGAAAAGAGCAGTCTCTAACGAAGTTAAGAGAATACGTCATTCGACCATTTTACTTTTCTATTTGACAATCTACCTAGTTTCGATTCGTGAGACGGCCTGAGCGCCGAAGCGTAACGAACGGTAGTTACACTATTCTCGACTCAGAAATTGTATTAGTCCTGAAAAACGAAAATGAAACAGAAACAGGCCAGGACTTGCTTGCAGAAAGAAACAATGATGCAAACAGCAGTCCTATTGCCTCATCCAGTGCTTTGAAAAATTAACTAACCGAGAGCTGTTCTTTAAATATCGTATTGCATGAAAACCTTAGTGTTTTTAAAAACACAATGTTAAGAGGATATTTGACTTTAAGTGTGTGCGCTGAGACGATGACTGAAAGCTATATTTTTAAAAAGTTTTTCCTTTCAAGTTTGTTGATCGCAATCGTGGGTTCGTATTCAATAGCTCCGATAATAAAAATTATAGTGCTCAGTAAAATAGGGGTAAAAATAAAACTGTGTAATACGTGTAAAAGATCATATAAGGAAGCTGAATACAAACCAATACGTAGATGAAAATGCTGGAAAACATTCTTTAAAATCTGTACTAACGTGAGAGGTAAATTTTAGGTGTCGTTTAGCCAACAAAAAATTCATGTATGAAGATTCAACTGTGCATTGTATCAGTTGAAAAATAGTAGATAAAGAATCCGTTTCGCACCAAGTAGAACTGATGCTTAACTTGAGCAGGCCAGCGATGGGATCATTTCTAGAAAGAAAAGACATACATAAACTAAACTTCAAAAGATTTTATGCTACATAGTATTAAAGCTTGTATCATGCATGTGGAAGATCAAAAGGTTTTATTGCGAACAAGTCACGTTCCTTTCAGTTCAAGACGGACTGTTCATTCTTGCTCTGATGAAGCTCTAACGCTCGAAACGTCAGCTTTTCAAACTGTAAAAAATAGCTAAGTATTCTAGGTATGTAAGAAATAATGACTTGCCCATTCAAACGGAACGGTCCACGGACTGTTTGTGTTTTAAAGATTTCAAATTCGTGCATTATTTATTTAAATAATCTTGTTAAAACAGGTTGAGTGGTGTTCTTTGCTATGCAACGACGGCGTGGAGACAATTTACTGTGGCGTATGTCAAATATTTAGCACGACAAGAACTTTGTTTGACAAAACACCGCACTCCACACTCAAAATGAAGAACATATAAATATCCCATCAGAGCAGACACGCTTCGGCAGTGAACGAGTAAGGCTCTGCTCGTTCCTTCTTAACTAAAATTGTTTATGCTAATGTTATACACTGTATCACAGAATTTTCCGCTTTATAACGGCAATAACTAAACATCCAGGGATAACTCTTATTAACACAGTATACACTTGAATAGTTTTATTTTCTTTAATGCAGTATAATATAGATAGTGCATGTAACATATGACGTAATTCTCTTAATCATGAATGTGCTAGATGGCTTCGGTATCCGGCGCAAGGCTTTACAACTCACATTGGACAACATATTGGTTTTGCAGGAGACCACGCAAAAAGGTAAATTATGACACATATCATTGCATTTGGTGGGATTAATTTTCGGAATGAAATAAAAACAATGACCGCCTTTAGGTTGATGTAAACATTTGACTGAGAACGTTTGTAGAGAATACAAGTACTTATGTAAACCCTCTCCTGTGAGTCTCCTGTGGCTCGTTCCCTCAGGCTAACTAATTAATGTGCCGTCACCCGACAAAGCCTCTCCACTCCATAACTTCGATTACCATTCGAGTGCGGTTGAATTACAATCAACATTTTTCCGATTACAACCAGACTGCCATATTCACTGAGAAAGAACGTTACACTGAAGGTTCGTCACAGCAATATCATGCATCAGAACAAAACTGCTGTCCACGGAAGCGGCTTTAGTCGCGGAAAACACGGAAAAAAAATTGAAACGTTTTGGATAACGTTTCTGGCGTGAGTTGACGGCCAATATAAAATGCATACTGATCAACCCACGCACACTGACTTAACAAAGAAGAAAGTTAAATTATTGATCGTGTTCCTCAAGGATCTTGCTCAAAAGTTCTCTTTTATGGTTAGTCGGGTGCGTGATAGACACTTTGCCCGAATGCCGTGTTTATCGCCAAACCTCATAAACTGAATACATAAAGAAGTAAAAAAACGTGTCTACTTCCCTTTCTACCAAATGGGAAACGGAACTCGTTATTCGACCGTTTTGTAGTGAGAAAGAACAGCACGTACCCGGAAGCATAATCAATACCAGTTTATGACCCAAGATAACGATAATGTTTCCTTTCCCGAAAATCGGTTAAAGAAAAGGGCACAGGAGCGGTGCACGTATTTTGCTTACAACAAATGGTCCAAAATGATGCAAACAGAAGTGCTATTGCCTCATCCAGGGCTGGCGAATCTAATGTGTCCCCGGCAATCTCTTACACGCCTGACTGACACTGAGTACGTCAGCATTAAGTTGTAAACAGTGCCGAGGCAAGGAATGAGAGTTACCTTTTTTACAAATCTTGGAGTACAGAGGGATTAGGATAAAACAACATGAAATAAAAGAAACTTTCCAAAAGTATGTTTGGAAGCTGAAAATACTCCATTGAAGAGATAAAAACTCAGTCGCTGCTATCAAGACTTGAAATCAGCAGAGTCTATAATACGTGACCTGCGTGCCTTAAAACACCGTGAGAAGGAGGTCTTACCGAAACTCACTTCTGAAACGGTGCTTATATGAAAACTGTTAAATCTGTTATTAAACTGACAGTTAACAATATTGCCGTGTATAGCTAAATATAAGGTAATAATAAAACTGTTAAGTAAATTGAATCCCTTACAGGGGGATGAGACTAGGAAATATTACGAAATGCTGAAAATACTTCTCTCATGAAATATTAAAACCTATACATTTTAAAGAGAAAACAAGAACTTTTTACTGCAAGCAAGTCGACGTCAGTGCCTTACAGTTTCAAACAGACTGTTCTTAGGCGGTGAGAAAACATGATTTGGGTTCCCTCAAACGGAACGGTATACAAAAAGTCTATGTGTTTTGGACATTTTCGTGGATCATTTAATGCTATGGCCCCCTGAGCTCGGACGACATGGAAAGTATTGAACTGTGACGTAGATCGACCATACAACTTGGCATTATGTATAGGGGAAAACAAATCGCGCATGATTAAGAAACCGACTGACAAAGTCATTCGCCAATATAGCACTTTATAATTGCAGTTTTCTCTCAAAATTCTGAACCAGACATAGAAAAACAGAGAAATCGAAAAGTTCAAGTCAGGGAAGTTTTGGTGACTCTTTGCTTAACTGATTCCTTCATCACTGACAATGTCAGGCTATTTTGTAAGAGAAGTGCTTATAAAACTTTTGTTTCTATTCCAATGACAACTCAATCTGTCCACGTACAACGGGAAGTCGTTTGTCATGAAAATCGTTTCCACTCAGTTATATCTACAGCTTACTGAAATTCTTAGTCGTAAAATATAACCTAGTAACGTTGGTGCGTTCTTCTTTTGGCATTAATCAATAATGTGTTTAGTTATTTTTATTTCATTGACTTACTATGCTGATCAGTCTATGATCCTGTACGTGAGTAAGGCTATGGTGTCACAGTTACGCCATCTAACATTCTTTTTAGTAAAGAAGCAGGCTATTTTTTTAAATGATGTTTTGTTGCTGATAGCGAATGACTGGAGAAAGTCTGGGAGAACTCGTAAGTCTTTTGTTCCTCTCCAGGTTCACATAAAACTGAGTTGGAGTTCTCTCAAACTCGTTCGTGTCTTTCCTTTACATCAGCCATGAAGGTATGTCAACACCTATGGGTGTCTCTTCTATATACAGGAGCTAAACATTTACAGCAAGAATTAGTTATTGTGTTATTACAGGACGGAAATCTCTAAATCACTTCAATCTGTCTAGTAATAACAAGTTCTATCTTATTGTGCCCTCAGTGACTACGAGTACAAATAATATCAGAACCGAGTGCAAATATCTTGTGGTATTTCGCCTACGTTAAATTCTTCATTTCGTTGCCATGAAAACGAAACTGAGTTAAAAATTTAATTTCAATTAATCTGTTTCTTTCTTTGCTACTGTATACGATCTAACATCAATTGGGTCGTGGGTGTAGTATCGTTGTTTGTATTTTAACGTTGATTGTATCGTTTTCTTTTTGTTTAACTTTCGTTTGTTTGCTTGTTTGTTTGTTTTCCCCATATAGGCTCGTCAAAATACAGCATCAGACGTAAAAAATATGAAGCGATACTACACAATAAAACACCTAATAAAAAACCTGATTTCGTCCCTAGCTTAAGCCTCAGTGTCATCATCTTAACGTCATTAACAGATCACTTCACAGTTGCGACATGACCATATCGAAACATTTTTTGCTTTTTTCCCATCTCTGAGTTATTGTTATTATTACGGAGGTTACATTAGCTGTTTATGGGCTCATATCACGTTGAAGACGCCGATCGTGGACTTTTGCACGTTCTTCATTTTCTCATTATAACAAAACCTATTGACGTTCATTTATTGATATCGGACACACCGCAATGTTCAAGACAACAAACGAAAATGTAACTGTGACATCACTCTCAAATGGCGTCATAAGGATGTAAAGACCACATCCGGACGTTGCTTGTCTTTGTGTAGTTCTTATTTTTCAAAATAAACTCTATTTGTCATTATAGGCCTTTCCGAAACGTTAAGAATAAAAATCAATAAAGGAAACAGCAAAGCAGGACATGACGCTGAAGCCAAAGACAGCAGCACGAAAACAAGCCGAAGAGGGTCTGAAGTGTGGCCGGAGTAGAGGCAAAGTAAATCGGAGAGAAAACAGAACGCTCGCGACGATATGTGGTCGAAAGACTGAAAAGTGAAAAGGGGACAGGGAGACCCAACACCCATCGCCCTGGGTCACCCATCGTATGGCAAAATTAAAGACCAGCAGCATTATAGCTGCAGGTTCATTTAGACCTATAAATTAACTCTACCATATTAACTCACAATGAAACTCACAGTATTGATCAGTATTTTTCAAGCGTCTTCCGTTGCCAATCTGCAGCTGTAATTATGAGGGATAATGCGGCCATAGGTGAAGGCTAGTCGTTTAACTGAGGTTGCTACTGAGCAAGACCTGCAATTAAGACTAGCCGAGACGAACAAGAGCCTGTGTGGATAAGATAAGGAGTAGAAATTGAACTCCAGAAATGTGGTGGCTTTTGGGCAGAAATACCCTACTGTGGTAACAAATTAAAGTATTATCAAGAAAGCGTTCAGAATCCTTTCAAACGTATACTTATATGCATATGAGAAATTCACAAATAAACTACTTAAATAAGTTGAAAACAAGAATTCAATGAACTCTGCTCCTGATGATACGAGCTGTACGATGTCATCATTCAGTCAATCCTTATTGCCCCCAGTGGGGACGCTTGCATGGGGCCGCAGCTGTACGATGTAGGCTAGTAAATTCCCTCAGTTGAGCTCGGTAAAGTACAGTGTGTAAAGTAATAACCGAGAGAATAAAGCAACACAGAGACTCCTTTTCTTTCATGCACATAGAGAGTATTAAACGGGAGGTGAAACTCGTCTCTAGAATTTAATATTGTTACAGTTTTCAGACCAATTTACGTACATATTTGTATTCATAATTCAATTTTCAGCCCAAGTTAACCTTAAAATCTCCCCATGGTTATCCCTCCGGGATATAAATCGCTCCAGTTTACATGATGGGAATTTTTACAGTCAGAAGATTGTACTCGAATGTCCTCTTAATTAATATCCTTAATTAAAAGGTAGTTTTACAACGGCAGTCTTTTGTCGGCTACACAGAGTTGAAGAGGATAATCCGAAATGCAAATACTTCTCAAGAATTATTCGATGTATAAGCTTACCTACCATGAGCTCCTTAAGTTACAAGAGAATCGTATGAAGGTCTCCACGTCGTATGAACATGTTTGAATGTTCCTCTGAACATTTGGTTTTAGAACTATTTTATTTCTGTAGCTGTGCATTGTTTCTGTGAACAATGAAAAGAAAATATAGGTCAGTAGGATAGTTTTGCTTCTGTTTATTGGCTACAATATCCGGTTTGAAATAACGGTCTGTCTAAACTCGATTCTAGCAATACAATTTAAGCTTCGTGCACTAAATAAAAGCTTATTCAAACTAACAAATGCGATTACTCGGTACTTACCCGCTAAATTCAGTTTCCGCCAAAATTCTTTCTTGTAGAGTTCTCCTGTAGTTTATACTTGCCTGACTATGTCACGGTATTAAAAGGCTGGCAAATCGATTTAGAGTTTAATTCCATAAAACTTTCGTCGTCACTCTGTCGCCTTTCGTGGAGGAGAAGAATTATAAATAAATTTTCGCGCCTTTGTTTTCAACTCGACGCGCCCCGCCACATGCCGCCTAGCTACTGATTGGTTTATTTGTTGCAAGGGTTTTTTGTTGAAACTTCCATTGGTTTCTGACTTGGTTTCTCGAATTATCGGTGTTTTAAAAACACTTGCATTCAATTTGTATTCAATTCAATTTGTATTCAACTTGTATTCAAACAGTGGGTAGGAAGGAAATTAAATGCAGAGTTTGTGTTTATTTACTTTTAAAGAAAATCATGTTTCACTGGAGTAGTCTGGAATAGCGTGACACTACTGACCCGATATAACCACAAACAAAAACTAGTCTAGTAGTTTATTTATATCACAATTGGTGGAACTGAGACAGTGCGTGTGTCAGCCAGAGGCTGGATTTTTCCCATAAAGTTGTCTATAGTAGGAGTTGTCAGTATATCTTGGGCTTGACAAAGATTTATGTTCTTTTAAAAGGTAATCGTTGTTTCACACTGCCCCCTGCTATATGACAAACTAAAGATATCTCTACAGAAATGTGCTAAACGCGTACTGCGCGCAAGATAACTTAGGGAAAAAACCTTGGCATATTGATGTGACCGGTCACAGAAACAGAAAGCTAGAGGAAAGGAAAAAAGACAGATTCACGGAAAGGAAATGGAGTGCGTTATCACAGTTCAAAATGTGCATTTAAAGTATATAATTATGGATCTATGTTTTTTATAATAGGTGTAACTGGAGAACATATAATCACAGAGTGACATCCTTACAGTAAATATCTAAATCCCACATGTTTAAAATCAAATTCTTCATAGGTCCTAGTGGGACTAAGAAAAGCAGCGGAGCGACTATCATTTGACAGTCATTTGGAATTCTGGATGGATTTCGAAATGTCCCGGCAGACAGCGGTGCGGTTGCATGAAGAGTGCCCCTTTATTGACAACGCAGCCTCGAGGGGGACACAATGGAAATCTTAATTTTTCAGGCTTTTTGCCTCTTGGTGGAGCGCATTTAGCAGGCCGGCGTCGTTCTCTGACGCGAACGTCTTTTGGCAGCATCTGGCGAACTTGATCAATGATAGCATCTCGGCCAGCTCTGGAAAAGAGAAAATCAAATTAAAAATCGGTCAATGGTATCTCGCGGTTAAATATTTAAACTCCTTATAGGATCTGGTTTAGTGAGTGAACAAGTGACACCGACACCCTCAGTCTCTTCATCTCTTGAGGAATAAAGAGAAAGGTCTTCCAAAAGTCGGTTGAAATTGGTGGAGCTGAGTTACGCTAGGGTCACTTGAACTCACGGGGTGTTTGCCTTTTATCTGATAAAGTAATGTTTTAATATTCTTTCCGTTTAAGGTTATTCAGCTAAAAGGAAATATTATAAAAAGGAACGTCCTGACAGGATTTGGCCATTTACCGGAGGAGAACAGTGTGTTATTCTAATTGCTGGGGTTTGGAGACTTAATTTACGTTCAGTCTCATGTAAACTTACTTAGAAATCTCCGCTGAGCTGTTCTTGCAAATTGTAGGAGGCAGTCGGCAGGATTTTTTACTGAACTCTTGATGATCTTGACTGGAAGTTGTGGTTTTGCTCAGATTGCTTAAAAACTTGACTGCAACATCACGATCTAAAATGGACGGACACAATTGTTAAACTTGATTTGCCCGTGAACATAACGCTATCAAACGCGTTCCAGAAATCATCGCAGAGTGTCATGATCGATCACGAGGTGAGCCTGCGCGACTGTTCCCTCTGTTGTTTCCAGAACCTTCATTCTTACTTACTTAGAAATCTCCACTGAGCTGTTCTTGTGGGGAGAGCAGTCGGCAGCATTTTTGACATTTTTTTTTTGCGGCGATAGGCTCCCTAACAGATCTCCAAGATTTAAAAACCCGTATTTGTGTTTTAACCGATCAGAGTAAACATGCTGTCCTTTTAGACCAATCACAAACGAACCCAAAGACCGTCGAGACTGGCTCATTCCAAGAGATGTCGAGAAGTGTTTTTACCTCGAGTTCTGATTGGTTCATTCTTCTGTCGTGACCGAGATTAGTTTCACGACAGTAATTACTTCAGATAGAGGGTAATAGTTATGGTGCCCAGTACAGGAAAACGAGCGATTACCTGGTAAGTTCTGAGATTTAAGCCACTGGTGAATGGCCGGTATCGCCTCAGCTTGAATTGTGTTTGCCAAACTCTGAAAAAGGATTCAGAAAAAAAAGGAGCTATCAAATTAAAACAACCGAAGAAAGAAAGTCTATGGAAAGATAATTATTGTGCTGGTAATAAGTACAGTAAATAAGTAAGTATTATGTTATCATTCAAAAATGTGTGGACTAGCTCGTTTATTTTATCAATATGGCTATTGATAACTGACTATTAGTTCATCAACGCCTTACCGTTCCTAAGAATCCGCGGTCTCCAGCGTCTAAACAACTTTCAATAATCATCCTCTCTACAGTTCGCAAGAAAATTTCCAAATTGCATTAGAAATGTCAAGTAAGATAAGTATTATTGCAAGAGGTTATTGTGGGAAAAGCAGAAAAAAGTGTAAATTTTACCATCTACCAGGTGCTTAAATCTTTGCACGGGAAGTTCGTGACTTCGCACGGACACAGAGTAATTTTCGTAAAAAATTCAAATGGAACTGGTTAAACACGAATACGCTTTCAATATCTGTCCACACGTAGTATATTACAGTCCCCCTTTCATTTCCTCACCATTTTATGTCATGTAGAACGATGGAGGACGAAGTTTTCAATTCGCGTACCACAGGTAAAGAGGTTACTGTGTTTAAACTGAAGAAAGGAACCTTTGAAATAGTTCTATCAATACCTACCTTTAGGGGAGGTTTTGGTCACTAAGGAATCATACAGCTTCCCTGCATCTTTTGAGATGCATAACGGTGGCATGATGCACTAAAAGAGCAATATTTTCGTTGATAGAGCAGTTTTCAATTGAGTGTCGTAAAACCAAACTAAATTAAAGTAATTACTCTAGCCAATCACAAAAGACACAGAAAATTCAGTGAACCAATCAAAACTCGAGTGCGAGTGAATCACAATAGACTGTTGTCGATTTATTAAAATTCAGCTTGGCAGTGAGGCCTAGAGGACACAAACAAAGGAAATTCAATGACAATGTTTATTCATTTCTTTTGTTTGTGTCCTCTAGGCCTCACTATCAAGCTGAATTTTAATACATCAAAAGTGGGCTATTGAATTGGTTTTGGATTTACTTCTGATTAGATGAAAAGTGGCGCGAGTTCTTTCTAAGCCAATCGTGTAGCGTAGGTCATGCAAAATTCAATTACTTTTCGACATTCAAATGAAAACTGCTCAATGCATGATCATACACAATACTTTTAGGCAGAGACTGACTAAACTGCTGCCACAAAAAGAGTTATGATTCGGTTACAGAAACAATTTCCCATTTCGTACTCGGGCAGCCCTTTATTACCTAGTAGGAGGGGATCCCTGGCTAACTAAAATTAAGAGAATTGACACCTCCAATAAAATTACGTCACTTACTTTAGGTAGAGAACCGGTTGTTTCTTCGTTGTTTTCGCCTTCAAATTCAGCTCGATGAAGAGGTCTGAGTTCTAACGAAATAATAAAAATAATAATAAAACTTTATTGGGTAAAAAAACGTAATTGCTGGTGACCCAGTGGTTTACTTTGTGGCCCATTAAGTTAAAAGAAAAAGCTAATTTATAAACAAGGGCTCGAAGAAATAAGTTATATCCACCATCAAAAGCTCTGAAATTTTCCATTCCCTTCAACACTTAATCGTTCTTTAATAAGCCACCTCCCCCTTTATTAACTTTCCACTTTTCTCCATCCCTGATGGTAAACCGATAATTTGTTATTAAACACGTTTGAGTTATACCATTGGGGTTGTATTGAAGAGTTAACCGTGTTAAAAAGATTCTTTGAGACCAAAAGAGTCTTACAGATTAACTTAGAGTTTTGCTTTGGCCGAAAAGGAGGCCGTGATAACTAGGGGATGAATTTGACGGGGTGGTTGGAGGGCGTGGTTCTGTTGTATTTACCGTCTTACCTCATCAAAACTGAGTTCTTAAAAAGTAATTACCTCCAGAGAACTTAAAATGAATTTTTACTGGATCAGTTTGTTTTTCTTCTTTGGCGTGAAACGTTTCTTAAATTTAGTGAGTAGTTATACTTCTCTTACTTGGTGAATAACGAGGTGCGCGGTTGCTGATGTACTGACAATTGTTACACTTCTGTAAATCTACGTTACAAAAAAAGAAATAGAAACAAAAACATTGCACTCAACAGGTCGGCCTTCACGGGAAGATAGATGTTTGGTGGCAGAAACTTTCCATTCATTCTACTTGTATATACTTCTTAATTCTACACTGCATCTTTATTTATACTAAATAAATAATAATTAATTTATACTAAAAAAGTAATGGTTAATTTATAATAAATAAGTAATAATTTTAAAAAATTTCCTATAAGAAGTATCGAAGTGCACGGTTGCATACTTACTAAATCTTCCAACATAGTCGTCATAGAATCGTTCTTTTGTTTCCAAATCTGATGAATTCAAAAACACTTTAATAGCCTCGTTACTTTTCGGTCCCAGTATCGGATTCGAAGGAATTCTCCAGTTTAGGAAGTTCTGAGGAAGTCAAGAAGAAAATTAGCATCAATGTCAGCATAATGCCGTCATTTATCAACACTGTGACAAGCTGTTGAATCCTTTAGTGTGATTCTGGCAAAAGCGAAGGACAAAAAATAGGAATTACGAATGGCAAGACAACGTACAAATTTCCATTTTAAGCATGAAAGATAGTATGCTACTTCCCACTTGCCAACACACGAAGGTCTATACCTGAGATGGGTGCGGTCGATTTCGTCTTGTAACAGAGCAGGGCCTGGGTATTGCTGGCTTTCCTTCTTTTTTAGCAAAGTCTACTGAGTAGGACGTTGTGCCAAAGGAACCAATGGTTTGCTTCCTTGGGATATGCTTGCCTTTACTTTTTTCGCGCAGTGGATAAATGAACTCCGAAGACTCGTGAATCTTTTTGCGTTCTTGGGCCACACCACGTCTTGTATATACTTCTAATGCCGTTGTCATGCTTGTGGTGAAGAGGTTAGTAAATTGGTTTCTTTTCTTTTCTGTTATATGTAGATCGAAAAAGAAAAAAAAAAAAAACGAGTTTAACTAAGCGATCTGTATGTATCCATCAACATGTTATTTTATCATCGCGTCATAATCTGATTTACGTCATCACTTCGATTTCTTATTAAGAAATTAACGGTATAATTATCTGCATGAAAACAAAATTGTAATTGCATCAACAACATATATAAATAAATAAAACCAATATGATATGGGCTATTTTAAATTACTTTTCTTTTTATCTTTCAAATACGAATTTAATTTGCGCAGTTTAATTATCGTTCAGCGCGGTATGTAATGAATTCCGTTTTATGGGGTTACCCCAACCTTGACTAAAAACATTTATATTTAGAAAGTTAACTGTTTTTTTCTTTTTCTTTCAGCCATTTGAGCTTTATTAGAAACTCTTTTCAAATCTATGCGTTTCTTGGTGAAATATATGCAAGATTCCTATCTCGCACGACTACAACGTGGCAGCAATAAAAACAAGCCCACAAATGTTGCTCGCCAGCGGTTAACTTCACAACAGTAAACACACGATGGCTGCAGCAAAGATGGCTGCCAACTTTATCGGAGAAAAACTTCGTGAAATCCAACTTTTTTCGGAGGTTTCGGTACGTTACCACATGAAAGAAATATTGGAGTTAACAAGCAATGCATTGACTGTATTTTTATGATTCATTTTAGGTTAATCTTGTCATAGGAACTGTGTTCATAGCTGCCGTCATTGTGTCTATCTATTTTATCAAGAAATTTCGAAGGAAAGGTAAATTGCCCTAGGATTTCTACCTTCTCTCGGTTATTAACAGCTTTGTTTCATAGTGAACTTGCTTTGTATACTTTTCCTCTATTTAACTGCAGTTGAGGTCCCAAATGAAGCTCCAGGTTCCCCAAAGCCAAGGTTTCGCAAACGCGACAAGATGATTTTCTGGGGAAGAAAATACTTGCGTAAGGTCAGAACAACTATATCTTACATGTATATCATTAACATACAGATTGATTCAGAGTTCGTCATTAGGGCCCGTGATTATTTATATTGCTGTTTAATTTTGTGCTGTTTGTTTACTATTAGTTGCTTCACTCTGCTGCTCATGTCCCCCAATCTGGTCTCAAAACAAGCTGGCTTTTTAATATTAAACAGATAATTTTACGACGAAAACGAAATCAATGTTTTAAAAGATAAGCTTAATCAGTATTCCTGGGAATGGATTGATGCTTGAATATCTTCATCAAGGGCTCTACATTTTTATTTTGGCATGGCTGCTTACAGGAAGAAGGGTGACGGATATGTACTACATGTACATGTATATGTAAACATTATTTTGTCACTCAGTACCCTGCATGTACATGTATGTCACGTAAAAACAAATGGTTCTCGAAATTTCTATCTCGAGAAAGAGTCATTCCCTTTTTTCCGTACTCTTGTGGTGAGTGAAAAAAA
>Ga0126339_10000133_pt1 | contig 30813 bp, 23 predicted proteins | sample OrbTmetagenome_2_FD_92532 | JGI IMG/M metagenome (GOLD analysis project Ga0126339, IMG submission 92532) | Coral microbial communities from Petempiche,Puerto Morelos, Mexico - Orbicella T R C metagenome | ecosystem: Host-associated > Invertebrates > Cnidaria > Coral | place: Petempiche,Puerto...
AAAAAAAAAAAAAAAAAAAAAAAAAAAAAAAAAAAAAAAAAAAAAAAAAAAAAAAAAATAATTATATTTTTTTTTTTTTTTTTTTTGGTCAATTTTAATTTTGTTTTAAGTGAATGGATCACATTGGGATGAACAAACTAGCAACACATCAGCTAATGCGAGCTTTTGGGAAGACGATTTCTCCTTTGAGTCTTCTGGAGAGGAATATATCGTCGATGACGAGGAGTCTGTCTATTTTGGAAGTTCAGCTGAGGAAGCCAAAGGGCTTGAATATCAGATTGAAGAAGCTCTACTCGCCAAGGTAGCACAAGAGAATGATTCCACGCTGTTTGCGACGGGACATCAGTTCAAAGATTTTGTGTTTGATTGCTCATACAGAGGATATGATTGCAGGTAGTTTATTCATCTCTTATTTTAAGTGCAAGGGTCTTAATGTTAGTTGTCGTACCTACGAAACGATTCCACCTTTCTTTTTCTCTCCCCCTCACCCAATTGTTTTGAGGTCCCCTCCTTCGTTCCTTGCCAACAAGAGATGATTACCAAACATAATTTTCGAAACCTAAGAGAGTTGACTTTGTCATACCGATGCTGAGTTGTATCATTGAAATAATACCAACACATGGTCTATTATACAGTTAATCATTGTTCCCGAGGAAAACAGCTAGTTATGTTTCAAAGGAAACCAAACTACCAGTGATTATAGCTCGAGTTTAGTGCAAATTAAGTATTCCTCAAAGGCACTCATGGTTGGTAAGATTGCTATGTTGCCCGCCGGGCATTCGCCGAAGTCACTTAACCATAAGCCAATCAACGAGCTTGCGCGCTAGATTCAACTTAACTCTTAGTTATATAATAATTTCAGTTATTTATCCTTATAGTAACTACATAAGATACTGGCATACCTTCTGGGACTTTCGCTTTGGCAACTGTTTCACTTTTAATGGTGGAATCAACGACTTTGGTGAAAGCCAGAAAGTCTTACATTCGTTCAACACTGGACCTGCTGGAGGTAACGTGAGATCGGTGGTTTATTGAGGTTACTCCATGGAAAATGTGTATAAATTAGTTGAGCAGTATCCGAGCACGAACGATCGAGGAGCGCAGCTAACGAGTGATTCTTCTGATACAGCTCAATGAGTGGATAGAAATCGTGTTAAGCATTTTATTTTTAAATCGTGCTTTCCCTTACGTTAAGTTTTTCCTTTTTTGATTTAAAAATAGCTTGAGTAATAAAACACAATGAATATTGCTGTCAACTTCAAATATATCAACAGAAAAAAGTGATCAGTTCAATGACCGCTGGAAGAAGTAAACTCTACAACATCATAGTATTTAGGGGTAAACCATTTGACTGTTGAGCGGGAAGGGTGGATAATTTTGAGCAGAAAAAAACAAAAACAAAAACAAAAAAACATATGTTGCAAGCATACTTGTATCCAAAAAGTCATTTATAAGACCACTAGCAAATCAAAAAGTTCACGTACGTTCAGTAGGCCAAAAGTGGCATGTTAGACGGAGGAAAAAATATCATGCGTACAGACGTCCCGCGAAAAACATTTCCAGCACACGGAAAGATTTAAAGAAAAATTCGTGCCTATACCCAATCACCCACATCCCCTCCCTCCTAATTTTATGGCCCGATGCCATACATAAGGAATCAGATATGTTCAGCTAAGTAAAGGTAAGCTTTTGTTTTCTTTCTTTCCTTCGTTTGTTTGTTAAACTACCTGCAGGTCTGAAGTTGCAACTGTTCATAGAACAGTCACAGTACATTTCAGAATTGTCTCACGCGGCTGGAGCAAGAGTGGTCATTCACGATCAAGGACTGATGCCATTTCCAGACAACGAAGGCAACGATGTTTTGCCAAGCCGTTCAACTTCATTTGCGATACGAAAGGTATCACGTGATAAACGCAATTGATCGAGAGGAACCCCACATCAACCTCCTCTGTTCTCTAGCCCTCTATTCCGGTCAAATTGGAATTTGAAAATGTTGCTTTTTGTGGAGGGAGGAAAAACGGAGAACCTTGAGAAAAATGTTTGGAGCGAAGCGTGAACCAGCAACAAACTCAACCCGCATTTGGCAACGGGCCGAAATCGAACCCGCCCCAGATTGGTGGGAGGCCACCGCTCTCTCTACTGGGTCATGCCTGAGAAAGCACGTATAAATTCAAATGAGGTGGGGGAGGGAGGGGGGGGGGGGGAAATTTAAATTTTTTTTTTGAAAGAAATTTTTGTTAGGTGTAAATTTTCCATTAAAAATATTATAAAATTAAATGGGGGGGGGGGGGGGGGGGGGGGGGGGGGAGCATTAAATTTATATTTTGAAAAGATATCTTCTAAAGGTCAAAATTTCCAGTACAACAATTATTTGCACTTTAAGCATCTGATCTCACACAGTTATATTGATACCTGTCGAATATTCTTCGTTCTAGAGTGCTATTGAGCGGGTGGACCCATTTGGCAATGGCAGTTGCATTTCAGGGGCTGACTTCAAAGATAATATCTACGCAAAGAAGTTTAATACCACATACTCCAGACAGGTAAATATTTGGAATAAGGGTTATTGTAAAAACGAAGTAATTTCTTCTAAGATTGCATAACACAGTGTACACCAAAATGTGATTAGTAATTAGTTTACAGACCTAACTTAAAATTTGAGGATAGAGAGTTTAAGCATGACGTTACGGCAGACGGCAAACGGCAAAGATTACCTCTGATTTTTTTTTTTTCTTTTCTTGTCATAAATCACACAAAAATTGAAAAACGTCTTGTACTATTTACCGCAAATAAAAATATTTTCACTCTACTGTACAGACAGCTGAAGACAGACGGTAAAAGTTTCATTTTTGCCTTTTGCCGTTTGACGTAACGTCATGCTTTAAAATCTCTCTATTGGTTGAGACATTCACTTATTAAAATTAGCCAGAAAGTAAATAAAGCAAAGGCAGCAAGTGCTTGTAAATGACTAATATGCATATGACTGGATTTATTTCTTTTTTTAAATGTTTTTTGTATTTAATTAAGTTTCATTGACTTGAAGTTACTTACATTTTTTTTTTGCAAAGACACATAGTTTATAAACAAACAGGTACATCATGCATTTACATACGTACACCTCAGTTGCTCTTAACTCACTTCTCACCTTCAGATATAATAGTAATACAGCGCAGCAACAACACGAGACTGTCAATCTAACTGTTTTTGTACGTGCCCCATTTCATACTGTGAGTTTTTAATTTATTAGTTGATTTTGCGATCATTGCCTCAAGCAGGTGGATCATTTTAATTTTGGAATTAAATACTGTATTTATGAAATACGGGTCAATACCTGCCATATGCACTTGAGGACGCCATTTCTTCAACACTGTTCTCACACATCCAGACATACATGTGTTCTATGTTAATTATAGGGCTCACACCCTTCGCCTTAATTCTAAAAAGTTTAATTAATTAAATTAAATTAATTGATTGATTTACTAATTTATGTATGATGTATACATAAATCATGATTGCTTGATTCACTTGTTTCTCTCAAATAGGCTTGTTTGAATTCATGTCTTGCTAAGAAGCAGATTACAGAATGTGGATGTACAGAAGCTCAATTTCCAGCTGACGCAGATGTATGTGATATAAGGAACACTTCTACAGGTAATTACAGTTAGTGTAATAGTATAATATTATAGTAATATAAAACAATACAATATATATAATACATGGGTCTTTTATAAGCTGAGCCTGTTGCTTGTCGCTGTTGATTTGAGTAGTCTGTCTAGTATAATCATGTATTTGGAAAACATGAATGTCTCAACTAGGAAAAGTTGTGTTTCTGTTAGAGCTAGTTTTAGAGATACATATCAAAAACTATGCGAAAGTATTCAAGAAGATACAACAAATAGAACAAAGCATCTCTAAGACATGGCGGAAAAATCATTTTGGAGAACTGATTTCTTTAATTGATTGTGCTCGTCACAATGTCGATCGATAGAGCGTTTCAACGGCGCCGTTTTGGTGTTTCCATGCGATAGGAAATGAATAGGAGATGAATTTTCAACGAAGAGAACTTAAGCTGTTAAAGAACACCAACGTGACGCCATGCCAAAATGGTCAATATTTCATAGTTGATTTAAATTTCAGAATGAATTTCGTAATGCGTCAGTTTTCCATTTGTTGGGTCCAGTAAGTTTAAATTGTTGGGTTGTTCCACTTGAACCTATATCAGTATTAACTTATTCTGGATATAAGTATTAACTTATTCTGGACATTCAAAACAAAGAAGGAGTAGTTCTAATAATCGAGAAATGTAATTACTCTCTGGTTAATTTTTATGGATAATTCAAGGGGATGCGTCTTTGTGTTTAAGTCTGAGGAAATACACTCTACTTCATTCTTGAAAACTTTAAAAAATAATCGCTCTGAAACTTTTGTAATGGCCCCTACAAACTTCCCTCTTAAATCTCGGGTTGTTTTAACAAGTAGAGTCTCATTCGTTTGTATGATATTCCTAATTTTCTCTTCATTCTAAACCTTCGTTACCTTCTTGTATCGTATGTGGACTAATAACTTATCCTTCTCTGTCTCTCGTCTAATTTTTCTAGCGAAGTGTTTGGATGTTTTACTGCGAGATCTATTATCAGGAGAACTGAACTGTGAAGTAACTTGTCCAACACCATGCACGTATGTTGTCTACATGTAAATCATTAATTACCTTCACATTGTACTAAGCTCATTTATACGTGTTGCAAGACATATTTACTCTAAGATCCATTCAGCGCAGAATGCAAAGCATGGTTTGATAGCGTGGGGCAGAAGCCTGTTGCCGCAAAAGAGCAGCCGCACTGCCGTATAATGCAAATTCTAAACCGAATTGAAAGCTGTTACTGTTGCAGTTTTAGTTGTTGTTGTTGTTGTTGTTGTTGCGGCTGCTGCTGTGTTGAGATGTGCTTTTTTATATGTGTCTACTACGCCAAAATTATTTCTAACTTGTTTGTTGCTTGTTGCGCTAAAGCCTACTGTATTTTTTTTCTCCAGTGAAGTCATATTCAGGACTTCGCTATCGATGAGCCAATGGCCTTCATTTGGATATGAGGTGAATAATTGGTGGTATTACGATAATGATGATAAGCACGATGATGATGATCATGATGATGATCATGATTTAAATTAAACAGCATTGCGCGTTTCCCCTCCCTCCCCTCCCCCCCCCCCTTCCCACAGGAAGTAAAATGATATTACAGTTGTTTTTGCTTTCTGTGTTTGACTAGAATGAAGCACAGAAACAAAAACAAAAAAACAACAACAACAACAACAAAACCAGATGAAATTAAATGATAAGCAAATGAAAGATGGGAAGGAAGAGGTTAGGGCGGATAAACTTGGGTGATATGAATTCATGGTTACTTGTTGCACGGTTACTTGTCCGTAGAAATATCAAACCATCTGAGTTATTTTATTCAGGAAATTCTTGAGCAAAAAGTCCAAAACAAAGAAGTGTACACATCAGAAGGAGACTTTGGATACTACCTCAGGCAAGTTAAAACACTTGGTTATATAGAGACTAAGTAGCAGCCAAATAACGATCTATTTTACTTATACTGCGAATCTTCTTTTTCAGAGAGAACTTTCTCGAAGTAAGAATATTTTTCGAGCAACTCAATTTCGAAAGAGTCGTCGAGAGAGTTAGCTACAAGGTAATTTAATGACGTTCAGCATTTCAGAATTTGTAATTAACACTTCTGCTACGCTACCATGTAGCCACTTTGTTGAGCTGGTGGGGTATCTGTTTTATCGGTCTCTATAATCAGTTACAACAATCACATAGCACTAGTGTTATTTCGGTTTGGCAGGAAGTCAACCTCGTGGCAGACATTGGAGGGCAGCTGGGACTCTGGATTGGCATTTCAGTGTTGACATGCTGCGAGTTGCTGGAGCTTATTCTCCTAATTATCCAAACTGTTTTTAAAAGGATGTTCTCAACGAACATTATACACGTCAAACCTGCTTGACAGTGATCTGACGGAGACATTTCCTGATATCTACCCCTTTTACATCGTAGCAGGCAGCTCAAGAATTGAATTTACGCCCATGCTATTTTAATTAGTCAAGTTTTCTGTACAATTTATAGTGGATTCGAGTCGACTTATGGCTCAAACTGCATGTAGAGCCTATTACCTGGCTAATGCATAAGAGTTACTTAGTAAGCTAGTGGTACCGAATTTGTGATCAGTAAGTTCCCACCAGCAGTTCCAGACACGTGCTTCTGATTTACCTCAGCTCTTGCAAAGGCGGAACAGCCGCTTTGAAGTTTCTGGAAATAAACAGTTTTAACTACATTAGCAACTAGTAACTCGTCGATGGACGGCAAAATTCCCAGTAAAACGTTTTGGTCATTGGTGTATCAGATAGTCAAAGGAGGTTTACTTATTTTATTTTGTCACTTAGTTTAGGTGATCTCGAGGCGACAATTATTAAGCTGTTGCATACACGTATTGTCATGAACGATCGTCTCCAGGGTTTTCAATTTTTAACTTTGTAATTCGGGGTCAATGGGGCGATAGTTCCAACATATACAGAAAATAATCCAGTAGTATTCATTGACCAAGTGGGAAGTCTACAAAGAAAACACATATTCTTTCAAAGGTAACCGTGATATTGTGGCTTAGAATTTTTAAAGAAATGTGAAACGTCATTTTATTTGCTGTTTTGCAACTCGTTGGACACCAAATAAAATCTATTATAGCTTCTGTGTAGTTTGTCTAAACGGACTCTCTTGGTTACGCTACTCAAACCGCGCATACTTTTCTTTTCCCTTGTGTGGTCGTGGCAGAGTTAATAGTGCTTGATGGGAATGATTATGAAGCCCAACGAAGTGCTTTGCTACATGTATATGTTCTTTTTTTATCTTTTTTGTTTCTTTGTTTTTCTGTTTTCTGCAGTGCGCAAAACACAACAAGCGTTTCCTTCTGCCTGACCAACCAATAAAAGCCTTTCGGTTAGGCAACTCACGTCTAGTGTATGAGCGCAAAACAATAGATTGTGGACCTACCAACACAAACCCTTCTTCAGATCAGTTGAAGTGTAAGGGGCTTTATAGCTATTTCCCTTTAATAATTATTGCCAGGGAATGTGAAGAGGGGAAAAACATCTCATGTACTAATATTTTAAATCAATATGATAAGAAATTCATTCTTAGATGTATGTTAACAAAGACAATTTTTGTTTGTGTTCCATCACGTTGTAGGCTACAACAATCCCAAAAAGTTGAAACTTGAGGGCTAACAAAAGGCTAAATTGCGAGAGAAGCGATGCACCCATTTTCACAAGTCGTGTCCTTGGCACTGGCAACTTTGATTTGAAAGATGTGAACTTCGAAAACCACCTAGGCCTGGCTCGTCTTGGGGGTGAGAGATTCTCGCCCATATCAACTTTCTTTTCTCTCTCCACACTCACGTTTTAGGTGCAGGATTCCCAACCAATGCTTACCTAACTTTTCAAAGATGCTACTCTTAGCCCTCCCCCAAATCTACTCACGTGTATTCCACTTGTGGAAAACTATCGATTTGCACAGTGTTTAGGTTGGAGATTCTCGCCCATATCAACTTTCTTTTCTCTCGTAAGTTCTCGCGCGTTTAGATATGCGCCGCACTCGCGTTTTAGGTGCAGGAATCCCAACCAAAGCTTACTGGACTGTTTAAAGATGCTATTTTTAGCCCTTTCCCAAATCTACACACCTGTATTTCACTTGTGGAAGTCTATCGATTTGGATAGTGTTTTGTTTAGAGATTCTCGCGCATATAAACGTTCTTTTCTCTCGTAAGTTCTCGCGCGTTTGGAGATGCGCCACACTCGCGTTGTAGGCGCCAGGATCCCAAGCAATGCTTACCTAACTTTTGAAAGATGCTACTTTTGGCCCTCTCCCAAATCTACACACGTGTGTTTCACTTGTGGAAGTCTATCTATTCAGATAGTGTTTGGGTTGGAGATTCTCGCGCATATTAACTTTCTTTTCTCTCATAAGTTCTCGCGCTTATAGAGGTGCGCCGCACTGGCGTGTTAGGTGCGGGGATCCCATCCAATGCTTACCTAACTTTTGAAAGATGGTACTTTTAGCCCTCCCCCAAATCTACATACGTGTATTTTACTTGTGGAAGTCTAGCGATTTGGACAATGCTTGGGTGAGAGATTTTCGCCCATATCAACTTTCTTTTCCGTCATAAGTTCTCACGGGTTTAAAGATACGCCGCAGTCGCTTTTTAGGTGCAGGAATCCCAACCAAAGCTTACTGGACTTTTTAAAGATGCTACTTTTAGCCCTTCCCCAAATCTACACACCTGTATTTCACTTCTGGAAGCCCATGGATTTGGGTTGTGTTTGGGTAAGAGATTTTCGCCCATATCAACTTTCTTTTCTCTCCTAAGTTCTTGCCCGTTTAGGGATGCGCCACACTAGCGTTTTAGGTGCAGGGATCCCATCCAATGCTTACCTAACTTTTTAAAGATGCTACTTTTAGCTCACCCCCAAATCTACACACGTGTATTTGCCTTGTGGAAGTCTATCGATTTGGACAGTGCTTTGGTAAGAGACTCGCGCATATCAACTTTCTTTCCTCTCGTAACTTCTCGCGCGTTTAGAGATGCGCCACACTCGCGTTTTAGGTCTAGGGATCGTAACCAATGCTTACTGTACTTTTTAAAGATGCTACTTTTAGCCCTATCCCAAATGTACACACGTGTATTTTACTTGTGGAAGTCTATCGATTTGGATTGTGTTTGAGTGAGAGATTCTCGCTCATATCATTTTTTTTTTCTCTCGTAAGGTCTCGCGCGTTTGCAGATGAGCTACACTTACGCTTTAGGTGGCGGATCCCATCCGATGCTTACCTAACTTTTCAAAGATGGTACTTTTACCCCTGCCCCAAATCTACACACGTGTATTTCACTTTTGGAATTCTATCGATTTGGACAGTGCTATGGTGAGAGATTCTCGCAGATATCAACATTTTATTCTCGTAAATTCTCGCGCGTTTAGAGATTCGCCACACTCGCGTAGTAGGTGCAGGAATTCAAAAGAATGCTTAGTGGACGTTTTAAAGATGGTAATTTTAGCCCTTTCTCAAATCTACACACCAGTATTTCACTTGTGGAAGTCTGTCGATTTGGATGGTGTTTGGGTTGGAGATTTTGGCGTATATCAACTTTCTTTTCTATCGTAAGTTCTCGCGCGTTTAGAGATGCGCCGCACTCGCCTTTTAGGTGCCAGGATCCCAAGCAAAGCTTTCCTCACTTTTGAAAGATGCTACTTTTAGCCCTGCCCCAAATCTAAACACGTGTCTTTTACTTCTGGAAGTCTGTCGATTTGGACCATGTTTGGGTTAGAAATTCTCGCGCATTTCAACTTTCTTTTCTCTTTTAAGCTGTCGCACGTTTAGAGATGCGCCACACTCGCGTTTTAGGTGCTAAGATCCTATCCAATGCTTACCTAACTTTTGAAAGATCCTACTTTTAACCCTTCCCCAAATCTACACATGTGTATTTCACTTCTGGAAGTCTATCGATTTGGACAGTGCTTGGGTGAGAGATTCACGCCCATAACAAATTTTTTTTCCTCGTAAGTTCTCGCCGGTTTAGAGATTCGCCACACTCACGTAGTAAGTGCAGGAGATCAAAACAATGCTTAGTGGACTTTTTAAAGATGTTACTTACTTACTAAAGATGTTACGAAATCTACACACCTGTATTTCACTTGTGGAAGTATATCGATTTCGAAAGTGTTTTGGTTGGAGATTCTCGCGCATATCATGCGATCAACTGTCTTTTCTCTAGTAAGTTCTCGGACGTTTAGAGATGTGCCACACTCGCGTTTTAGGTGCGAGGATCCCAAGCAATGCTTACCTAACTTTTGAAAGATGCTACTTTTAGCCCTTCCCCAAATCTACACACGTGTGCTTCACTTCTGGAAGTCTATCGATTTGGACAGTGTTTTGGTTCAAGATTCTCGCGCATATCAACTTTCTTTTCTGTCGTAAGTTCTCGCGCTTTTAAAAATGGGCCGAACTCGTGTTTTGGGTGCAGGAATCCCAACCAATGATTACTAGACTTTTGAAAGATGATACTTTTATCCCTCCCCCAAATCTACACACGTGTATTTCACTTGTGGAATTCTATCGATTTGGATAGTGTTTGGGTTGGAGATCCTCGCCCATATCAACTTTCTTATCTCACGTAACTTCTTGCGTATGTAGAGATGCGCCACACTCGCGTCTTAGGTGCGAGAATCCCGAGCAATGCTTAGCTACCTTTTAAAAGATGCTACTTTTAGCCCTCCCCCAAATCTAGACACGTGTTTTTTTTTTTTTTTCCACAAGTTAAAACCTGTGGAAGCCTATCGATTTGGATTGTTTTTGGGTGAGAGATTTTCGGCCATATAAACTTTCTTTTCTGTTGTATATTCTCGCGCGTTTAGAGGTGCGCCGCAATCGCGTAGTAGGTGCAGGAATCCCAAACAATGCTTACTGGACTTTTAAAGATGCTACTTTTTGCCCTTCCCCAAATTTACACACCTGTATTTTACTTGTGGAAGTCTATCGATTTTGATTGTGTTTGGGTTGGAGATTCTCGCGCATATTAACTTTCTTTTCTCTTGCAAGTTTTCTCTCCTAAGTTCTCGCGCGTTTAGAGATTCGCCACACTCATGTTTTAGGTGCGGGGTTTCTATCCAAGGTTTACCTAAGTTTTCAAAGATGCTACTTTTAGCACTCCCTCAAATCTACACACGTGTATTTCCCTTGTGGAAGTCTATCGATTTGGACAGTGCTTGGGTAAGAGATTCTCGCCCATATTAACTTTCTTTTCTCTCGTAAGTTCTTGCGCGTTTAGAGATGCGCCACATCGCGCGGTTTTGGTGTTGGGATCTCAAACTATGCTTACTGGAGTTTTTAAAGTTTCTAGATTAGGCGCTTTTTTGAATCTTTACCCGTGTATTTCACTTGTGGTAGTCTGCTGCTTTAGACAATGCTTGGGTTGGAGACTCTTGCACATTTATATTTTTTTTGTCTCGCGTGTTTTCGCGCGTTTAGAAATACGCCAAACTCGCGATTCGGTGTCAGCATCTCAAACTACGCTTACTAGACTTTTTGAAGATGCTAGATTTGGCCCTGTCTTAAATCTACACACGTGTATTTCACTTGTGGAAGTCTATCGATTTGGACAGTGTTTAAGTTGGAGATTCTCGCCCATCTAAACTTTCTTTATCTCGTAAGTCAGTGGCGCCTGTAGAGATACACCACCCTTGCGTTTTAGCGCGGGGATCCCAACCAATGCTTACCTAACATTTTAAAAGATATCACTTTTAGCTCCCTCCCAAATCTATACACGTGTGTTTTACTCGTGGAAGTCTATCGATTTGGACAGTGTTTGAGTTGGAGATTCTCGCCCATATTAACTTTCTTTTCTCTAGTGAGTTCTCGCGCTTATAGAGATGCGCCACACTCGCGTTGTAGTACGGGGATCCCAACCAATGCTTACCTAACTTTTTAAAGATGCTACCCTTAGCCCTCCCCCAAATCTACTCACGTGTGTTTCACTTGTGGAAATCTATAGATTTGGACAGTGTTTGGGTTGGAGGTTCTCGCCCATATCAATTTTTTTTTTTCTCGTAAGTTTTGGCGCTTTTAGAGATGCGCCACACTCGCGTGTTAAGTGCGGGGATCCCAACCAATGCTTACCTAACTTTTTAAAGATGCTACTTCTAGCCCTTTCCCAAATCTACACACCTGTATTTCACTTGTGGAAGTCTATCGATTTGGACTGTGCTTAAAGTCGCCGAGACCGGGCTACAAGCAGCGTGATTTGAACCAACTTTGGGTCTATTTGCAGTATTTTGGGCAATATTTAATTTCCGAGTCCCAGGGACTCTAACTAAATCCAGAACACTTTGGTTTTCAGTGAAATGCAAAGAGGAAAAAGTTTTGAACGCTTGGTTATGAGCAGTCTGGCCGAAATATAGCCCCGCTTTAACTTATTTAGTGACTAGAAAGTCGCCGAGACCGGATTTTGACCAACTTTGGGTCGATTTAATTTCCGAACACATGGGCGATATTTCCGAGTCCTAGGGACTCTAAACTAATTGGAGAAGGCTTTGGTTTTCAGGGAAATGCACAGAGGAAAAATATTTGAACGCTTGGTTATGAGCAGTCTGGTTCAAATATAGCCACTTGGTGACTAAAAAGTCGCCGAGAGCAGGGTAAGCGCAGTGTGATTTTGACCAACTTTGGGTCGATTTGCAAGAACTTGGGCGATATTTTCGAGTGCCAGGGACTCTAAACTAATTCGAGAAGACTTTGGTTTTCAGTGAAATGGACAGAGGAACAAATTTTCAACGCTTGGTTATGAGCAGTCTGGCTGAAATATAGCCACTTAGTGACTAGAAAGTCGCCGAGACCGGGCTACGCGCGGCGTAATTTTGACCAACTTTAGTTCGATTTCCAGGAACTTGGGCAATGTTTACGAGTCCCAAGGACTCTAAACTAGTTCGAGAAGTTTTTGGATTTCAGTGAAATGGACAGAGGAAAAATTTTTGAACGCTTGGTTATGAGCAGTCTGGCCGAAATATAGCCACTGGCCTGTGCGCATATTTGCTCTCCCAGTAGAACGGAATGTAAATCAAATAACAAGACAGGGTAAGAAATGCAGGTGTCATCCTTGAGCAAACCTAAAAGTTCACTTATAAGACTCGAAACTACTGTCCTTGTAGTTCTCATGTCAAAGCTCAGATAAACTGAGTCCTAGATTCCAATTCTATCGCACCAATAATTAGACCGTTCGAGACTTGTGAAGAGGGATCTTTTAAATAAATTTTTCTAGAAGAATACCTACATATCTCCCATAGTTGTTGTTGTTTTTGATTATTTTTTTTAGTTTTTTCGAAACGGAGAGAGTGAGTCTGTATCTGGGTGTCAACTGCAAAGATTTGAAACGCAGCGAGAGAGTCAGAATTACACTGGAAACGTCTGTAGTTCACTTTTTTTGTAAAAATATTAGCATTTGATGCGCGGCATGTTTTTGTTGTGGTACGCAAATTTTAATATAAAACATCACTTCATTAAAAATGGATAGATGTAAGAGACTAGACTAACAAATTTAAATATTTTTTTTTATTTTGTTAAACTTCCAACTTCTGATGTTACCCGTCTTGCGTGGTTGCCAAAGCCTCGCGGTCCCAAGACATCAAACTTTAGAAGTTGGATACCTTAATTGTAAAAGCCATTTACCTTTGTACCTGAATTCATCGTTTTCACTCGTCAATTTTTAATGAAGTGATGCTCCACATATATATTTTTTTCTCTTTCCGTTTTGCTATTCTTTTTTAGGACATTAAATAGAGAACGTAAAAATAATTGTAAAACGTCATTTTACTGGCTCTGCATCCGTCTGATAAAAAGCACTGACAAAGTTGACTAAATTTACTCAAAAGAACAAAATCCTCATATATTTCTTTTCTCACGCTGAGAGGTACAAGGCGATTTAATTGGTTCCTCCGTCACTTAAAAAAATCGGTTTATTATTCATCTCGTATGATTGGTTAAATTTACATGACTCTTTCATTGAATATCATAACGGTGAATAAACGCAGCATTTGCTAAAAGGTTCTGCAAGATGCTGGCAACATTGTTTGTGTCAAACCGCGCAAAACAGTCTGTAACCGTCTGCCTTCCATCATCTAACAAGGTACTTATCTTTTTAGCGACCTTTTACTAATCTTGACTTCTTGTGTATTAACCTGTAAAAACGACCATTGGACTAAGGTTTAAAAAAGCGTTGAATTATAACATTCTTTAAAGAGTGGCTGAACGTTGTAAATTGCTATTAATTATTGACACAAGGCAGTTGAAGGTATTTAGTTACGGAAAACGTGCTAAACAGCGGTATCCTGGCAATACGTTTCCTTTTACTTCAGTGGATCTAACAATCTTGAAAGATTATAAAGAGGGCATAAACAAGGAATATCGACATACCACTTAAACTTTACAACTCTCAAAATGCGTGGACCTGTTTATCTCATCTTTATTAATTTTGTTGAAGCATGCTTTGAGATGGGATACGTGCATCCAGTAACATCCATATTTCAATCATTTTGGAGATATCGTTAAAATATAATGGAGTTGTCTAAACTTAAAAGTTACGCAGTTTACGTTTAGTGTATATCTAGAACTGTAACAACTTTTTGCATGAACAAAAAACTCCTATTTACAATTATAAAATTATGTTAGTTTTCCGAGCTGCCAGAAGCTTCAAACACCGAGTTTTCGTATAAGAATAGCACTTATCGTTGAAACAAAAAATAACTCTATGTAATTGTAAATCGTACTTATAGTGGTCATGCACTTAGCTATACAAGCACTAAGCTCAGCTAGTTTACAGCCATGCCGCATTCGAACTATCGCCTGCGATAAAGAGCTGCTTAGACGCTATTCGTCCAGCTGTGAGTTAAGTTGTGTCAAGTCATGCTTGTAGAAATAACCCGCTGTTAACTACATAAGAGACTTGCTAGTAGTCTTAAATCTGTCTCGCATCAGTTTAACAGCATCCCAATTACTCTACCCTGAAAGAAGCCAAATTACATATGCGAGAAGCCTGTGTCTTTCGCAGTCAAAGCCCCATAATCACTGGCTTGTTTACCGACTTACCACTCCGAAGCATTTTGATTATGGCTCCTGGTATCCCGTGAGGGTTGTTAATGAATTACTGAAAATAAATAATATCGACGATGCTTTTAAACCATTCCTTCCCCAGGTTTTCTACCAATTTTGATAGTTCTCGAAAATTCTTTAGCCTCATGTCCTGAAGAGGCTTGAATAAAAGAAAAAAAGAAAGAAAAAAGGAAAAAACTTATTGAAGCACCCACTATCTACTCGAATGGATTTTTTTTGTTGTTTTCCAGTCTTCTTCAGTTTTCCAGTCTATGTTAATAGTTGTTCTCAATTATTTACTCTTGTGTCTTATAGAGGTTTGAATAAAAATAATAATAATAATAATAAAAATAAAAAACAGAAAAGAAAGAAAGAAAGCAAGAGACAACGAAAGAAACTTATCTATGCATTCACTATCATTTATTATATGGCTAGCTCTGTGATTGGCTACCCGAGCAGGCAAGATGGAGCTATCTTGCCCGCTCGGGACTACCCGCCGTGTCCCGTAGGAAAAATTTCCCCGAAAGCCATATAATAAATCCTTTATTGACCAAGCTTGTTCGGTCAAGATGGCTTCATTTGGTCTCGTTCTTTTTTTTGCGAGTTTATGGACCTCGACTCCGTCTCGGTCCATAAACGCGCAAAAAAAGAACTTGGCCAATATCCAGCCATCTTGACTGAACAAGCTTGGTCAATAACCCATACATATTGAAAAGTCCGTTTATCATGGATGTTAATCGCGGGATTTTAATGCACATATATTGTGCTTCCTTGGACTAAGGGGGATGAATCAATGTACGTTCTTAATTTTTTTTCTTCTTTCTGATTCGCTGACGTTTATTTCGAAATGAATACAAATTATAAAGAAAACTCTAATATACCACCACCTCCACTAAATTATAAAAACAGCAAATAAAACTTGTCCCAGTTTATGTTTTGTTTAAAACATTACTTACTCAAGCAAGAGCAGACGAGGATGTTCGCCTCTAGAAAATTCTAACCAAAGGTCATTTAATTTATTTTCCTCAGTAATAGTATCTAAAGAACACATGGCCAAACTGGCAGCCGAAAACGACAAACAAAAGGCGGTCGCTTCCAAAAAGCCTTCAGTCAAAGAAGTGATATCTACCTTCTGTGGGTACACTACCGCTCATGGTCTTGGGAGGTTGGCAGATGGTGGTGGTGTTTTTCGTCGAATAGCATGGAGTCTGTTTTGCATTGGCGCCCTTACCATGTTTGTAGTGCAGACCTACAACTTGTTTGCAATTTACTTACGCCGACCTGTGTCAACTGTAGTTACCGTCCAACACGATAGTGTAAGTATTCGACGTGTGCATTGCTGTTTTACATTCACTCATTACATAGTAAGGAATTGGGAAAAGATTCGACGATACATGATCGTCATTACAAAATAGTTTATTTTATGTGATATTTATGAATACTAGGCGAGTCTCTTCAAAATGTTAGAACACGTTTGGTATCAAAACGAGAAAATTCCACTCAGCGTAGACAAGACAATGAACTCTTTATTGTCGGGAAAGCCTTCAAAGGAGATCTTTCCTTCAAGAGGGAAAATTGGGAAAAATGAATTTATTAACAACTGATCGAACACTTCCAAGGAGATCAGTCGTAAATGGCCTGTCAGAGGATCTTTACCTTTGTTTTGTTTTATTTTGTTTTGTTTTGTTTTGTTTTTGTTCACTTGTGTGTTTGTTTTTCGGTGACAAAAATGACCCTGTAAAAAAAGAAATGAAAGTTAAAAAAAAAAAAAAAAACCGTCTCGGTTGGCCATTCGGTTAGTTAACCGGCCCAGCCATTGTCACTGGTCAGTCCACCGATATGGTTGCTTGGACACGTTTGCACCACATGTATACAAAACTGAACTTACTCTGTTCAGTACCTTCATAGGTAAAAATAGTTGCCGTGACTTTTGTTCGATATCTGTAAGTTCAGGATTATGAAATATTGTGAACTTCTCCTTTATTAGCATGTCAGATTTCCAGCTGTGACCATATGCAATTTAAATATGATTCGACTTGACAAGCTTCCGGATAACTTCATAGATGAAATTTTGGAGGAACTTAAGCTAGAAGGTATGGATATCTCTTACTTAATCAATCATGTTATGTAAATAACTATTTTTACATAAACGTGAACGTGTAAATTTAAATATTAGACCTAATTTGGATTTGGAAAGCTTTGCGGAAGGTGCTGTTTTAATGTGTTTCCCTTTAGATGCCACATTTCTCACTGTATGATCTTTACATAATTAAAAAAAAAATCGCGGACAACTTTTAGAGATGTACGGACAGTTTTCCAGAGAGTGGAAAAATGGCAAAAATTTGGAAAGTTGAACGTAGCAAGTTATTCTGGCAGGCGACCATCTGGACATATAGATGAGAGCTTTCTGCAATTCTCTTGCTCACCACTATCAATGGATCTTGATTTAATTTGACTGCTATCGTTGACTTCTTTGATTGGTCCTTCACTTTAGTCCTTCTATTTCATTCTTTCACTTCTGTTGCCAAAGCTTCCCCTCTTCTCTTTCCATTTCAGCACTAAAGCCAAACAATGATTCCGAAGCAGCTAACAGTACATCCGGACCTGGTGCCACTGCTCCCACCAATTCAAACTCGGCCCCTCATACACTTCCAACTGATTCGTCGACCCAAGAAACACTGCAACCTTCCTCTGATGGAAGCAACACCACAGATGTCCCCACTGGTCCCCCCACAGATGGGACTACCTATCCTCCATATGACTACGACTATTACGACTATGACTACTTTGACTACGATTACTATGACTACGGTTACTGGGATTACGACTACGATTATTACTTTGGTGGGCTTGGGGAGGAAACCAAAGAACAGGAATACGAAATTGAAGAAGCTATCCGTGCCGAGCTGGCACTAAAAAACGATTCAATGATAGTCGAAATGGGGCATCAGTTTGAGGATCTCGTCTTTGAGTGCTCGTTTCGGGGATATGACTGCAGGTCAATTCATAGTACTAAAATGTTAAAGATAATGCAGGAATATTAATATTGATATAAAATTCTAATAATAAAGGGCAAATAATCCCCTACTATCAACATGAATTTGAGCGACTTTCGTTTTGTGTTAAACTTGAACTAAAATATATCCTTTGATACATGGGGTAACTTAATTGTATCATTGTATTTAATTAGCATTGCTTCAGGATTTCAAAAGTACACCTAAAGACGAAAACTTGATTTTTAATTTAAAGAAATACAATTTAGCTTCAATGAAAATACCAAATTCGCAGTAGACCATTTAAAGTAGAACACATGGTCGCTAATTTTGAACCATTTCAACTTTTTAGGAACTATTCGCGGTATTGGCATCGTCTTTGGGACTATCGCTATGGCAACTGCTACACTTTTAATGGTGGTATAGATGACAATGGTGAAAAACAAAGAGTTCTGTCTTCCCACGTCACTGGGCCAACGGGCGGTAATAGTTTCTGACTTGTAAATGTTGCTATCCTTGAACAGTTAGGGGACGCAAGTTTTTTGATAAAGAAAGGGTTTGACCCAGCGAAGTAAACCGACTAATATCCGGCTTTGAATGGATATAACTCTGAACTATAATTGTGTGTTTCTTACTTTGGAGCTAGATATCGAATTTCGAACTGATTCTGAACATTAGCTTGACGTCAGCTGGTTACCTGAATTAATTACTGATTAACCTACCAAACGTTTCTTAACTTGCAATAATACTATACAAGAATGACAAGCAAATATACACGCAGTAATCGAGTCTTTGTTTAAAATTCACCCAAATAAGCCATAATCTTTAGATTTTGTGTTACTTTTTTTCAGTTCGTTGTTAACAACCCTTTGGTGCTCTCTTGTTGATAAATTTTGATACTAATTATTGTTTTCAAGTGCTGCAAACAATAATTTCCACGTTTTCTTTTACTTCAAAGCGTACGTTATTTAATTTTTAACTGAATGCGTGTACATCGAAAGTTTTGAAATCTTTTTAATCATTCTGTTACTTATCTTCATCTTTTATTAGGTCTTAAGTTGAATCTATTTATAGAGCAGTCGCAGTACATCCCAGAACTAAGTGATACAGCTGGGGCAAGAATTGTGGTTCATGATCAAGGGCAAATGCCATTTCCTAACAATGAAGGTTACAGTGTACTGCCAAGCCGATCCACTTCATTTGGGATAAGAAGGGTAAACCATAGAGCTGCTATATTTGGATAAAAGGCCTATTACTTACTGTAGTAGAAGTGTTTGGTTTAATCTGAAAAATTAATGGGACAGGCCGATAGAGGACTGATGATAATGTTAGAACTTGTGATGTTGTAATTTTGGTCTGATTGTTCTTATATAAAAGGTACCATATTTTAAGTGTGTCAAATGCATCATGTTCTGAAACGGGGCAAGAAGTTAAATTTGAGTGTTTCAAGACTCATGGATTTTTGCCTTTTTTACGTCGAAGAAGAGAAGTTGTTGTACCTGACCACTTACAGCAGCAACTCAAAAAATGTTTATATATTTTTTTGGCCCTCAAACTAACTGGGTATTATTTTTTGAGATTACTGAATTCCTTTTATTCTTCCCTATAGAGCATTATCGACAGGGTAGATCCCTTTGGTAACGGGAGCTGTGTGTCAGAGAAGGACTTAAACAGTGACAACATGTATGTCAAGAAATACGGCGCTTCTTATTCCAGACAGGTAATACATATTCCATGTATGATTCTGTACCACTGCCTCTAAATTTTCGAGTAATAACATGTAAGTATCGTTTCGGAGCGTATCTGGCAATTATTTTCATCTAAATTCTATTACTATAGAAATGTCAAGCCTATACACATCATAGATATTGTTTTTAAGAAGCTGACATGACCGGTAAATATTCTTGCAATAACTTTTCCCCATGAGTTTTTCTTCGTTTGTAATTTTGTTTGTTTCTTTATCTGTTGGTTGTCGTTGTTGATACTACTTGTTTTGCAATATCACATTTAAACTCATCACCCATTTACAATTAGTTGATGGGCTAATGTGGTAAAAAATATCTTCGGTAGAGACATATCTTAAACTTCTTCGCTTATTTAAATAGCCATTATTTTTATTTCTTTTAAAGACCTGCTTGAACTCGTGCCAGGCCGAAAAACAAATCTCAACCTGTGGATGTGCCGAAGGCCAGTTTCCATCTGATGCAGAAATATGTAACTTGCGAAATTCGTCAACAGGTGAAAACGATAGAAAAGGGATAAACTGAAAACTGGACGGACCGACAAACAAACGAACATGCGACCTACTGGCTGACTGACTACTAAAGTGATCGAATAGCTTGTAATGACTGTTTTAAATACATCATACAACAGTGCCTATGCAACAGCGATTGCATATTTCAATACATTACGCAGTTCTTCAATCAACAACGATTGTCGGAATTAACTGGGGAAAAAAATGAAGGAAAAAAAAGAAAAGGACAACAAAAACAACACCAATGACAGTCAATCAGTTACTCCCTGCGAATTTTTCCGTAAGCTATGTATATATATTTTTATGTAACTTCATTCAACAGAATTTTGAACGCAGCTGATGGACAAACGCAAACGCAACCGAGACCAATTCTGCATTGGTCAGTGTATGTACATTTTATTTGTATTTCCCATTATTTTCGCAAGTTGCTGAGTCCACCATGTCATCCCTTTCCCAGCAAAATGTTTAGAGAAGATACAACTGAAACTAGTCACTGGAGAGCTGGACTGTGAGAAACTCTGTCCTACACCATGCAGGTAAATTGGTCTTATGCGTCATTGCGTCAAACTTCACCACCAACCCCGGTTTGAACGAAATTTTTTCGAGCCTCTCTCACCGCGTTATTTTTACGTGGGTATTCTTTTCATCTTAGCTGCTTTGGAAATTTGTCCATGACAAAATTTACAATTTGCATTTTCAAACTGAGGCTTGGTGGTGAAATTAGCCATTCTGTTGACAGCGTGCATCAGGGCTATTTCGCATGTGCATATGCTATTTTTGAAGCGAACCCTACTATAATTATAACTGCCTTAATCCTTCTGTTTTGGTTCATGGTGGATTTTCCTAGTCTAGAAAAAAACGCTTATAACTCCTCGAAGAATCCATGGTACTGATAAGATTGTTTTAAATAAAAATACATATCAACGGGGACAACACCACAACACCATGAGCATTAACTCCGCTGAATATTTTGTTCCCAAAGAAGTGCGAGATTTTTAATATAATATGTAACGGTTGCAAATTGATATTGTTTATGTGACATTAGTAACAAAGATATGCGTTGCTCGTTGTGTCCTGTAAACGATGTGTGTGCTTATAACAACTTAATGTTCTTTAAGAAGTAAATATCGCAAAGAAACATGTTTTGAATAGTAATAATCGATATATGTTATTATGTGGTAAAATATAAGGCTTACTAATTGACAACCGTTTTTTTTTTTCTAGAGAAGTCCAATTTGTTACCACACTGTCCATGGGAAATTGGCCTGCCTCTGGATATGAGGTATGAGAGTTTTTGTAAATCTGTTCAGGTTTGTCTGAGATATATTCTAGAGTGAAGTGATCGTGTTAATGATGTTTTATAATTTTTTTTTTCTCTTCCTCAGGCAATCCTTGAGAGCCGTGTGAAGGAAAAAACCGTCTATGCAAATGAATTGTATAGAGGATATTATCTGAGGTACATAAGCTAGTACTGAAGCACATTGAAATAATATCTATCAAATAAGACCTACAGTACCGTAGTATCTTCCCGTTGAGGCATTTAATGATATGACTATTAATTGGCACTTTGCTTTCTTCGTCTCGCAGCGAAAACTTGCTTCAGGTGAAAATATTTTACGAGCAGCTGAACTATGAGAGGGTATCTGAAAGAATAAGCTATGAGGTAAGGCATGCCAGTATATCTGTATTCCTTTGCCTTTCCTTTACGAGGCTATTATTTATACTTGTTCTTCTTAGTGGATTCCAACCACTTAGTTTTCATGGGCATTCCATTGCTACTTAACTACATTATCTTGAAACTTAACTATGTGATTGCAACTTACTCCTCTTAAGCCGAGCCCCATCAACTTTCAACTAGAGCAAACGCGGCACGGGGGAATTAGGTGGAGGTAAAAACCTAAAAGCCCTGTGGTTTATTGTCTTTTGCAAGTATTTTTAAATCTATTGCAAAAAAAACAAGTACTGAAAAAAGTATTTTAATCATTGTCTGTTCAGTCCGACTTACACGATGATTGAGCGATGTGTTTCGTTGTTGTTGTTGTTGTTGTTGTTGTTGATGATGATGATGATGATGATGTTTTTAGCTCTTTTTTTTTGTACGCAAGTGGTTTCAATTTTTTTTGTATGCTTTGAAATGAAACGAGCTTACTTATAATAGGCTTAAGTAAATCAAAGGTGAGAGTTATGCATAACCAAAGTTATATCACTCTCGTTGATAGAACGTTCGTTAACTTCTTGCAGACCAAACTGAATGAAAATGGTGGAGTAAGGTTAGGAGAGGAGAGAGAGAGGAGGGGAGGGGAGAGAGGGGAGTAGGGGGGTGTAGAGGTGTGGATAGATAGTTATGAATTAAATGTTACCAGCATTTACCTCTTGTTTTGTCAGGGCGTAAATCTTGTTGCTGACATCGGAGGCCAACTGGGACTTTGGATCGGCATCTCAGTGCTAACGTGCTGCGAGTTTGTGGAGTTAGTTGTCATGATAGTGCAAACTGCCCTTGATCGTATTTCAAGACGAAAGATAATTCATGTACAGCCCTAAGGTGCAGAAACAGAAAAAGAAGAAATTAAAACCAGTGTCAACTACGTGGCGTTACCGTACCCAAATTCGCAATTAGCCAATCAGAAACCCTGTCTGTCCTGATATCCTGCGATATTTGATATGACTACGATATCATGCTCATTGGGCCGAGTTTGGGTATGATAATGCCTAATTGTACCTTTTGGTACGCTTCAGCGAAATATCAAGCTTGTTTTGTCCCACCATGGGTATTTTGGCTCGACTACTTCTCGCCAAAATACGAACCCTGGCTCGACCAAACTTGCCCGATATGTCGCCGAAGTGTACCAAAAAAGGTACGATCGGGTATAATTATAGGTGTTATGTAGTTATTTAATAGGCAATATAGCGCTTTTCATCTGAGTGTCGAAAGTAATTTGCTTTTGCTTTGGCTTTGCATTTCAACGCTTAGCGATTGGCTTAAAAACACCTACGCCACTTAGTCATCCAATCAGAAGCAAAACCAAAACTAATCGTTACTCTCTTACCCCCGTTTTTCCGCGCCTCGGGTCAGCTACATGTATTTCTATATGTTTCCAGTTTTGATTGGTTCACTGGATTGTCTGCGTCTTTTACGATTCGCCAAAGTAATTACTTCCGTTTTTGTTTTACGACATTCATTTTAGGATTTTGTTCGTCTGTTTGTCTTTTCTTTTTCCTTTGTTAATCGCCCACGTGCTAATGTTTCATTATTGAACAGGCCAATAATAACCATCCATATAAGCATATAGAAAACGATTGTTCCAAAAACGACTGTTCATATATATATTAATAAATTTCAGTTCTGAAATGTAGTTGATGTCTCCTTGTGTATCGTTATAAATGAAAAGGTTAACATACATGTACTAGGTACCAGGGTTCTGCGAATCATTAAAGTATACAAATAAAACAAAAAAAACCTTTTTGTAGTCTGTTTACTTTAAAATCGTACTCTGTCCGGAATTTATGTGATAGCGTGGCTAGAGGGAGTTATAGTAGTGATCACGATATGCAAATGAATGGTCAAATGGAGAAGAGGAGACCTATTTGACCTTAATTCCAGTCAAATTCACTGTACAAGTGCAGTGCAAATCGTATCCCTGTATGTGATCAAAATGATTGCATGCGATCTTGTTAGACGTCTTTTGACCATTGTTGCTCATGGAAAGTCAACAGACGCGTAGCACAATCGCAGGTATGTAGTAAAGTGATTCGGATCAACATTCGATGGGATACTAATCTCGTTAGAGAATGATTCCCTCAACGTTTTATTCGTCATTACTCTTTTATACACCTGTATTTGGTTAATGATTAACTGATTTCGGCATATTTGTGAACAAATTAAGTACAGTTATCGCGTTACCTTTACTTTTGGGCTAACATAGCTTTCTTTTTTTTTTCCAGAATTTTGACAAAGGTATTCAATTTTTAGTGCCCAAGGGTCTTGTAGCTGTTTCTTTATCCCTTGCACAAGTTTTGATGGGTCAACTGTTCCTCTGCGCCATTTAGCACGACCGTAGCAACCGCATTTTGACATCCAGATACGCCTAATTTTCTGTGTTTTAATTCTTCTTATTTCCAGTTTTCTGAAGCAGCATTCGAGAATTAACACTTATTTTTATTCCATTGCCTTTTGGGATTAATTTATCATCAGTTTGAGTAATTGGTGGTATTATCACGTTCCGATAAAATGTTAGAATCCAAAATGATTGACCTTCCAAAATGGTGGAATTAACGACGTCTTATCAAATGACGTCATACGACCCCAAGACCAAAAGATAACATCACACTCAATCTCCTTCGCAGGCCTTCTCTATTCTTTGTAGAGCTGTATGATAGCTAACCATTAAACGCAAAATCACTTTGATAGCCCTATGAAAATTGCATTGGAATCAAAAATCGACTGGTCCTGTCGAACAGTTTTTTTTTTGTTTCTTTTTTTAATATTCGTTATTGTTTTCCCCCAAAAGCACCTAGACTTATCAAGAGCAGATCACAATATTGGAGCATTCACTTTTACTGCAATTTAGAATTCCAGCCTTTAATGCTTTCAAAACTAAGTTATTGACGAAACAACAGCATTCGACTATGTCTGTCTGCCAAAAATAAGATTCTCGGATGGCCGACTAAGTGACATAATTTCCCCGCCCTCGTGTGTTATCATAACTGACATAGAGCTCTTGTCTTACACTGCAAGTTAAAAAGCTATCTCCTACAGGCAAAAAGATAATAGTGCGGCTCCTTGTTCATTAAATATTGTATTGTAGAGTTGCTTCCAAATGTTCAATGTAAGGTCTGCTCGTAGCATGTTTAACATTGCACTTTTTGTGAGCTCAATTATGCTCGAAATGGATTCAAAACCTTCCATTTCCGTGTCATGTAATCATAGACATGCAGGCAGACCACAAAGAACATGATGTGGTCATCCTGGAAACAAGACATACAATGTAAACGGGAAAATGAAACAGGTAAACAAATTTGGCTTATCTCAAAGATAGGACTGCGGTCATAAATAAGTAAAATCTCATATTTCTTTAAGAACGACGCGATTGGCCCGTTATCGTAATTACGGAGAATCGCTGTGATAGCCTAAATCAATTCATTTTCAACGGGCTAGCGGTCTCATAAATGCTTGAAATTACTTTTTCTCTTTTTCTGTAAAGGACTATTGACAGATCCCCCTTACTTACTGGTAAGCAAGCTTTATATAATATCGACTGAGCTTTCATTTTGAACTATCGTACCCTTTTGTCAAATGCATCCGTAAGATTTAGTTCTTTCGTGGGGCCAGTAATACAACAAGATTTCTTTATCACGCCAATCGTAACCCTCGCTTAAGGACGGATTGTTATTTTTTTCAACAAATACTTCAAGAGAGCATCATTTGAAGACTTTTGCATGGTACAAGTAATAAAAACGTGTAAGATTGTACGTTCCCATTCCAAACAAGTCAGTAAAGCATGGCATTACTAGGATACTTGTATTGAAACAGTCAGTATGCCTGCAGCTGATGTCATATTTATTTGTTAACATTTATTTATGTACACGGAGAAATGGAACTGATAATGACGATTTATTCAAACGTGATATGTTTTAAGATCTAGATACTTACGTTCCTGGTGAAAACTGAAAGCCTAAGACCTTTTGTTCACATGTACTTAGGCTGAGATGTATCACGCAACTTTCAGATTTAAAAGGTGTAGAAAACTTTAATGATCGCTCGATATTGCACTTGACAACAGACGACGAAAACAGCTTCAAGGAATGCATTATTATTTTTATTTTTTATATATATAGTTTTAAGTCGAAAGAAAGCGAGAACATAAACGACTTTCGAAACCCGCACGTTTTTTTTGTTTTTTTTTCTCGGTTCTCTAGAACATCCGGTTTACAAGCTCTGAAACTTCGCAAAAAGCCTGCGGCATGGCAGGTGACGTTTCTTATGAAGTCAAAAAAGACAGCAAGGAGAGGCAAACACCTAAGGAACTGGTAAAAGATTTCTGCAGCTACACAACTACACATGGAGTTGGAAGACTGGCTGAGGCCAAAACGCTGTTCAGCCGATCGATATGGACAGTTTTTATCCTTGGAGCCTTCGCTATGTTCTTCTATCAGACGTACGGTTTGTTTACTTTATACCTAAGTCGTCCTGTATCCACGGTGGTGAAAGTCAGGCACAAAACGGTGGGTAAACACATTATGCAAAGTGGCTCATAACTTTTTTAACTGTTATTACCAGATTAATGAATTGGCAAAGAACACATTGGAGGCAATTAGAAAGAGTTCACATGACGTCTGGGACACATATTAAACATTTATTCGTAATAAGTATACTGCATTGAAAGGTATTGATGTTTAAAATTACCCGACCTTTACAACAATGTGACTGTCAAGTTTACTTTTCAGTCACATATTTCTATAAATCTAGCTGCGAGGCGTAAATTCAAAACAGGAGCATTAAAGGGCCCCGCAGTCAGCGACGCTTTTGTTTTTGTTCACATGCGAAAGTTTGGCTATTATATTTAATTCGCAACATGTCGAAACGAAGAAAACAGTCACTGTGGAAGTCTAAAGATGATTAAACATACCTTCAGAAACACAACTTACAGTAAAGCAATAAGATCTCGCTTCACCATGCCATGTCAATAATTTCGATGCATGGCATTGAAAATGGGGGAGGGTGACTTGGGTCCTTTAACTTATAACTTGGCAACGAACTCGACTCGACAGTCCGAGAATAAACTCCAGAACTGTTGAAAAATATATACTATATATACTGTCCATACTTTTCTTTTTATTTTGTCTATTCGAAAATGTTGCCAATTAATGGCGACAAAACTCGTATACGGAGTCTTGCTGGGTTATTCCCCACAAACGACTTGCCCGCATCGCCAGGCGTACGGAAGGGTTATCGCGGAGTATTTTCAGCAAATAAAACATTTAAACCAGTCTTCCTGAAATGTCCAGTTTTAGCCCTTTTTAAATTATTTCCGGATATGACTTATTTCCTCAAAGGAGACGGGATTTTAAAGCTCGATCAGAGAACAAAGACACTTACTATACTGAGCAATACAAAATAGTAGTCTCAAAAGTAAACTGAAAAGATAAAATATACTACCGTTTACTACTATACTACTTTTTTTACTGCGTTGCTCGTTCCTAGAGAATGATCTCAGCCATTAATTTTTTTTTTTCGTGATCAGATTTATAAACATAAACATTTCGTTGAATGCCCACCATAAATTGAATATCGTGAATGAATGCAAAAGCCAATGAGCTAAGCGTTGTTTAAGTTCAAAAAAGGAAAACAAAAGAATACAAAGATAGAGCTTAGTAGGAGTCTAAGAAAATCGGCCTTTATTGATTATCGGCCAACAACGGGCGACAAAAGCTGTCGTTTTGTTGAAATAAAACAGTAGCAGTAGTACAATGACATAGCCAGACTCACCAAAGGCATTTTTCAATGGGAGAATCGTTGCTGGCATCATTGTTTACACTTACGACTTTGCACAGAGAAGGCATCCTGCTAGACGCGAATTGACTACAGAAATCTGAAAAGCTCATGAAACTTATTAAACGGCCGGTGAAAGTTCTGGCTATTAGGGTGTAATATTCGAGAAAAAATTGGCTTTCAAATAAATGCAAAATTTCTTGGTGGCAAAAGCGATAAAGTGCTCATACACTCCTTGTAAAATTTTGAGTTTTTAAACCCGCGTCGCGCAAAAATTATTCAAAACATCTGGCCAGCTTTAATTCCTTGGGACAGTTAATCGTGCTGCGCCCTTTCAATATTCACAACTAATGTTTTTGTAGCTCCATCAGAAACTATATCGCTTATGCTTATGATGCAAATATTGTCAACAAAGATGCTCTTATTTACACGTAGGCTCTGTATGTTGTGTGAGTCCATAACGAGATACTTGACTAAGTGAGATTCCTATATTTATTCTCTACAAAAGTAGATTTTTTTTTTTTTTTTACACCAACAGGAGGTAAAATTTCCGGCTGTTACCATTTGCAATCAGAATGCCATAAAAGACAATGAAATACCGGACCATTACATAGACGATATATTCAAGGAAATTTATGAGGTTCTCGATGAGGAGATGAAAAGCGATGAGAAAGATGCAGGTAATGTACGACGTCACGATTGTCTTGATGTTTTGGTCCGCTTGAAATTGTCGTTTCATGTTCAGTTCTGTTCATATAGAACTTCAAATTGACCTTTTCATACATGTGTAGTTTCAGATCAATTTTGAACATTTCATTTGTAGGCGATGATGTCACACCTACTCCAGATTTTCAGAATGATATCGATGACACAGAAAACAATGGCACCGACGAATTATTTGATCCAGAAGAGGAACTCAGAATTGATTACCTTTTTCAAGAATTTCTCCTGTCCTATTTAGCTTTGGAGAACCAAACAGCGTTGTATAAGATGGGACACAAATATAAAGACTTTGTGTTTGACTGCAACTTCAGAGGGATTGATTGCAGGTGTGTCATAGAGTATGACTCTTACAGTCTCTTAACCCATTGACACCTGTGCCGGCCATGACCGGCCGTGACGAGCGTTGGCCTTACAGACTAATAGTTCCTCCGTAATAAAAAGGGTAGAGATTAGTGCACCCCTCCAAGTTGTGTTCAAATAGGAAAAAACAACATTTTTGTGTTAATAAATAGACAGTACCGGCTTTCTATACAAGATAGACTGCTTTTGACTTAAGTGGTTTCTCATCATGTCATTGAATCTGCTTCTTGGATTTTACAATATTTCTCAAGAAGTCAGAAAAAAAACTTAAATTGACACAAATTATTACAAAATGTTGAAAAAAGGTGCTACATGTAGCTAAATCAGGAATACTGTCAAAAAAAGGTATTTGTATAGACGGGGGTGTGAAAATGTCGTTGCTCACCAATGTCAGATAACGTGGAGATCACAAACAAACAAACCATCTTTCCATCGTAATGAAAATCCAAAGCATTGTTACTCAAAAATAGCTTTCTGCTATCACTGGCACACATTTAAGGCAGTTGAAGTAAACACCTTTTTTCCCACGATTCAGGAAAAATTACTCCAAATACTGGCATCACTTCTGGGATTACCGTTACGGGAATTGTTTCACTTTTAACGGTGGGATGGACGATGATAAGAAAAATCAAACAACCTTGGCTACTCACAGCACTGGACCCTATGGAGGTGAGAAAAAAACAAACAAACAAACAAACAATCAAGGTGAACTCGTAATTAACAATAGATAGTAACTTAACACGTTTTAACGTTAAAAATGTCAACGTAACTTTAAGGGAAAAAAAGAAGATCATATAATAAGCTATTGCCGAGTTGCCTCTTTTTCATAACGAGTCCTGGTGCACAACTTTTTGTATGGAAATGAGTTTGATTTGCAAGACAATGAACGTGCAAGAAAATCTCAAAAATTGAGAGATGAAAGGTTGTGCACCAAGACTCATTTTGAAACAGAGGTAACAGCAACCCGAAAAAAGGCCTATTGTTGGGTATCCGTAAGTAATACCGTGGGGTGAACGTAACTGCGTAAACCTATTTCAAGTGTACCAATCACCATTAATATATTGTGATTTTTTTCCCTATATGGTGAAAGGCAAATATTATATCTAAGTGGTGACCGTATGTTTCGTTATTGTTGACACATTTTGGTTCATATTTCGTTAGCGTCTTTATAGTGTTATTCTCGTTAGCAGCATTTTACTGCATTGGAAAAATGCACCGACGAAACACAATCCAAGAAAAGGAATCCAGGACGTTTGCTTTTATTTTCTCATTTGGTGTCAAATGGAGCAAGTTACTTTCAGCATATAGCTTTGAAAAGCTAAACCCAGTGGGTGTGCTCATCTCGACCTTGTACTCTCATTTTGCCGTTTTGTTTTTTGTTGTTTTTCACCTTTCTTAACATAAGATAGCAACATTGTCAGTTATAACGCATAAGCCCAAAGCGCTAGAGACAAGTTGTCCACAAACCTACCATCAATACACCTACCATCCCTATACATAAAGTGTTAAGTCCACATAGGATGAGATCCTTTAATCTTGTTTCTCCTTGTTTCGTATATTTGATTGATTTATTATTTTCTTCCCAAATCCCATAGGACTTACCTTGAACCTCTTTATCGAGACCGGTCAATATGTACCAGAGGTTAGTCAGGCTGCCGGGGCCAGGATTGTCATCCATAACCAAGGGGAGATGCCTTTTCCGGATGAAGATGGAATCAACCTCGTTCCGGGATTTTCTACTTCTGTTGGAGTTAGAAGGGTATATATCTTAATAATTGTTATCAAAAAAAGACACTCACATATTCAGTGACAGTTCAATTGCGATCCCCAGTCTAGCCCATTTATGTACCAGTCTAGCCCAGTATGTACCAGTGCTCTTCGAAGGATTTATATTCGTGTAAGTCTAAATGCTAAAGTCTAAATACTACTATCAATACTGTTTCAAATCTCTAATTACCTTCTAATACTATTATAATTACAATGTATTATACTAGTAATTCAAACAAAATAAAATCAATTAAGTGACTAAAGTAAAACAAGAATGCCTGCTTTCCATGAATGTCGTGTGTTTATGCTATTTACATGCGTTAAAAGAGACCGCTGCAGCCGGGTTTAAAACTGTTGAGAGTTTGATGAACTGAATGATGAGAACTCAGTGATTTTTTTGTAGCTCGAGCACAAACTGTTTCGCTTATGCCAATGGGAAAAATCGCATCTTAAACAAAAAACGAAAACCACCGAGATCCTGGTCCATGCTTTTGTGTCTTCCAAACTCGACCACTGCAACTCTCTTTTGTACAATGTACCG
>Ga0126339_10000134_pt1 | contig 30761 bp, 13 predicted proteins | sample OrbTmetagenome_2_FD_92532 | JGI IMG/M metagenome (GOLD analysis project Ga0126339, IMG submission 92532) | Coral microbial communities from Petempiche,Puerto Morelos, Mexico - Orbicella T R C metagenome | ecosystem: Host-associated > Invertebrates > Cnidaria > Coral | place: Petempiche,Puerto...
AAAAAAAACAAAAAAGGATTAAAAGAACACATTTTACTAGAAACCACCACGTACTCTAGAACTGCGACACGCTGAGAAAATGCAGCAATCACAGAAAATAACTTGAAATCTACTCCGGAGTCCAAGCTGCAATCACACAGTTCTAGAACCTAGAGATTGAAAGGAACATGGTCAGAAAACACTAGTTCAGGGTAGTATTTGTTACGTTATTCAAGATAAAACACGTGATGGTGTTTCATTTAGATTCCAGGTGCAGCCGATTCCCCTTCGCGTAGCATTTAGTCAAGGTGAATGGCAGGACAAGAAAAAGCCGGTTTTCTCTGAGTTCATCTCTCGTTCTTCATCTGCTCTTGATCTGCCTATTTCCTTGTGTCAACCCAGCTCGAGTTAGACCTCAAAGCCGCGCAGTTGGGGGCAGGCTGACGAAATAAATCCCAACAGGAGCCCGAGTTTCTTGCCCTGGTTAACTTACACTTCACTGAAACGAGAACAAACGCGACGGCTACATCTTAGCCTCAGGCTACATGTGTTTTACGTTAGCTCTTGATTAAGCAACGCTGATCAGAAACTCTTTACTTTTTTCTTCGGTTGTCTCCCTTGGCGCTTTAATTCAAATTTTCTGTCGAGCATCCCCGACCTTTTCATATGGGAGTTCCCCCGGGGGAGGAAATGCCACACAAGACACGCTAATTACTTACTCGGTAGATGTAAGTTATATGAGAGTCGGAGAGCAAGTTTGAATTGACGCTTTCCAGGGCTTCTAGAAGATCTTCAGGAAACAAAACCCCATCCTTGTCCTCATCAAACTACGATAAAAGAGATCAGTTTTTAACGAGTTCAGATAACCCACATGAGATGACCGTCGAACACGCGCAATGCCTGTTCAGTTATCTCTCTATTCATGCTCTATCTATGTTAAGCTCTTTCTCTTTGATTGGCCAACGTATTAACATGGTCCACACGAAAGCTAGTATCGGTGAACACATAAAGAAATACTTCAAAGCTGGGTTCACTGGGGAACCTTTGTTAATGGGCGGTGCTCCGTTAGGAGTTAAGAGCTAAACAACTAAGAAAAATGAATCAATTGCTAATAACAGTAGTTGTTGGGCTTTTTCAGACAATCTCTCTGTGTACATGATTTTGTGTTGTAAATGTAATTTTGTCTTAACGATGAATAAAAAGAAATGTAAAACACCTCTGCATGTCAAAAATGCGAAAAAGAAACTTACACTCTTGAAAATGCGACGATAGTAATTAGCTTGTCCTTCACTTATGATACAGTACTTTGCCAGAAAGTCATCTGAAAGGGAAAAACAGGACGAGAAAATAAACTTGCTAGTTTATCAACAGTCACAGGTAGTTAACCTCAACTGGCCTTAGAGATCTATGTCGGGAGTCTTGAGGTGTTTGACTTAGTAGGATTACTGTCTTTGCTTTCCTGACGGCTGTGAGAGTCGTTCCTGTACTACTCTGTACACAACTGGTTTCTTTTTATGTCCTCAATTACAAGCGAACAAGAATGAGTTCTCTACCAAGCCCCATAGCATTGCGTTCACGCTCACTTAATACACCCAAATTAATGCACGAATAAATGTCAGCAAATGGGACCTGAACTGAATTACTCCCATTTCTGTGACTAGCTTCCCAATTCACAGATTACTGAATTAGCATCAGAGTAAATCAGAGGCGGTCAGTTGAAAAAGCGACTTCAACGAGAAATGAACATGTCATCCACTGGACTAAAGAAGCACGCGCACTACTTACCTAACCCACTAGAATCACCATAATTGTCAAATACAGGACTCTGCGCTTGAATATCTCTCTTCGGCTTGCCTAACGCTGCTTGAAGTTTCTTTCTCCTGTCTTCAGCCAGTTGCTGACGTATTAACTCGTTGCGAATGCTGTCATCAGTCTGTGCACGGCGCCTGAGTGGTTTGGACGACTCCTGGGTGCTCTCTTTTCTGACTGGGAACATGCTAAAGGTCCGTTTAGGAGCCGGTGGTATCTGCGTAACACTCTCTGGGGTAGAAATAAGATAGTTCTTTTAGTGTGACTGTTTTCCGTTTGTGGTGATTGATGTGTAGCTCAGGTTCAAGTGGAAAGAGTTTGACAGTTGATGGTGTTGCACATAAGTCTGGTCCCTTGAAACTGATTGGTTAGTTTGGCCGTGATGTTATGGGCTCTAAGACTCGTATAAAGTCTGTCAACAGTCATTGGCCAGATCGAGTAAGTTTCGATCCGTTTATTTTTAGTTACAAGAACTGCCCCCTTCCCCCTCCAAGAATAACAGCTGTTCATGCTGAACTTCAAATCTCTTAGTTAGAACACAGTAATTAACCGTAATCACCCATTTCATACCCAAAAATATCCTGTGTAGCTCTCCGTCATTTTTATTAATGAGTTCCCTGAGGAGCCCGCAGGTTAGTGGGTCATCTAGATCATCCTTAAAAACTACATATATTACAAACAAGACATACCTGGTCTTTTAGGGATTTCAGGGAGGGAGGGTGTGTTTACTTCTCTCTCTTCCTCTTCCTCTTCTTCTTCTTCCTCTTGCTCTTCTGGAGACGAGGCCCTCTCCTCCTCCTCGGCTTCATCCAACCGAATGAGACTGGTTTCAACTGGATTTTTCACCTTTTTCTCTTTAACTTTCTTGCTTTTCCTTTTCTTTTTCTTCTTCTTCTCAGACTCCTCTTGTTTATCTTGTTTGGGCTTCTTAGATTTTCGTTTACTTTTACGCGTGTGCTGAAAGATGGAATCGTTAATGTTACACTATTCACAATCTCGTTACCAAGATGGTACGTTACCTTTGATTGGCTACAGAGCGATGGTATTACGTGATTTTGTTCAAGAGAGCCATGTCTGGACAAGATTGAAGTGAATAATAATATTCCCATTTTTCACTTTGAAGCTCTTTATAGATGATCTAATAGTTTGCCGGGAGGGGTAAGGATGACAGGTAATGTAAATGGGATGGGTCGGGGCGGAGGTGGAGAGCGAGTTGGCGTGAAGATGGCGATAACTGCGCGCAAGATACAGCTGTAGTAAAGGTTGTTTAGTTAGCAGTTATCTCTAAGTTTATAACAACTATGATACCATTTGCAAAATCCATTACCTGCCGATAATTTTAAGAGATAGAGAATAAATGCGATACCGAGTAAATGCATTGTGTCTATAATACAGGCAACAAATGCAAGGAATCGTTGATGTACTTGTAATATTTCGATATAACTCTATATCATTTGCCCCCATGGTGATGAGCTGACTCGACAGCTTTGGAGCACTCTTGGTATTATCCCATTTCGTGAAAATAGTCGGAAGTTTTTTGGGTTATTCTATGGAGATTTATCAAAATAGCCTCATATTCCTCAAACCATATTAAGTTAAATGAAGACCTGATGAGATGGTCATATCACAGTTACAAGGGATCAGTCGATTCTCTATCCTAGTGAATAAAGGCGATCCAAAGTGCGCTTCCATTGTTTATATAGTCCTACAGTACACTCTGAAAAGCTTGAAGGAACTTACCTTTTCCCCTTGAACTACAACATCGATTATCGATGGTGAACTGGGGTTTACCACGGCCACTAAAAAAATGAATGAGAAGTCAGGCTAGTTATACTGTGCCAAGATGCATGAGAGTACAATCAAAATAAGTTTGTGCATGTCGTGAGAAATATTTACATCCTTGTTTTCTATACGTGACCAGTAGCATCATGTCGCTTTTCGCTTCGCCAAACACCATCCGTGAAAACCAGAAAATATGTCTAGAATGATAATTGTGTTAAAAGTTTTCATTGCAAGAAACCGCAAAAATGAACAAACTAAAAGGTTTTAACCAATTTTGGCTGTCATGAATTTCTCTCAAAATGCATCCTCTCGACTATTCTGAGGTTTTTGATCACTACATCTTTTCTACTTGAAGCCTCGATCGGAGTTAAAGTACAGTTTTAAGTGATCTTGTCGCTACCAAGTTTCGTCCATCGAAAGCCACGAGATCGCAAATTGGCATGGTTGAGTTGACGCTGTAATGTCTTGTCACGGGTGAAAACAACACTAATTTTACACAACAGACTCCTGCTTTCTCTACCAGGCCATTTTGAACCTCACACTAGTTATAGCATGGAGCAGTAGCTAAGAACAACAGCACTGTTCCGACCGTTCTAGGGGTTCTAATGGGTATAACCATGGGAGACAGACATGATGTCCTCTGGCTCTCGCTTACACCAAATTTGTATATTTGCAGTGACTAGAGGCCACTTTGTCACCAAATCATATAATAGCAACCAAATTTTCTTTAGGGTTAGACACTATAGAGGATGTAGTTTGAAAGCAAACGAAACCTTTAGATTGTTCCTTTTTGAATGCCCTTTCAAAATGTCGCATATAAATGGTCAAATCACAGTGATTTACGGTATTTTTGAATCGCACTGGGCTGTAACCGACTCTCATAGTTGGCTTCTCATTAAAAGACAATTCTGCTAGCTAGTTTAGCCCCTTATCCAGTTTCTGCACTTGTTATTCACATTTGTTGCTGTTTCTTGCTTCAATTCGATTTTCATACCTTTACTTTCCATCTGTGACGCAGTTTCTACTACAGAATACTCTGTCTCTTCCTCCCAGGCGTTCTGTTCGTCAACCACTTCCTTGCTCTCATCGCCACAAACAAATTCTTCCACTTGTGGTTCCTCTTGGTCTTCTAAGATCACCTCATGAGTGCGTTGGTCTTCTTCTTGTTGTTCTTCCTCTATGGGTGAAGGCGCTGGCGGAGTGTTCCTCGACATGTCAGGTTCTTATGAGAAAAAAGACCACGATGTTAGCACCCAAGAGAAAAAAAGGCGATTGATTCACAAAGACCGTATCCTCAACTGGGTTAATACAATTAATTTGCTTGGTTGTCCTTTTGAATCCAAATTATTTGTCCATAATTTCAGCCAATGAACAGCACAACAATTTGACAACTATTCTGCTTCCTGTTTTTGTTTTTATTAATAGTCCATTAGCGGAAACAATGAAAGTGTTCTTGTCGCAACAGAGCGTTTCTTGTAAAAGTACATCGAAAGAATTTTGAGTTTGTTTGGTTTTGGTTACACCGTGTTCGCTAAGTTTGATAATTCAGCAGTCAAAGAAAGAAAAAAATTGTTGACACACGCCTTCGATAACGTGCGCTGTCTAAAGTAAAACAAAAACTTCGTTTTGCATTATCTCAGCTAGCGGAAGTCTCAAGCAACAAAGAAGTTTGCTTCAACGGGTTCAAAGTTGACATCAACGGGTTGCGATTGGTGGATTAGACCAACTCTACTTATCGTGGGTCAACTGGTTATCAGAGTATGTATGATTTATTTATTGTATGTAATAATATCGTTATTTCGGTTCTCACTGAACTTCCAAGTTTGCTTGCTATTCAGTGAAATGAGCAGCGAGTTTTTCTAGAAACCTTTTAGAAGCAAACACGCGATAATTTTTTATCAGCCAACAAGAAACAAATGTGACTCCATTGTGCTGTGCCAAGTACAGGAAAACGAGCTGTATTAAGGTAAGCAAACTGGGCATTTAATTGACATCAAATAAAACTTAAAGCTCCCAAATTTAAAACCTCAAAGCAAACCACTAAAGCAACAGCATGAAAAACAAAACCAAAATCAGTTTATGTTTGTCCACCCCAATGCTGTTGTGCCTTCCTGTTGTTCTCTCCTACATTTGGTGTTGGCGCTCTCCGCCCTCCGTCTTTACACAATAGGTCATTTCCGAATTACCTTTTGTCTCTACTTCAAACGAGTCTCCGTGGAAAACCTTTCACACGAAAATGAGTTTGATTTACATGAAAATGAGCCTGTAGGCCAAAGGCATTTTCATATGAATGGTTTCGCACGTAGCCTCGTTTTGATCCTGAGGCAAAAGGCACCTCGAAAATGGCCTATTGTAGTAAGGCCTACATGTAATGAGTGAAACTGATGTCTTACCTGTCACTTCTCCATACACCTCCACTCTCATAGCAATGCTGTTTTTCCACGTCTGTGATATGAACCGCACAAATCTTGCTTGCACTGGGTTTGAAATACTATTTATAACAACCGAGTTGTTGTTTCTGTTTCCCTTAAAAACCTGGGATGAAAAAAAGTTCATTTACTTCCCACACCAAGAGAATATGACTGCCAGTGCAAACTCTAACGTGTACACAAACCTTACAGATACGTTATTCCCGATGCTTGTCTTAATAAGTAACATCGTACTAACTGAGTGAGTCCAAACACGTGGACTTGACACAGAATAGAGAATGATACATGCATTTCAAGGGTTAAATATACCTCAGCTGGGGACACTAAAACAGTTGTGTATCAGAGAGAAGTGCAGAGCTAAGCATTGAGTTTACATTGAGGCATTGCGTCTGTCCCCTCTAGGTCTTTTACTTCGCTTCTTTGAATAAAACAATCTACATGTAGGAGGTTGATTACTTGCAGATCACTTGGCATGTACTACGTTAGAAAATCTAGTTCAATTGTCTGTGACTTTGACTCAACTGACTTGTTTAAATGTCCTCGTTAAGATAAGCTGTTTAAGTATTTCGTTTTGCATAACTAATTAGTTTAGATGCTTTACACCAACGGTTTAGAGCAAAATATCGTTTTGTTTTTAAAATCATGGTTAAATATAAATTATTGTTTACCTACTTGCCATCGTTTTGTGCTCTGTTGCGTTATCATGTTGAAATTTATATTTAGTTAAAAGCTGCAAAATAAGACAATTCGATATAACATTTTCGATACTAATTTTAATTTCAAATTTATAGTTTCAAGTTTAACTTGACGTTCAAAACTCTCTTCTGCGTCAGTTTAATCGAATAAAAATCTGCATCTCAACTTAAGGTTTAGAAACCTAGCCAGGTCTCCAAATTGAAACGCAGTTATCACTTATTGCTATTAAAATAACAATAGAATGAATTTTTCGGCTCTTTAACCTTAATGTTTAAGCTTACGTGTTCACAACTAGTATATAGACAAAAACAGCCCCTTTTGATCACTTGAGTATACAAGTGATTGCTTGTAGAACTACAGTTTAACTCACAACCCATTATGGTAAAATTCAATTTTATATCGAACCAATTTTCCATCCTTGATCAGCTGTTATCTCCTCGTGAAATGCGTACTTAACTTTTTTCTTGTTTTTCTTAGGAGAAACTATACATAGTGTTCATAACAAAAGGAGTACATTTAAAAGTATTTCAAGCAAAGAAAATCCCAGACGGGTTTTCTCTTATGCAGTCAGCCTGTTTTAGGCGTTCAGTTAGTTGAGGATTAGCGCTACTGAAGAAGGCCGCGTTTTTTCTTTTGTTTTTTTCTCTTTTTTTTTTTTCTCCCTCGTCATGCTTTGCGCTGCTCAGCAACTAACCCGAGGCCTGGAAGAGGTCTTAGAGTAGTGTCTTGTCTTTGAAGAGCCTGTAAACTTATACAGGCCTTTAACTGGCATCTCTGGACATCTATGCTAAGAATTACCTTGACAGCGTCATTTTCTGTGTACTGTTGCCACTGTGAGCCATCTGTACTAAAGGAGAGCGTGTACGACTCCACCCAGCATTTGTCTTTCTTCTGCACCTTACCTCCACTGGAAATACCATAACCTTGCGTGGCGACCTGCAGTACAGGCAAAAAAAAGTTGAACCTCCCATTTTCAGACACCCTCAGGCCCAAGAATAATGTCCTCGTAAGAGCGGTGTCCGCTTATGGGACGTGTCCGTTTAGCTCTGGTCTGTTGGGTTCATGTTCTACTGAACCATGTCCTACGTACCGGGTAGTTCTCGCAATGAATAATGACTTAAATGTCCGCTTTCATGTGCATTAAAACCAACAGTACTCAAACCCAGACAGTCGTCCTGTAAGTGTTCCTGATTATATGATTTTACAAGGTAGGAGTAATTCTAATTTCCAAACTTTTGGTTCAAAGAAATCTCCATAAATCGATTCAAATATGTAAGAACTGCATGGCAACACACACCAACCTGCGAAACATTCGTTAAAGCTCCCAGGTCCACTTCTAAGTACTGTTTCTTGTCATTGAGTTTTGGTTTCCAGGCTCCACCACTTTTCCCCTGTTTGGTGTTATTCAGCCGCGCTTGACTAGGGACATGGTAACGATCTAGCACAGACGAAGCTCGCATGGCATCGTCGGGTATCAACCCATCGCCAACGCCTAATGCCACTGGAACAAACGCGGCCATCAAGAAAGCTAAAGTAGAAAACAGAATGACATGAACAATATAAGCAGGCAAATATTAACGTTAAGAGCCGACGTTTCGGCGTCATCGTGACACCATTCTCAAGGCAAAATGAATAAATAATGCGAAGATTTGATTTCTATACCGTCTCTCATGTTTCAAGAAATAGTTATTGATCAAGATGTGAACAACGCATCTAATAAATTCAAAAAGAAGGCCCTTCTTTTGCCAACGATCCTTGGTATCCCGCACAAGGCTCCCCTCCGAGTGCTGCTCCGTGTTCATGTGGAAAATCATTAAGGCCTTCTCAGAGAAACTGTAAAGTTCATTATAAAACAGAATTCAGTGATTTGTTTTGTATAGGTAATCGCATGAAATGCGACTGCAGTTAAGGATTTACACAACCAGTGATATTTGAAAGGAGAGTGCAATTTGAAAACGTTTCCAAATACCACGAATAGTGTTAATTCTTCAATAGCCCGAGCTTTCATGGACCTTCATACGAATACTTATTTATGATAGATTGGGGGAGAAAACTACGAACACGCGCGCGTAAATTTGCACTTCAATGCAAATTAACGATAAATTTGCCTGCTCTCGTCCAATTACAATGAAGTAAATTTGTCAGTCATATAATAAATTACAAAATTACCTGTATCGTCTGCGTCACCAATCGACCCATGATCAGAAAAATTTTCATCTGCCATGACAGCAGGAGGTGAGAGGAAGTTAATTTGTATTTCCTTTTTTTCTTGTTCGATCTCACTTTTTTTCTCGTCAACCTTTATTTCACTTTCTTTCTTTTGAAATTCTTCTTCACTTTCTTTCTCTTCAATTCTTCTTTCACTTTCATTTCCTTCGAGTTTTCTCTCGCCATTTTCGTTGGCAGCATTGTACTGTTCATTTTGCTCAGGTGAGCTGATGTCCAAAGGTTCCTGTTCTGTTTTTGGAATGTTCTCCTTTTCTGTTCCTGGAATGTTTTCCTGTTCTGTTCTTAGAATATCGAGTTCATCAGTCTTCGTGTTTACATCTTCCAATACTGGTTCGCTTTCAGGTTCAGCTGCTACTTCCGACTGCGACACATCAACTTCCATGGTCTTTTCACTTCCGTCTTCTAATGCAACGTTTTCCACGTCAGCGCCATGATCTATTTCTTGCGAATTAGAATCATTCGCATCAGTTATACTTGTGGCATCTACTTGATTTTCATGTTCAGGTAAGAGCGACTCGTATTGTTCATCAGCTTGGGCTAATTCCTCAACATAACCTCCTTCTTGAGTAATGTTCTCTAAGTCGGGCAGCTCAAGTCTATCGCCTTTGCTTCCTTGAGATTCAGTATCGTTCTCTTCGCGCTTTTTTTCGCTTTCAGATCCACACGGGATGTTTACTAAATTTGGCAACACACCCGGAGATTCGTTTTTTGAGCTCTGTGCCCGAGGCTCGTCCCGTGTTTCAAAGATATCAAAGTACTGAGTGACGATTATTTTAGGAAGTCTAAACCGTTTCTTCTCTAAAATTTCTTGTCTCTTTTTCTCTTGTTCAAGGCGTATCATTTTTTCCCGTTGCAGCCTTTCTTCTCTTTTCTGTCTAATCATGTCGTCAGGGTCAGTGTAACAATCTGTTACGGAAGAAAAAATGTGCAAAAAATGTAAACCTTGAATAAGGTGACTGTAAAACCATGGAATAGACATTAAGTACAACACTGTACAGCATTAAAGTGAAGAATGATCATCGCAGTAAATTTTCCAATTTAAGCAATTGGAAAGAAGAAGCCTGAAAAAAAAAATCCGGGCTTCAACGGGATTCGAACCCGTGACCTCCGCGATACCGGTGCGATGCTCTACCAACTGAGCTATGAATCCACACATTGGGAGCGAGGTCACTTTCATCTACAACCGCAGTTCCAATATGAATTATTTCATATATACTTCACATCATTGTACAGCATGTGGTCTTGTTTACATAATAATTTCAAAGTAAGAAACAACGCCTTGGTTTCACAGTGCGACAGTGTCCAGGCTCCACTTGTAGGCGTGGTCGAAACCGTTACACTCAGTATCGGCCCAGGTAGGAGGAGAGACGAGTGATTCAACAAACAGGTACACTTTCAGTAAGGAGAGGGAGAGCCATCGTCTTAATTTGAGGTCTGCTTAATAGAGGTTTTACTGTGCTAGTACAGCAATAAGAACTGTAAGCCTTACCTCGATTTTTTCTAAAGTTATTCAATCTACTCTCATGTTCTGCTCCAGCAGAAATGGATTTGTTTGTCCATCGTTCCCAAATGTCACGGATCTGTTGAACTCTCTCAATGATTCGCATGTGACGCTGAAAAAAAATCATTAGATGTATTGATTACTAAACTCTTTCTTTATTAGCCAATTTGGTTACTTAAAGGAAAAAGCTATTAAGATCTTTAGGTCAGATCCCATGGGAGGGAGATACGAGATTATTATAAATCTTAGGGCAAATCCCACTCAATTGCTTTATCACTCCAGCTGTCAGGATTGTAAAGGGTTTCCCACAAAAACTGTAATATGTCTATAAATTAAATCAAGGGTAAAGAATACTCTAATGTAGTCAATTTGCCATCATCTTCTTGATAGAAGCTGATGGTTAAAACCTAGTGTGTTACAAGAGCTCCATCAAAGAACTGATTGACACCCTGACACATACCTCTTGTTTCTTCCACTCTTCTTCAAATTTGAACCTTTGCCGTTGACGCCGAAGAGCTGACAACGTCCGTTCATGGGAGCATCTGGGAATGTGTGGACAGGGATCCTATGTGAATAATAAAAAAAGTCTGTATTAACTACTAAATTAATTACTAATTGCCCCAGTTTATAATTTGGAGTTACTGCTACAGGAAAATGTAGCTTGACTCTGAGACAATCCAAGGTTGTCCATTTGCGATCTCTCCCCACCTGATATACCTCACCAGAGATCTTGTTCTTGACAATATCTTGTCCTCCATGTATCCTGGGGAGAGGGGAAGAGGGAGGGCTCCCATATGAAAAGATTGGGGTTATTTGTCGTCTCACTTAGGGGTGTAAATCAAAGATTTTGGTCTCACTTAGGGTGTTGATAAAGAAATGCTACTTTTTTAGCTGTCAAAGTATCTTTTAGGGTGCACCCAAAAACTCTTAATAAAAGAAATGTTCTTATTTTCATTTTTAGTCTTGATTTCAGCTGGTCTCTCGAATCTGGTCTGCTAGCATGGACTCCATTTCTAAACAACAGCTGGCAATTGAGTCCGTTTTCTGTTTTAAGTGGTATCTTTTAGGGGTGCAATAAAGCTTGCCACTGACAAATCATGCTGTTTCGCTCAACCTTGTCCAATAATTGTTTTAATTATTTGTGTACCCTGAAAAGCTTCTAATTATGGTAAGCAGAATTCAGACCAGGCAAAAAATGAGTAAAAGTTGTATTTTTAATGTTATTTAAAGATGATTTCAAGTCAGTAAAGTGCAGTCTCAGCACCCTAATGTTTATAAACATTATATAAGTTCTCACTCGATGGAATACAAATTGATGTTATTTGTTACGAACTGCATACCTTATCTTTGAGGCCTTTTAAATTCCTTTTCCAACATCTTCATTGATTTTTACAGCTGCGAAGTTGTTTTATCAGTGGATATGAGAAAGAACGAAGCATAAAACTTGGCATCGATAATGGCAGTTGGCATGAAACTTTGAATTTACTCACTTAAGTAGTTGTGAAATGTTCACATTTTGTGATGTCTTTCATAACAGAAAACAAAAAACGAACAAACTCTCAAGAGTGTGCAGCACGGACTGGAAATCATCTTTAATAATAAGTTAGTAATTAAGACCAAGAGAACTTTGTTACCAGGAACATATCACTAGTGCGTCTTAGCAGCTCAACATTTCTTGTGATTGTCTCATAGTTGTTGCACTTCTGCAATAAAAAATTAGCATGTTATTAAACTCATGCCTTAATAATCATTTAGTGTTACTGATAATCATTTGAAATAAATGGAATAAAAAATTTATGTTAGAATATGATCTCCCATTATATTGAAACAAGAGTTTTACTGGAAAATACACCACTCCTATAATTCATATGAAACCACATCAGGACCTGAGATAAGATTTTGAGATAAGATATTGATGACATCATTAACCGCTTTTTCATGGTTCTTCTAGTATATAATAAAAAGAAAATTCCACAGTGGCTTAAAGATGGGAATTTTATTAGATCTCATGTGAAAAAATTATTATATTCACTTGCTGCACTCATATTTCATAAAATAAAATTTGTAACTTGCACCGCCTACCCCCCTCCCCACCCCCCACAATGGCATCTCTCTAAAAATTCCTGTTACAGTGTAGCCCTATACTTTCCTTTCAAAACATTGGCTTTAGAAACCCAAACTCCACCTTGGGAATTTTCAACTGACCTCCCATGAGGTGGGTACAGACAATTCCTAGAACTGAAAATTTATCACTCTAGTTAGGTATAACTACCTGTTTGTTGGTTAGCCAGACACCCAGGGGCTCCACCCATGTGGGGAGAGATGAGTTATTCTGAATCCTTGGTGGTCTTTTTAAAATTCTGCTTGTAGATGGCGAGTGCACAGGACTACGAAATGGTGCAATATCCCCAAAGTATATGCTGCTGGTCCCTTCAAATAGTGCATTGCTCTCCCTGGAACTTTCCTGAAAGATACATTATACATAAAATTTCAGTGTTAGCTCAGTTCTCATATGTCACTCAATGACAGGAGGGAGGACACATTTTCTCTATCTCCATGCATAACATGCCTTTCAGGTGAAACTTAAAGTGGCTTGATCAGATTTTTGGGTGACGAACCCATTCAACTGAGCAACTAGAAAATCACCCCAAGCATAAAACCCAAACGATTTGAACAGAAAATTGAACATTACAGGTGAGCTAATGTAGAGGAAGACAAACGTTTCAGATTAAGTATGTTTTGCCAAGGTCAGAGTAATCATAGGAATGATTGGAAATGATCTCATAATCCCTACTTTTTACAAGAGACCAAATATTACTTAAATCATTAAGGGATAATTTCAGAAACACACCCCTGGGATTTTTGATCTGACCTCATTTTATGAGAGAAAGGGCTTTGTGAAGGTTTGTTGCATCAACAACATGTCAAAAAGGGCATGGAGCATGTGCACATGCTGAATGGCATGTATCAGCAAAGGGTAGCAGCTAGTACGATCATGTGGCAAGAAGCAAAACTTTCAAAAAGATGTTAAAATTCTCCAACTGTCAGGAAAATACTCAAGCACAAATTCAACCAAGTTTTAAGGCAAACTTCCAAAGCAAAGAAATCTACTGACAATTTTTAGCAAGTTTTTAAATTGCCTTCAAAATATTTGTACATGAACTTGTCTACCCTGTCAGTCTATTATATATGAAATCAAAAAATCATCTTGGTATGAATTTAGCAGCTAGGAAAGCATTTTGTAAAACCAGTGGATAGCAGTCTTTCCTGTATTAGTTGGCACACAATTCATACTGGAAGGAATAACAGGTAAACTATTCACATTCTTCTCATTCCTTTATTTGCTCTCACACTACTCAACTGTGTTGTATATTACTCCCTGTGGCTTCAGACTCTTTTAATTAAGTGTGAAGTGCTACTGCCAAAGAGTCATGCCACAATTTGACAAACTCTTAGGGCAAGTCATAATACAAATTATTAATGAGCAAATCTGTAATGTAGCGCACCCCTTCCCTCTGTCCAGCAATCTACTATACTTTGCAGTTGTTATTGACAATGAGTAAAGCGAGAGGTTATGGTTGCTTAATTCATTTCATTGTACCACCCAATATTTGACCATTTAGTGTACTCATCTCAGGTTTCCAAGATCTTGTATAGTTGGTCATAAATACCTTAGTAACTTCACAGATTTCAATGAGTATGTCGTCAATTAAACTCATGAGTGACCCCTTTATAACTTAATGGTAGCTTGAATTACTTTATTATTGAATTACATGTACAGTTTGTAATTATCTAATACTGGCATGAAGGAAACAGTGCACAAACTAGTATGTTTAAAGACTGGCACAAAGCCAACATTAATTAATATGAGAACTACTCGGCAAAATAACAGCATTCTAAAAAATAGAACTTTCTAGCTTTCAATGAACAATAGCTCAAATGGTGGTATGTTCAGTTTTTATCATTATAATTTGGAGTATGTCAAATACAAAAAGAGAAGGCATCGGTAGGAGACCAAAATGTTTACCGGTTGTCATGAAAACGTAATGCTTGAAATAGCTGCAGCAATAATTTAACTGGAGCGACTTTGCACATGTCAAGTTGCACAGTGTACATGTATGTCACATGTAGAAGAGCAAATAAAGGATCCACAGATGTTAGGTTACAGCTGATAAATGTAAATCAGCAGTTAATTTACTTTCAACAATTTTAAGTTGATATAAAAACATCCTTTTCCTACCCAATTCAGATACGGTGCAGCAATATTATAGTTCCAGTTGAAACTACATGAGCTTAAATATTGTAATATTTAAGCTTATATTTCTCCATTCAAAAAAACATTTTAAAATGTTATAAATAGAACATTAGAAAAACAATTCAAAGCTTTTCTATGTTTATTGCTATTTTAGTAGATAATGCTACATTAATTTTCCTTAGAAAAATATCCAGTATCCACAAGGACATATCTCAATATATTTATGTATGATTTATACTTAAAATTTCACTTCAACATTACCTTTAATATATTAAAAGCTCACGTGTTATGACATGTCACTAAGCTTAAGCTTACATACAACATTCAGAACTAAAACTGAACTGACTTCTGAAGTAATATTTTGACAAGGACAACATTACTGTTAGGTTGAAGGAACTACGCGAACTGTGTTTCGTATCTCTGCGTATCTTTACCATGACAGAGACCAACAAATCTTGCAAGGAATCTGAATGTTTACACTTGTCGCATGTCATCAGTCGAGTCGAGAAATTTTGTGATAACGTCTCCAAAGTAAAAGAAAGTAAACTGATCCTTTCTCGGAATAAAACACGAAAAAAAAAACAATTCTTCTCGGTAAATCTAAAACGGATTATTTTTAATTAAGTTGATTTCTTCATTAACAGATATTGGCGATGTTTGTCAAACACTTCATTCACTCACCTTTCTGTTGACATAGTTCCCACTTCTTGACTGTCCATCGGTATGTTGAGCTGTCCTAGGCGAAGCTTCAAGCAAGCTCAATCTGTAATTCTTCTTTTCCGAAGATACAGGCTTTTCAGACTCTCTAAGCTGTAAATAAGGCAGAGCCTGCATTTTCACCGGCCCATAAACCGGCAATTAGTCTCCAACAAGGCATCACATTTGCATTTCCCGTTGCTTTGCTTACAGTGGACTGCTGGGTTGCTAGTGTCTATTTCAGGCCTGGTTACCTAGCGGAATGCGGACGATCGATATTTACATAAATGTAAGACTTTTGATCCTTGTATTTGTATGTGAAAGTCATCCTACGGCTATCGGTATTTGCCCTGTTGTTGTTAAGCCGACAGATGACGTGAAAAGGGGGAGGCTGCGTGTTCAAGCACTCAAACCGGAGAGATGTGAAGTCATATGGTTGCGCAAAGACACAAAATATGTGATCAATATTTGATAGTTCGAGATCAGGCACGAACTTCAAAAGGTCAACTTGTTAGGCGATGTTGAACTCAGCAGCCTCGGCACTTGTGGACACTGATTCAGCTGAAAAAGGTAAAAGAGAAATAATTGGTCGAAATATAACCTCACAATACGAAACTGTGGAAAGCAATACAGAGAGCGTAAAAGAACAGCTTCAATCTTTGAACCTTAGAAACACGGATGATATAAACGCCAACAAAATGACCAGCCAAACTTTGAGCGAAAAAGAAAACGGATATGCTAAACAGTCTCATTTTGTCGGAAATTCCGTCGAACGGAAACCGATGAGCCCGTCAACTCAACCAACAGCAACAGAACGGAGTAAGAGAGTTCTACCGGCGACACCGAAATCACTTTATAATTCCACACCAAGTCGATCGACTTCGTCGCTACTTCAACCGTCTGAAACATTAAATTCTAAACGCCTGAGCAGGTCTTCTTCACTAAGCAGTAACACCACTTCTTCTTTGTCATCTGAAGATGACCTCACTAGATCAAAAACAAAACAAACTCACATTGCAGTGTACAAGTTCGTGGCCCGGCATGACGACGAAGTGAATTTGGAGACTGGGGATGCGGTTTATGTCAGTAGGAAATGTGAAGATCTGTGGTTTGAAGGGATTAACTTGCGAACAGGAGATTCGGGATGTTTTCCTTCACGTTACGTCTCTGATATTCTGCGAGGAGGTGCAGTCCAAGGTGAATTTACCATTTTTATAAGAAAGACAAAAGAAAGTGAAAATTGTACTTTGAACCTGTTCTAAATTAAATTAATTTTTGATCTGGTTAATAGCTACATTGATACAAGTGACAGTGATTGTATATCAATCACATGTGACATAATCATATTTTGACAGGCAAAATTGTTCGTAATTAATAATTGTGCTTACTTTGGTAAATTTAATTTTGATTTCTGTATTCCTGTAGTAACCTTGAAATTACACACATTCAAACAAAATCTGAAACAAACTATCAAATTAAATTTTAGCTTTGATTCAAGAGTGCATCAGGGATGTTACCTAAATATACAAAACTGAATGGTCATGTTGATATAGAGTCATAATATGTGCACAATCACCACTCAACTATCATATTGGACTACCTTAATTTATAGATTTTTTTCTATATTAAGAGCTATATATGCGTATTTGACCTTTCACTGAAAGTAAGGGTCTCGGCGTCATGTATTTCAGCCCTCAATTTTACATTCTGTGTCACAAATGCAGGACTCCAAAGGAGACTGATCAAGTTTGGTACATATTGAATATTATTTTTGCACAATCTTACAAGAGACCATAAAAATTATAAGAGTAATTCTGTGTAATACTGTGAAATGGATGAAATCACCCCTTCAAACTTCTTTATTGGACAAGTTTTTTTTTTTTTTAGGTAGTATATTTGAATCTTTTTTTTTCTGTTGTAGATAATTCTGTTAATGAGGCAGAAGTAAATCAATTCAGTGTCAGGTAATATAAGTCATGATAAATAACTTAGTATTCATTTATTATTGAGGAGCGATGCATAGTCACAATTCCTGGGTTTTTGCAGACATCATATTTTGCAAGTCAATGTCAGAGTCTCAAATTCTTGTGCAAGACTCAAAAAAGTTTGCTTGCAGAAAATACCTAACCAGCTGCCCAAGGCTTTAGATTTACAATTGACGCAAGCCATGTTGCAAAATATTTTTGATATGTCTATATTTTATATTGGTCACTTCTAAAGTGAGGGTCGTTTAAGTACTCCCAAGTTAGAAAACTGCCACTAAGGCGTGTGCCAATTATCTGACCCAATAATTTCTAAACTGATAACAGCTCTACAGAAATGACTGAGCAGTTAGCATAATTATAGATTTCTTTAGAGCTTTCTATGATCATTCTGCTATCATGGAATCTTTTGGATCAAGTCTTAGTCATCTCTTTAACAAAGTGGACCATCCATTTACTTAACACATTTGCACACAAAATGTTCCCATGTACAGATAACTATACTTGTTTATATTAGTTCCTCAGCACATGTGCTTGATGCAGGGGTTTCATTACTGTTTTCAGCAGAAGGGCAACTGGTTTTCAGAGGCGGGCAAAACTATTTCAACTGAACTTCTTTGTAGGAAAAACTGTCTGCTAGGTGGTCAAACCAGCCGGGCAAAATCATCATCACAGCTAGTCAATTTGCCCAGTGCTGCCCTTAATGAAACCCCTGTTGATGCGTGACGTGGCATTGTGAAACGAATATTATTTTATGGGCGGTAAAGATGTACAGACAGATGATATTACATGTGTGCATGTGCTGCAGACCATATTGATAGCATCATCCCATGTGACTTTTTTTGAACGTAAATGTTAGGTTTCTTGGGTCAGTGGAGGTAAATGGCTTCAAGGGAAATGAGATCATATGTGATGCTATGAAAGAGGTACAGTATAAGAGTTTGTAGCTGGATTAATGAGCATTTTAAGAATAATGTATGCAGAGTCTGTGGTAGCTGGAGCTCTTTGCAATAGATACATGTCTATAATGCTAACATAACACTGCATGGAAAAAGATGAAACAATTTGGTACAAACCTGGTACTTTAATGTTACTTGCAGGAATTTCTCATCCATAAAAACTTTATTTGTTCTTAGGTATAAAGCTAATGATAATTTTATAAATATTCATAGCATCATATGTTATGAGTAATTTAAAATATATTATCTATTTGAATATTCTAATGACACTATCTCTTATCTCAAGCATAGAATTTTATTTAATTATTATTGAGGTAGTCTATTCAAACTTTAGGTGCAACCTGCACCATTTACAAGGTTACTTATAGCTTGCAAAACAAAACAATGAATATAGAACACAAAAAATGCCCCTAGCCCTTTAGTCTTCTATGTAGCCATTACTTAAGTGGGGTGAGGGGTGGGGGGCTTGCACGTGATGACCCAAATAGCAGCTGTGTAGGAGACTACTAACCCTTAGAACAAATGAGGTGCAGATTAACAAGAACAAAAGAATGAAAACATTGTTTTTCAACCAAAACTTAATCGAAATTGTCAATTTATCCTAATGCAATCTCTCATCGGAAAACACTTATTTTTATGTAGATTGTTAAACAGCATCAACTGACCTCAGCTTCCAAGCCCCCAGCTTGTATTCTGGATGTAAGTGAAAGAGGAATAAAGATAATTGAACACCCACAGGCGGCTGAAGGAAGAAAGGTATACATGTAGGACAAATTATTTCAACCTAGGTTAATTTGTGTCAAAGGGAAAGGGTGGGTCTGGGACCAATGACTTATTACATTAACAAATATGAGGAAATTTGTAGTGATTACTTGCATAGAATTGTGGGGATGAAGGTGGACTACATAATCTGAAATCAGGTGTTCAAATGATTGGAGGGGGGGTGGGGGTAGGATTAGGGGGTTGATATGTGATCCTGGCAGGATAGGGTAGGTTAGAACTGAGAGGGGTAGGTGTGGATGTTATTCTTTTTAAGACCCCACCACCCTCCAAAAGAGGGGAAAAACGTATTTGAAAAATTTAATCAAGGTTGAAACAAATTAATCTAGGTCGAAATCTTTTTGACGTAAAGAACAGATTGACCTACTACACATGCACCAACTGTGTCTAATACCATTGACTCGCAATGCATGCAAGGGGCTAAAGCAACAAAGACATTACCCACTCTACACATCGTGTACTAACCTATCATTCTAGGTAATTATGTGGCTGTTTATACATTTTGTATTCCACAGGTGTTAATTACTGTACCATAAGAGATTAATTTGTCAATGTGTACATTGTAGTTTGTATATTGTGATTGTGAAGGTAAGGGTAATTCTGACAAGAACTGTTGTTGGTGACTGACGTTCGGACAACTTGAGCGAAGTCCTTCAGAGTTAAATCTCGTCCAATTTTGGTGTAAAAATTGAAGAAAACTGGGAATTGAAGGAATTTGTCACCTCTGTAACTTGCAGTAGTTATGTGGTTAGTATGGAACTGTGGTGTCTCGAGCGCTCATTTTCACATAGGAGCAAGTACAGTAACCTATGATTACAGGAGCTTCATAGTTCTAACTTGGCATTCTTATAATTCTATTTGCAGGATGTGAGCACGACTTGTAGAGTAAATTATTTTCTCTTGTTTTCCTACCCCAGGGTTCTGTATCGGGCAAGAAATCAAGCAAACGTAAATTAGGAAAGCTGTTAGATAAAGACTCAAAGGTTTGTAATTATTGATAATGTTGCTAGCTTATTGTAAATTTTAATGATGTAGAGTTCTAATTACATTAACTGCAATGTTCCGTCTTGATTGGTTCTTTATCTGCCATTGTAGGAATCTTCAACACAATGTCACTACTTTGCATTAAAGAATGTAACGTTTTGTGGTTGTCATCCACAAAATGCAAGGTAAGTTGGACAAGTCGTTTTTGATACGCGTAATGTTATCACCAGGCGTGTACCTCTAAAACGGTGTGAGTTTTTTTGTTTTTCGCCGAAATTTAATGCGAGCTTGTGCGCTCACTTACTCTTACTCTTTCTCCTTGATGGCAGATTCTTCGCTTTTATCACGAAGCATCCTGAAGATCACCGTTTTGCTTGTCACGTGTTTATGTCAGAATATTCAACCGAGCCAGTGGCGAATGCCGTGGGGTAGGACCTTAAGATAAACGCCTTTGTTAGTTTCCTTGTTTCTTTTTTTTAGCCTATTTTTGTCTTTCTATCTGGAAAACGAGAGCCTTGCCCACCTATATGTAGAGAAACTGGTTAACAAATAAAGCGCGCTTTGGTATCGTTTTTGACATAATTGGAAAGTTTTATCGTTACTAACATGGTAATCCCATCAACTTGAGAATAGATAATGCAAATGAGATGAGATTTTTTTATTTTTCCCGTAGATTCGTGATCGTGCAACTGTCACGTTTTTCTTGTCCTGCTACTTGTCTCTCAACATTCCCTTTTTGGGCGGGCAGTAAAAAGAAGCCAGCTCTTCCAAGTGAATATTAATCATTGTTTTTCACTCTTTTAAACAGACGTGCCTTCAAGAAGTTTTACGCTGAATTTCTTGACTACCAAGCTCCCATAGAAGACTTCTACTTCGAATGACTTTTCTAAATACAGTCACGATGATAAGACAATAAGATTTATATTTTTACAGCAATTTATTTGACAAATTTATATGCCAATCTGAGTGACAAATGCTTTAACCTGTTCAAGCAGCTCCAGAATTCGGGGAAACGAAAAGTCTTCTCCTCATTTGTTTCGCAAGTGGCAACAAAGTTGACAACGATCCGGGGAAAAAATATATCTATTAATTTATATTTTTGTATGCAAATAAAAATAGTATGTACTGCTGAGTACAGAGAGCTTATCTAATACCAAATGAATTTCAAACCAGGCATTAGAAGCGAACTATGGATTTTGACGAGAAGTTTGATATTTTGCGAAGAAAGACCGTTTCCAGATCTGTCTCTTTCCTGTTAAAAATACATACTAAAATAGTTAAGACAGTACAGCGATCTAATTAAGTTATGAAGCAGATGAAGATTTTAAACATTAGTTTTTGAAAACATGAGCTCTGTGCAAGTTTGTTGTTACTATCCAGTTTGTACTCTCCACGTTCGTAAGAACTGAAGATATATTGCAAGTATTTTTCCTTGATGTGTATGCGGCGTTACTAAACATATCAAGGCAACTATTAAAAGAGAGTGTAACAGGCTTTATAAAAGCAAAGACGTACTAATTTCTACCATGTAAGAATGTTTAGTCAAATATAATTTGGAAAGAATAAGATAAGCAAAAATTTTATACAAGAAAACTAAAACACCGCGTCATTGCGGTTGCAGTAATTCCCTTTGAATGAATTTATAATTTGATAATTTTATGAGAAGCATTCTGATTTTATATAATAACGTCCATAGATTGTGCCGAAAAGATATTTCATAGGAACTATGTGGTATATGATGGTTTTAAAAGTCAGACTTTCAGAAAATAAATGATAAATTAATCGAGGTTGGACGAAAACGGCCCACATTGCAGACTCGACAACCATTTAGATACCGTCATTATTTACTCTATTTCCACAGTTTTCTTTCTGTGGAAGTTCATAATTCAGGAATAAAGTAATCACTTAGTTGCAATACAGCTTGTATTTAATTAAAAGCAATTGTACTTTGTTAATTGAAAAACGGTCTTGTGACACGTGTTTAGTGAAAGTGTTTTGTATCAATAGCAGATCGGTTGTATACTGGTTTTCAATTAAACGTGAATGAAATAAACCAATTAATAATCACGAGTGTTGTGTAACCCTGTTCTTTTCCGCCAAGGCACATGTTCAGATGTCTCTTTCTTGAAAAATATCTTGGTTAATTAATCATCAGTTGGCATAAAGGAAGCCCACTGTCTCATGTTGGAAAAGCCGTTATTTTCAACTACCATATGGTATGGTGAACGCGTTCATTAGCACTTTGGTGTGCACCTAATGCTAAGAATCCTCAATCTATTCCAACAACTCCTCTCGCTCTTATTTGTCCGAGTCCACTGTAAGAGCTTAAGTGTTACTGGCTCGGCACGCAGTTGAACTTTTGAAATGTCCTCGTCAAAGAGTAGTCTTCTTGAGGGATCTTTTCAGTAAGTAGTGCGTCGTGCGAAACGCTTGATTTATCAGTATGAAGTCGATAAAGGCAAATTAACCGTCAGGTGGCGAGTTTGTGAGGCTGACGTTTCGAGTGTTAGCCTTTCGTCCGCCAGAGCAAAGTGGGGGACTCTGGGTTGTTTGTGCTGGTTTCAATTGTGGAGCACGGAGTTACGCTCATAGAGGAAGCATGGCAACAGAAAATGCCTGTCGTGAACGACTATGAATAAGTTAACCAAAAATGTATGAATTCCTTCATCGAGCCAAATTTTGCTCGTTAGAAGCTAAGAATGGTCAACTGGACCGATTTATGGCGAAAAAGAATCGAAAGTTTAGGAGAAAATTTGCGCTTTTCTTTAAAAAAAAAAAGCTCATTTAACGGATAACTGAGGCTACTTGCGGTACTTCTTCCACTCTGGAACTTCTCTGGTCAGGAGATGCACCTATAAAAGTCAGTACACACGAGGGGACTAGCCCCTGCAACAAGTCGCGGGGACAAATCCCATCGCGTGAATTGGCGATTTTTGCTGCAAAATCTAGTCGCAGGGGCTAAAATTTGGTCCCTGCGACTAGTCCCACGAATTCAAACTGGTTTGAATTTTTGGGACAAGTCCCTGCGACTTGTTCATCAAAACGCTTCATGTGCACTGCTCGTGGGACAAGTCCCTGCGACCAGTCCCTTCGTGTAAACTCTTCAGGAGACTAGTCGCAGGGACTTGTCCCCTCGTGTGGGCCGACCTTTATAATTCGCATTTGTTTTGGTTTTGTGTCACGGCGATTGGTTCAATCGAAAACCAAACCAGACGTGATTCGACCTGTGTTTGCTTTGGTTTTACATTACTACGCGAAGCGATTGATTTATATATAAAAAAAAGAAAAAAACTCGCGTCACTTTGTCATCCAATCAGAAGTACACCCAGAAACAATCGTGACTCTCGCGCGCACACGTTTTCCCGCGCTTAGCGTCCGTTATATGTAATTGCTTTGAGTTTTGATTGGTTCATTGGATTGTCTGTGTAATTTGTGATCGGCCCGGCGGAGTGATTAGTTTGGTTTTGCTTTATTACATTCAATTTAATAACTGCTTTTCCTTTGAAGCCTAATATATTCAGGTTTTCCTTCAATTTGAAGGCTTCTTTGTATATCAAAAGAAATTACTTGACATACCATGTACACGTCACATAGCCCCTCATTCAGTATAGTGCTTAAACATGGCACGAATCCAGGCTTTCAGGGGCTGTCCGGACTACGCAGGAGAAATTTGAAAACGCAGCTTTATTTCTACAGTTAGGCCTACCGTTCAATCTAATCCTGACCGAAAACGGAGCTTTTCGTAAACGCTCTTCAAACCGGAGGAATTTGAAAACGATGGCTTTGCGTTTTACTGTGGAACAAAAACATTTTGAAAACAAAGGTTTTCGAAAGCGATGGCATCTTAATAATCATGTGGTTAACCCTAACCCTCAAAGGTGCCCTCAAGCTTTTCCGGCGCTGGCGCTGGCGATCAGTGTTCTCCGGCGTAGCGTGCAAGGAAAACGTTTGATGCGTATTGGGGGTGAAAACGCCGTTTTCAAATTTCTCTTGCGTAGTATGGACGAGACCTCAATTTTGGTGGGACCTAGCATGAGTAGCGGGCGTTATACGGGGGAGGAGGAGGCAAAGCGCTGATATGCCTGCTAGGCTAGTTGGAACCGGGCAAGTAAGCGGGCGAGAAAAGGATAAACAGGCTTAGTCACCCACCCCTTAGTTTTCCCACGTTTTTTCCTTCGCTACTGACTTCGGCGTTCCCCAACCAGCCGAGAGCCTTGGACAGGCTTCCGCTGACGCAGGTACAACTAACCTTTGGGTGTATAGAGCTAAAATAGAAAAGGGTCAAATGAAAAAAAACTTAACGTGATGAGTTAACTGACAAATTCGGCGCCTAGTTGGGTATGCGACTATTAACAGTGAATAAATTCTAGTGGATATTTACATAGACGTGAATAAGAATATTTGTATATGTTTGAATTACTGTTTGAGTTCAACATTCAACATTCGACATTAAAAATATTTGTATCTTACACAACCAGCATTTCCAAAAGGAAAATTTGTGCCTGTTTAATCTGTGCCTTTAGAAACCAAACACCAACATATGGTCTAAAGTTTCGGAGTCTCGAATTAAACCACGTTGATTTTAATTTCCCAGATCAGCTTAGCAACTCAAGCGAGCTACGGAGCGAAATATAACAAAACCTCATAACCGGTTTAATGATCCGTGATCACACAGATGAGGTGCGTTCATGGTCCCTGTTTGACAGCTTATAGCAAGGCTGTTTTATTAAAGCGTCACAGCGGTGCTGTTTTAGGGATCTGTTCCTGTTTGTGTTTCGCCGATTATCTACGCTAATGTTTAAACATCTGAGTAGCGGCGAGGCGGCACACGTTTTTCGCCAATTATGTCGCATCACTGTACCCCCAAAAATAAACGGATCGACCAGGCTGTTGAAGTAAACCAAAGCGTTCGCAAAAACCAACGCATCATAGAAATGATTCCACTGGGCGCCATCACCGAAGTCATGCCACAACCACATAACGTGATAAGGCAATAAACACAGGGCAAACGCCACCGCACCGAATAAAAATGTTTTCACGATTATGATATTGGTTTTTGTGCGCTGCCTGACCAGCTTATGAAACTGTCGATTTCCAGCTCCTTGCCTCTTGTCAAATCGTATCATTTTCTTGTCGTCTAAATGCAATCTGAATCCAATGCAAATATAAGCAGGAGCTATCACGCAAAGAGGCAGAGAATAGAAGAGTAAAAACACGCACATTGTGAACACTCTCGGGTGATTGTCACTTTGCCACGCTTCGGTACAGCTGAGCTCATCGTGTTTGTATTTAAGAATGGCAATGTAAGGCGACACAAGCGCAGCAGATAAACACCAAACTACACATACTGTTATCTTTACAACCCTTACTGTCAACATTGGTTTGAACGGCGTCATAATCGCTCTGTACCGCTCAATAGCCATGCAAGTTAAAGTAGCCACAGAAACTGCAATCAGAGCGGTCTGAAATGGGTACACAACTTTGCACATAAACGCCCCAAATGGCCAGTGCTGGATTGAAATAACGGCCATATCTAGCGGGATACCAACAGCACAAGTCATAAGGTCGGTAACAGCCAGATTAAGGATGAAATATTCGCTTGTGCTTCGATGTTTCCTTCTCAGTAGAGCACCAAACAAGACTAAATTTGCGGCTGTTCCAATGATTGCTATCACTGAGTAGAATGCCAGTTGGATTATGGTCAGTGTTGCAATGTTTGAAGCCTCGGCAGTTAAATTCGACGTTGTCTTGTTGGAGTCCATTTCTGCCAGATTTCCTGCTGTTACTGTAAAAACACCAGTTTGCCCAAAGAGAGTCGAGCTTGTAGATCCTCTGTGGCAGACTTAATCACAATATTCATGGATCGTCTAGAAATTTAAATTTGTATGCTTATTTTAGAGCTAATTCAAGTTTGGGTCAATAATTACCTTGCAAATTGTGTGCCCGCTTAAAGGTGACCCACAGTACAGTTCACAGCTAAGTCCCTCCGGCCCACTGGCCTGGATTGATAACGTAATCAGTCCGGCCGTTATCAGGTTATTTGTTAATTACCAGCCACTGATATAGTGTTAATGCCTCGCCGAAACACGCACTCCTTTAAAGGGACATTTGAAGGCCAACAAGGGATGATGTCAAAACCTTCATCTTCTCTGGGGTTTAATACGTGTTGGCGTGACTTGAATAACTTTCAACGCTCGAGTAAATTTGTTGACTGCGGAAACGATTTGTGTGTGGGTGTGGTCTCTGGTGACAATATTGACAGAGCCGGAATAACACGCCAATAGGTGCGCCAATATAGCTAAGTAAAATTTTACAGGAGGTAGTATATCTCTCCTGCAAATTGTTATAGTCAATCTATAATGCCCGAACCATAGAGACTGTTTCTCTATTTTTAACGTGCAAATGCGTGTGAGGTACTCCTCAAAAGTCACCTGCTAGAAGTGCTTGGCGATAATGCTTCAAAAAATTTAGCTGGTACAATGACATTTTAAAATCACCTATAAATCAAACCTTCGAGGCGAGGGAAAAACAGGGAAAAGACGATAGCAATTAAGTGCCCTTTGTATTGCTCTTCAGATAGAGGGTTAAAAAAACAAAACTTGAGTACGATATGTTTTGACTATTAAAAGTGAGTTAATGTCGTCTTGCTAAACAAACCGACACGAAATGTAGCATGATAAATCAATTAAAAAGCAACATCATTGGACACGAAAAAAACAAAACCTGTAATCTGTTCTATGCGGATGCCTGGGGAGTTATTTTTGGTGTGTTGACCATAGATAGCAGTCTCATCTGTGGTGTTACTCCCGTCTTGAGTTACGAAATCGAACGGTTTTGACACCGTGGTAAGCCACACGCGATCTGGCATGCATATTTTAATAGTATAAATCTACCAGCGTTCTATCACGAATGTCGTTATCTGATTGGCTACGCTACTCAATATCTATTCTGTTGTAGTTAGTGAGTAGCGTAGCAGTGTGCAGTTGTTAACAGAATCACGGCTGCTTCTTTGCGTTTTCGCAGTGTCTTTGAAGAGGATTAAGATAAAGTTTTTAACGACTAGAAGATTTACACTAAAACGATTAGATCATCCGCTCTCGATTTCTATGCGTGATAAAATTCTCGAGCTCATAATCTAATTGTTAAAGAGATAATAAATGAAAACTCCAAGTATTTAGCTTAAGGCCAAATACAATATAACAAATGACTTTTTGAATAGGTTGTGCGTCTCGAGTGCGCCATTCCCTGCAGATAGTGCATTCAACGTGGTCGACAAACGCTCTTTAAAGTCTACCACACACTCAGGTTATAGATAAACTCACGATAATTTGGAAATACATTCAATCGCGGACAAACGCCTAAAGCAAAGCTCAATGAATATTTCATTGCTTGAATCTCACAAAAATAAGCGTAGTGTTGACATTATGCTGGCTCAGTGTTGATGGCTTGAAGGTCGAGTGAAGGTCTAAACTAGTTCTTCTGACCCTTCCTGTGTTAATCGATTTCTATTTTTAAAGTGCGTTGTCACTCACGTAGCCAGAAGCCAGGCAAATTTATAATTAGAACAAAAGAAAGTGTTTACGGAAGAAAAAAGTTCACCTTTCACATGATTGGTTTGAGACACCAACATGGCCGCCGATTCATCGGCGTGGCGTAATGGGAAATCACTCTGTTCCAGCACGTTAAACAAGTGTAGGAACATGTAGGTTTCAGATAATTTGAGGTATATTCGAGAATTTTCATATTTCAACCATCTTGGGAATAGATATCGGTTAAAATAGTTAAGGGTAGAAGAACTGAAAACCTTATCTCCACGGAAAGTTATGACACCAAGAGAAATGAACATCTATATTACAAGTATACTCATTTTTTTAATATATGTAATAGGACTGCATGCTGTCCAATTTGGAAATAACTAGCTGAAAAAAATTCTGAAAAGATTAGAAGAGATCGTGGGCGAAGTCCATTTTGGCTCTCAGAGGAATGTTTTGAAGCCACTTATTACCAAATTAGACTAGGATGTACTCATATTACTTGTTAATTAAGTTGGCCAGGGAACTGTCCAAATTATTAGTTAATCTGGACACTGCTAGCCAAATTAAGAATTAATTTGGATAGCTGCAAACTTAGTCTGTAACGAAACTTACTGCACCCTTAAAAGGTGTTACGCAACTACATCCACGCCTTGGTAGTACATCTACTCTCAAATTGGTATCGTAACAGTATAAGAAGAACTCAAAACTAGCAAAAGCTGTGGAAACAATCGCCTTCGGCTCTTGTTCTCAGAGCATTTTTCGTTCTCCCAAACGTTCACACGTGTTTCCATAAGTCGATTAAGAAACGGAAAATGTTTGCTATTTCTTAAATATCGCTGCAATCGACCGTGGCCCTAGCTAAACCCTCAGCGCATTTTACTCTTCGTTTGTGTCCATCCCATTTCCCGAGCCAGCAAAATGACTCTGGAAGTGATCTGGAAACAAGCAGAAAGTGTCACCCTAAGGTGTATCGTGAGAATTGTCATTCACAGCTTCAGCTTTTGGCTTCAGCAGATTACAACACGAACGATGGCTGTAAAAAAAGTTCAGCGATCGTTGTGATCATATGGAAAGCATTCTACAGTGATCAAAGCGAGAGTAGCGACAACGATCACTTAGTAGAAAGACTTTTAGGTCTCAATAGTTCTATGTCCTCGATAGTAGTGATCACTGTGGAAACCGGTAGTCGTAAGGATTGTTCAACATTTTCTAGATTTGTAGCGATAGCGGCATCGTAGCGATTATATGGAAACAAGCCTTTGGATATCCCAACTTAGCTTTTACAAAGAGATGTCAGAGGTACCCCACCCTTAATTTCACCATTGGTGCGTTTTGATAACCAAATGTGATTGGTTTAGGTGTGGTTTTGCGATCAGTGAAGAGGTCTCTCAACTTCCTTGTAATTCCTCTGTAAATAACGTAGCCGAGAATTGCTAAATTTATTGCGAATTTTCTTTTAATCATTGAGCTTTATATTAGACATTTTCTTGTTTTTGAGATGAAATGATTGAGGTTTAAACAATTGGTATTGTGGGGAGAACAAATAGAGGACGGTGAAGTAACTGCTCAAGACTGAGGTCTGTAATGTTCATCAGTATTCATCAGTGTCTGAAAGTAAGTTAGAAGTTTTGGTCGGATGCGGATACTTTCAAAGAATGTTACTCTCAGTTTTGTTCAAAGTAAGCAAAAACAAGATCCTTTCGAGTTCCCCTCCCCCTATCAAATAAGTCAGTGATTCGGTCACTGCTCATAATCCTTTGAAATGTGGCTCCCTCCTCCACCTTTCAACTCTTTGTAACCATATTGGGAGGCTTGTCTCGCATGAGCCACATCATCAACCAGTTCATAATCTTGGTTTTCAGAGACGCTTACATCGTATGCAGTGTCCACGTTTGTTTTGGCTTCACCCTCAAAGACTTCAACGTCGCCTTTGTCGCCTTCACTCCACTCAACAGCCTCATTCTCCTCGAGGTCATCTCTAGAGGCGTGATAGTTGTCTCCATAGTCTGAAGCCTCGGTTATCTCGAAATCGCTTCCAGACGCGTCTTTTTCAACTTCTTTATCATCGTCCTTATCGTCCTCATCGTCCCCATAGTCTTCAATGATTTCATTTTCTTCATTGCCTTTATAGTCTCCATTGTCTTCATCACCTTCATCCCAATCTGAAGTCTCGGTTTCCTCGAAGTTATTTCCAGAGTCTTGAAACTCGTCTTGATCGTCCTCGTCATCCTCAACGTCTATATTGTCTTCGTTGTCTTTGTTATCTTCATAGTCTTCACGGTTTTCATTGTCTTCATCGTCTCCATTGTCTTCATCATCCTCAGCGACTTCCTTGTATTGATCGTCTTCACTGTCTTCATCATTTTCATCCCAATCTGAAGCCTTGGTTTCCTCGAAGCTACCTCCAGAGTCTAGAAACTCGTCTTCATCGTCTTCATCCTCAACCTCATCACCTCCAATGTCTTCATAGTCTTCACTGTTTTCATTGTCTTCATTTTCTTCATCATCTTCATTCCAATCTGAATCCTCGTTTTCCTCAAGGTTACCTCCAGGGTCTTGAAACTCGACGTCATCCTCAGCGTCTTCATTGTCTTCATAGTCTTCACTGTTTTCACTGTCTTCATCGTCCCCATTTTCATCATCATTTTCATCCCAATCTGAGGATTCGGTTTCATCGAAGTTACCTCCAACGTCTTGAATCTCGAATTCATCGTCTTCATTGTCTTCATCATTCCCAATGTCTTCATTGTCTTCACTGTTTTCATTGTCTCCATTGTCTCCATCATCTTCATCCCATTCTGAAGCCTTGATTTCCTCGAAGGCTCGAAGCTCGTCTTCGACAACCTCATTGTCTTCATAGTCTTCATTGTCACCCCCGCTGTCCACGACATCATCAGGGGACACAATGTGACTTCCCCCATTTTCTCCATACTCGGGCTCCATGTGTGTGCGGAACCTGGTCACCAAGCCGATAACATCATCGTGAGTACTACCAAAGGACTCACTGTCACCATCTTCACCACGCGGGTTTCTTATTGTGTAGTGATTGGATCCTTCCGGATTTTGGTTTCCTTCGTAAGCTGTTCCTGTCTCATGGCCGTTTCTTTCATCAGTATTTTCACGACTTTCCCGAGAAGCTCGCATA